>Ga0315556_1000297_pt1 | contig 29801 bp, 27 predicted proteins | sample SalMarSW160310MG_FD_202112 | JGI IMG/M metagenome (GOLD analysis project Ga0315556, IMG submission 202112) | Salt marsh sediment microbial communities from the Plum Island Ecosystem LTER, Massachusetts, United States - Salt Marsh Sediment SW1603-10 ...
GGCAGATGTTTTCATCGCTTGCGGAGGACGTTCGATGGAGTCCCGATCGTTGGGGACTGATCTCAGCCGCCGGGCACTGCTCAAGCTGTGCGTAGTTGCGGCTTCGGCCCTGGCGCTGCCGGCCTCTCTTGGTCCGGTAATGGCCGAGTTGGCGGCGACGCGGCGCAGACGCCCGGTCATCTGGCTGTCGTTCCAGGAATGCACCGGGTGCACTGAATCTCTGACGCGCTCGGTTGCTCCGGACCTGGAGCAACTGCTCTTCGAGCTGATCTCCCTCGACTATCACCATACTCTCCAGGCGGCCTCCGGGGCTGCGGCGGAAGAGGCTCGGCAGCAGATACTCTCGGAGTACGCAGGGGAATATCTGCTCATGGTCGACGGCTCGGTACCCACCGGCGCCAGTGGGGGCTACTCGACGATTGCGGGCATCAGCAACCTTGACTTGCTCCGGAAATGCGGCGACTCAGCAGCCGCGGTCATCGCCGTGGGCACCTGCGCCTCGTTCGGCGGGCTGCCCGCGGCCGCCCCTAACCCGACCGGAGCGCGAGAAGTGGCAGGCTTGATGGATGACGGACAGATACCGAAAAGGCCTCTGGTGAATGTCCCCGGGTGTCCCCCGATCCCGGAGGCGATTACCGCGGTGCTGCTGCACTACTTGGTGTTTGAGCGCTTCCCGGCGCTCGATGAGCGTCGGCGCCCTCGCGTTTTCTATGGCGCCACCGTGCATGAGCGCTGCAGTCGCTACCATCACTTCGCCGAGGGACGTTTCGCGCAAAGCTTCGACGACGAGGGTGCCCGCAAAGGCTGGTGCCTGCTGGCTCTGGGTTGTCGGGGTCCGCTCACGCGCAACGCCTGCCCGACGGTGCGCTGGAATCAAGGCACCAGCTGGCCAGTCGTGTCCGGGCACCCTTGTATTGGCTGCTCCGAGCCCGGCTTCTGGGATCGCGGCAGCTTCTATCAGGCCCTGCGCTCGCAATCCGAGCAAGAGCAGCCAGAGGTTAGCGCGGCCGAGCGCGGTGAGGCCCTGTTCGGAGATACCTGTATCTATTGTCACCACCCAGGGCCGAAATCCTTCAGCACGGCTCCAAAAGATGTCCCCGCGCTGCTTCGGCGTGGCACCATCGGCGCCCACCGTTTCGACTTCACCGACAGTCAGCTCGCGGACCTCGCGGCCTATCTCAAGAAGCTCGACGGGCAGCCATGAGCGTCCGAATGAATAGAACGAATCGATTCTCGCAACCTTGCCGTTCGCTGCTGGTCTGTGCGGCGCTGAGTCTGCTTACCACGGCCGTTTCCTACGCCCAGACGCTGCCCTTCAGCGTGCACGACACCACCCGGGACGGTTTCCTCGATCGAGAGGAATACGGGGTGCTGCAGGAGCTTCGCCGTGCCCATCATCAGCAGCGCTGGCAGGTTCCCCCCCAGCCGGCGCCCGCCTTCGACGAGGTCGATCGCAATGGCGATGGGCTCATCGACAAGCGGGAGCTGATCGAGGCGCTGCGACTTCAGATATACCGCTACGGCCGCCATGGCCGACGGTGGCGGTATCCGGGCGGGCACTAGCCCCTTACCCCGGAAATCTTGAACATGGTGTCGAAGATTTTTCGGGTCATGTGCCCAGGAAGGCGCATGGTTGTTGGGCTGCGGGCGAACAGGAATGTTGGCGAACTTTTTGGTTTCGGCTTCGCCGGGTTGGATAAACGCTGATCAAATCGAGCCTTTCGGCGGCTTGTTCCGTGAGTTGATCATTAAAACAACAGGGACGGAATAACGTTGATTTTTGCGGGCAGTTCCAGCGGCATTTGGCAGTGATAATCGCGGTTGTTCCGCCTTTCCCTGGTATTCAGGACGCACCTTGGCTGCATTTCACGATCTCTCGATCCAGCGCAGGACGGGAGATACCCAGAATCTCGCAAGCATTGCCCTTGTGCCAACGCATCTGAGCGAGAATCGCCGCGACGTGCTCGCGCTCGATCTGGTCAAGGGTTATCAAGCGCGCCGGCTTCGCGCTGCTTTCGGCTTCGCCAGGGCTGGCTCCAGGGTCTTCCCTATTCACTGGGATCGCGAGCAAATCTGCGGTAATGGTGTCGGATCGTGCCCAGTACGGCAGAACGAGTCAGGATGTTTTCGAGCTCGCGGATGTTTCCCGGCCAAGTGTAGTCTTTCAGACGGCGCCATGCCTTGTCGGCGATATGCCTTTTGCTGGTGTGCTGTCTATTGTTGATCTTCTTGAGCAAATGCTCGGTCAATGCGAGCAGGTCCTCCATACGCTCGCGCAGGGGGGCAGATGGATAGGGACCACGTCGAGACGATAGTAGAGCTCCTCTCGAAATCGCCCTTGGTCGATCATCTGGCAGAGATCGCGATTGGTGGCGGTGGCGTCCACACCACCAAGCCGAAGGCCACAGGCCTTGGGATCGGGCTAGTCAAGCGAATGATCGTGGAGCATGGCGGCACAGTCGAGCTGACCAGCGATACCGCCACCGGCACGCGGGTCGTGCTGCGCCTGCCCCTTCGGGCGGACTGAGCCTTGGGTGTCTGGTCCGCCTGAGTGTCCGCGTAAGGGGAAGGCTCAGGATAGGTGTGATCCTTTCTCACTAAGAGCCGTCCCCTCGGGGGATGCGAGTCCAGGCATCATCTTCTTTCTTCCACCGCCATTCGGGGTTCACGAACCGTGGAAATTCTCCACGTCTCGTTCACCCAATGCTTCCAGCCGCATGCCCTCAAGAAGAGACAAGGTGGAAGCAACGCATTTTTTTGGAAGTGGTTTGTTCCGCTCGCCCAGGTTGGCACAGCCGTTGCCTATGGTTAAGAGGAAAGAAGCTGTTTCTTTCTCCGATTCGCAAACCAGATTGTCACTGATGAGAGCCACCATGCGCATGAAGACTTACCTACCCTTTACCTTCTCCGCAATGCTGTTGGCCAGTCCCCTGCTATGGTCTCAAGAAGCTGGCCAGCCGCAACAGGCGAACGGTCCTGATGCGGTAGCGGCTGTGCCCTCGACCACCGCCGGCACCGTTCCCGCGCGCCCCGCTAGCGGCATGGAGCCGGGAATGATGCAGGGCGGCCCGACCACCACGGGGCCGGGAATGACGCAAGGCGGTACCGGCACCATGGGAGCGGGCATGATGCAAGGCGGTACCGGCACGATGGGGCCAGGAATGATGGGCGGCCGCGGCACAGGCGCCGATACCAGCAGGTACTGAGGTGTGTGAGCCAGACCGAGTCGCCCCTGATGAAGAGCAAGGCCGGGTTGGAAAGCCCACGCAGCGCTGAGCTCTTTGCTCGCCTATGGATTTCCAGGGAGGACGCATGCTCCCAGCCCTTCAGGAAAGCCCTGCCCACAAGTCGCACACTGCAACGCATGAGACTTGAGCCTCTTCGATACCGGAGAAGACACCACCGTGAAGAGCGTATTGGTCGCCGACGGGCTTACGCTCCAGGTGACCAGTCTGATGGCTCCGGAGATAAGGACGTAGAGGCTCCAGATTTTAGTCAGATACTGGTTAGGAAACGAGAGGGCTCTGCTTGCACGAATACTCCTCGCTCAGGAGTCAAAGAGTCATGACGAGCAACGGTTTTGGCCTCGGAATTCCGGGGCTTGGCATGATCCTGGTTTGGGGCGCGATCATCCTCTTGTTGGTGTGGCTGGCGCGTATTTTCTCGAGGACGAGCGATGGCAAGGAAAAGAGCGCCGCAAGATCCTCGACGAACGCTACGCCCGCGGCGAAATCGACCGGCAAGAGTACGAGCAGAAGAAAAGAGACCTCACCTGACTTGTCCCCAATCGTCTCTGATCAATAAAACAAGTAAATCCATGACATGATGAGGAGGTCCAGGCCGCAGTAGATCCTTTGCGGGCAAACTGTCTAAGTCGACAGATCACACGCAATTATTCAGCAGACTTCGTGGAGTAGCTCCAATGCGCAAGATCCAACTTATCCCACTGACCCTCTCTTCCTTGCTTCTGGCGAGCCCAGTTGTCATTGCCGAAGAGGCCCACCATCCGGAGACGACCGCGGAGGGTCCGGCGACGGTAGCCACGCCAGCTCCGGCGCCAACAGAGGCACCGGGCGACGCTGCGCCCGGTAGCGAGCCCGGTAGCGAGCCCGGTAGCGAGCCCACGGCAACGCAAGGATCCGGGATGATGCGGCCCGGAATGTCTGGACAAGGCGGTGGCATGACGATGCCCGGCATGAAGCAAAAATGGATGATGGGTGGGATGCAGGGCATGGGTGGTGGTCCTGGTAGCGGCATGATACAAGGCGGCCCGGGGATGGGAATGGGCGGCATGATGAAGGGCGGTCAGAGAATGGGGTGCAAGATGCACCAGGGGATGAAAGGGGGTCACTGCATGATGCAGAAGCATCGGGATCTCGAGAGCCGACTGGATCTGATCGACGCCCGACTGGCAAAGATCGAAACACTCATGGAGCGGCTGATGCAACGCTGACGACATTTCCGATAGCAGTACCAGCAAACGAGGTATTCCCCCATGTAGGTGATTGGCATTGTGATGGCCGTGCTGCTTCTCCGAGGGAGACGCTGATCAAACCCATCCTTGGATCTGATCAGCTCACCATTCGAGGTGCCACATACACCGCAGGATCGGTTGAGGTGACACGCTGGGATGGTACAGGACAGCATTTTCGAAACGAGCGGGCTTCCTTTGGCTCTCTGGTATAGCTGGGCCGGAGTGATCGTGTGGCTGCTGCTGGTCCTGGGCGTCATCGCCCTTCTCGTAACTCTATTAGAGAGAACCGCAAAAATGATTGATGGCTCGGTCGGCGCTCGCTCGACAAGGGATTGCCGACAAACCGGTGCGCGAGAAGGGAAGGTATTCGCCTGCCCGAGCGGCATGCGACATGCGGCACGCGCCACCGGTGACGGATCAGGCGTGGAGGACGCCATGTGCAACCTGGTCCTGCTGTTGCCCCTGTTTGGACTGGCGGTCTTCTGGTCGTGGCCGCCTGCGGTCGCCGTGCCTGTCTATCTTGCTGTCCTCGTTGTTTCCGCCGGCGTGTACTACCTGGCTTTGGTTGCCATGCGGCTACCCGTAAGGACGGGTCGCGAAGCGCTATCCGGCGCGCGCGGAAAAGCGGTGAGCGTGGCGTCCGGGGAGCTGCGGGTACGGGTCCGAAGCGAGGTGTGGCGTGCCAGGGCGAGCGACAAGCTGAGTCTGGGCGACCCGGTTGAAGTCCAGGGAATCGATGGTCTCACGTTGAAGGTGAAGCGAATCGCCGAGGGAGCGCAGAGCGCGGGAGCTGACCATCAGCGCGGGAGCGTCGGCATGCCACACGGAGCCCCTCCGGTGGGTGGACCCGGTTAGCGCCAGCGTTGACACCCTGAGTTTCGAGCATTGATCAGTTTTTCCTTGACCGGGAGACCGAAATGAAACGGCGAATTCAATTTCGTGACTCCAGCTTCAAGGACCCCGTCTGCGCAATGGAAGTCAGCCGCAGCACAGCCGCCGCTGAATTCGAGTACCGCGGCAAGACCTTCTACTTCTGTGCCCCTCCTGCCGGGATGCATTCCAGGCGGAGCCGGAGAAGTACCTTCGGCATCACCGTCAGCATGGGATGAGGCCGAAGTGAGGTCGACCGCCCGCGTAGCTCGGTTGGGTGAGTCAGCTACGCGATCAGATCCGGGGCGAGGACATGGGATGTACAAGGACTATCCATGAGTCAGCACACTCCTGCAACGGCTGCACGGTCTGGGTACCCGGTGGTAGTGCTGGCGGCTGTAGTCACTGACGTTCCAATTGCGAACGCAGCTGACACTCCTTGGCACAGACGATGCGAAGATAAAGGCGATACGACGAACCGTAGCACCCGAGATCGAAGAAATGAGGGGGACTGCGAATGACGGGGGCTGTCGACATTGTCTGAGCGAGGGCGATTGCGAGACATTTTTCGTGCTGACAAGACGCGGCGAGTCGAGAGCGCCCCGTTCGACGACGCTGGACGGAGCCTGCTTCGCTCGACCCGCACAGGACAGCGACGGAGGTGACAAAGATGAAGAAAGTCGACTTGCCGAGGATCAAATCCAACGAGGGTTTTGCCTCCCTGTGGGGTGGAGTGGCCCTAATTCTGACCGTCACGGCCCTGACCGGCTGCTCATCCCCCGATCCGGATTTCGGTACCGCGCGAAGGGGAAATGGTGAAATCTATGGGTACGGTCCCGGGATGATGGGAGGCCCCGGCATGATGGGTGGTCCTGGGATGATGATGGGTGGTGCCGGCACCATGGGCCAGGGCAACGTGCAGCGTCGCCGTCAGGCCACGATAGGCGGTGTGCCTGCCCCTTATGGTGGCGCGTCCGACCCCTTGCCCAAGAACGCCGCGACCGTCGCTGCCGGCAAGAGCTTGTATGCGGCCAATTGTGCGGCGTGCCACGGACCTTCGGGCGAGGGCAACGGGCCGGCCGCGTCGGGACTTTCGCCGCCGCCGTCGAATCTCCGCGCGCTGGTGCACGGCCCCGCCGGGCGGGACGACTATCTGATGTGGGTCATAAGCGAGGGTGGAGCAGCCTATGGCACAGGCATGCCCGCATTCAAGGATACCTTGCCGAAGAACGCGCGCTGGCAGATCGTCCGTTATCTGGAGACCCTTTGATCATGATTGCCTTGATCGGGCGACCTCGCCCTTATCCCATTCCGGCGCGAGCGATTTCCCCTCGGCATGGATACCTGCGAACGGAGACCGGCACCTCACCCCGTTCGTGCTGCATCGTGTGGTCAAGCCAGGAGATATGTCCTTTTTCCTGTATCCGACCTCCGGGGCTTTGGTGGGTCTGATCGCCGCTGTCTCGGTCTTTTCGAGACCCTCAATGCGAGTGACGGTAAGCGAGACAGACCCAGCTCAAGAACCTGTATTGTATCTCGACGCATGACGGCTGGGCCTGAAGGCTCTCTCCACCTTTCGCGAGGGTCCGGAGCGGGAATCGGTGCTGAGCGCGAGAGCCCGCTCGACATCCGAGGAAGGATCGCAAGGCCCGCCTTGTCCGCAGCGCGGCGCGTCCGGACTGCGCATGATCGATGGGTGTCTGCACTGCGGTGCCCGTGGCTTCGACGAGGATTGCGGTCAAGTGAGGCTGAGATTTCTTCTCGACCGGCTGCGCGCCTAGTCGATACAAGGAAGCGAGCTCGTCGCGCCACCGGCGATTATCGTTGCCTCTCTGGTCCGGCTCGGGCAGTCCTCCGAGTCCCTCGTCGGGGGTCTGTGGCGCGGTCTTCTGCCGGAGACCGACTAACATTCCGGTGAGCCCGAAACGCGCAACCCTGAAGGTGGGGATCACCGGCTTCTACGGCGGGATGAACCTGGGCGACGAGGCGATTCTTCAAGGGATTCTGAGCCAGCTTCGCAGATCCTTTTCGGCGGAGGTCACCGTGTTCTCCCGCAATGCCGAGGACACGTTCGCACGGCACCAGGTCGAGCGGGCAATTCCGGTGCGCTCTCTCGCGCGCGACGAGGTGATACCCGAGATTGAACGGCTTGATTTGCTGATTCTCGGCGGTGGCGGAATCCTGTTCGATAGCGAGGCGAAGACGTTTGTCCGAGAGGCGTCGCTTGCACACGAATTGGGCGTTCCGGTAATGGTCTATGCAGTCAGCGCCGGCCCCCTCGCGGATCCGACGGCGCAGCGTCTGGTCTGCGAATGCCTCGTGCGTGCTGCCCTAGTCACGGTCCGAGACCGTGAGACCAGGCATGTACTGGAGGAGGCCGGGCTCAAGTGCGAGGTCGTGGTGACCGCCGATCCGGCACTGCTCTTGCGAGCGGAGCCCATGAGTGCTTCGGATCTGATGCGCAAGGGATTGGACGGCAAGAGGCGGCTGGTGGGAATCTCGGTACGTGAGCCGGGAGGGGCGGCGCCGGATGTCGGCGAAGACTTTTATCATTCTCTGCTCGCGAACGTGGCGGATTTCATCGTGGACCGATACGACTCGGATGTCGTGCTGATTCCGCTGGATCGGGTGATGCCGACTTCTATGGCGACGGGGCAGGCTGCGGGCGTCTGCGCGGCACTGGCGGCGCTCGTCCATCAAGACCCGCATGAGGTAAATCCTTTGCGAGTGCGGAGCGAGCTGATTCGTCAAGGCGCAATTCTCGGGACGTGACGAGGGTGCAGACTATACTTTGAGCCCGTCGCCGTGGCTTGCGGCTCCCCGTTAAACCGTATCCTCATTGCTGTCGAATGCGTCCACGAGCCATGCTCCATCGCAGACTGTTGCTTCTGAGTGTTTTGTGGGTCCTGGTCACCGGGACTCTCTTCACATTCCTGGTTGCGACGTCGTGGATCGGTGCGGTGCGGCTCGAGCGGGTCTCACGGCATCTCACCTTCACCAAGGCGTTGGAGGCGGAGCGCAACGCGTTGGCCGACGCCTATCGCACGCAGGACAGTGCCGCTCTGGCTCGGCATGCCGAAAAACTGGCAGACTTGGCACCCGCCGATGCGTCGTTTTCGCACACTGCCGCCGATCTCTTGAAATCCGCAGCGGTCATGTTCAAGGGGGCGGCGTCCGCGGAGTCCTGGAAGGATGTATCCGAGATGGATAGCACAGTACGCAAGGCTTTCTCCCTCGTCCAACAGGCACTCCAGGTGGGAATGGCTGCGGAACAGGCGAGGTTCGGCGAATTGTCCGATTTCCGGAACGGGGAGCTCCTGATCGCAGCCGTACTCGCACTGATGATACCCATTGGAACCCTGGCCGCACTGATATTCTTTCGCCGCCGGGTGCTCCTTCCGCTGCGCGATCTCGAATACCTGATCGGGCTGCTCTCTCGCAAAGATTATGAAGCGGCCGTGTTGGACCGCGTCGATCCGCTGATGGCCCCCCTGATCGGCAAGTACAACCGCATGGTCAAGCGAATGCGGGACCTGGACAGGGCGCATGCGAAGCGTGAGGACGGCTTGAGGCAGGAACTGGACGATGCCTCGCGAGCCCTGATCCAGCAACAGGCGGCTCTGGCTTCGGCCGACCGTATGGCAGTCGTGGGGGACCTGCTGGCGCGTCTCGCCCATGATCTGCGCAATCCTTTATCCGGCGTCCTCATGGCCCTAACGAACCTGCAAGAGGAGGTCCACTCGGCAGAGCACACTGCGCGCCTGGCAATCGTCATCCGCGAGCTCGAGCGCATCGCGCACATATTCAGTGACATCGTGAACGAGTCGCGGCTGACCCCGGAGCGTCCACAATGCCTCCAGCTCAGCCGTGTCGTCGATGACGTCGTGAAGCTTGTGCGGTATCAGCTCAGTTCGAGCATCGTCGTGACGACCAATGTCCCCGAGAATATTTACTGCCGGTTGCCGGACACGGGCATTCGTCATGTTCTGCTCAACCTGATGTCGAATGCCGCGCAGGCGATCGGCGAGCGACCCGGAGTCATCAAAATTGCCGCTACCGTTCGGACCGGTCACGCAGAGCTGACCATCAGCGATGATGGATCAGAGTTTCCCGAGGAACTGCTTGCTGCGGGAATACACGAGCACGGCTCCTGGCGCGATGGAGGCGTTGGCTTTGGGTTGGCGACAGCGCGTCGCTTCGCGCACGAGCAGGGTACTCGCCTGAAGCTGAGGAACGAGCCGGAGGGAGGTGCAACCGTCATTTTGGGTATTCCGGTGGAGGATTGTGCCGATAGCTTCGCAGAGACACCTGAAGTGCATGTAACCTGGCGCAGTTGAAAGCTCGCATCGCTCGCTAATCGCAAGCCGCTCGCGAGCCCCCTGTTCGCAGGGTATCCGGGCTCGTTGCCGCATGCGAGCCAGGCGGTTGGCTTTGGTTGGATGCGCTCGAGATCCCTACGGCTGTTCGACACGCATCCGAGAGAGCGGCTCGGCGGGCTTGCGTAACCGGTCATTGATCGAATCGGAGCCGCCCCGATACTTCGCTTAGGCGCTAAGGTGGCATAGCGATTGCCTATTTAGAAATCAAGTCGCGTCCCGGAACCGGGCGTTCGGTGAGAGAGATCACACAGGCCCTTGCCCCGGGACGGGCCCGGTACGGCGCAGGCTACAGGAAGCAATGCCGATGATTGCCGAACCGACAACTAAGCGCCGTCTCTATGTCGTGATTCCGGGTGCTGTCTTGCCCAATCGCGTGGTCCAAGAGCTTCTTGCGGACGGTTTGACGAAGCAGGACATCCGGTTGTACAGCCGACAGCGGAACCGCCTGGCCGAGATGCCGGTAACGGTAACGAGTCTGCGCGCGGCCCCGGGACATGTCTTGTTCCGCGCCTTGGCAGGGGCTGCCATCGTGCTCGTGGCCCTCGTGCTTTGGGCGATCGCCTTTGGCCGGGTAGGATCGCCAGGCCTCCTGTCGTTGTTGCTGACCACGCTGGCCGGGGGCGCGGTAGGCGCGGGAACCGACTTGCTGCAGCCATTCCCCGCAGAGCTGAGACCTCTGCGGGGAGAGCTGAGACCAGACGACGTCGTATTACGCGCCGATGTGCCGGCCACGGGTCTGGGTCCGCTCGAAGAGGAAATCAAGGCCCGCCATCCGGAGATTCGCGTCATGGGGACGGATCCGCGCGGAACCCCTCCGTTTCCCTGATCTCGGCGAGAGGCGGCAAGTCGCTCAGGCCGCATCCAGAGTGCTGATGGCCCTTGGCTCGCTCAGCACCAGAACAAGGCTCTCGCTGACGAACAGCTTGTGGTGGATGCCGTCGTTGGCGGATTCGAGCCTCTGGCGCACAAGAAGCGTTGGACGTGAATAGAACGATCGATGTGTGACGCCAAATTTCCCGATGCCTGGCTACGCGAACAACCCTCGCGCGAGCTTCCGCTTCCGCTCTTCTTTACAACCCGATTATGGCGAGCGTCCGGAGGCTGCCGTCACGTCACCAGATTCACCGGTCGAAGGTCTGATCGACTCCTTGCTCCGGTCAAACAGCCGAACCCTTCGAGGGGGGCGGCACGATGACCGTGTCGAAAGCGTGGTTCGAGAGGAATCCTCGGCGAGCGTCCGGCGGTGGAAAGCCGCCAACGTCGGTGGTTTTGCCGCGCGACCGAGGTGTATTGAACCCGATGAGCCGTGCAGAGTAGCCGGTGAGCCGAACGAACAGGCTTTCGGTTACACGACCGGCACCGTTCTTGCCTCTTTAATAACATTGTCTGACGGGAAGTATCTCGGTTAAGGGCGAAAGACACATGCCTTGGCTATCGTCGATCGCACCGGCCCTGCGCAATCGGCGTGAAGCCTCGTAAGCCGAGGGGCTTGAGGAGAATGGGCCGCGAGCGACGCGTCCGGGTAAGAATGATGACCACGGCCGATGTTCAGATCGATAGGGACAGGACGGCGCTTATGCTCGTCGACCTGCAACCCGACTTCATGCCTGGCGGCGCACTGCCGGTCGCGGAAGGCGATTTGATTCTATCGCCAGTCCGCGCCCTCCTGGAGCGTGATCCGTTCGGATTGTACGTAGCCACTCAGGACTGGCACCCGCCCGCCCATGAGTCGTTCGCCAGCTCCCATGCGGGAAGTCGGCCTTTCGACGTTATCGAGCTGCACGGCAAGCCACAGACTCTGTGGCCGGATCATTGTCTGCAAAGGAGTCCCGGCGCTGCCCTGCATCCCCGAATCCCATGGGAGAAGGTTTCCGTTATCGTACGCAAGGGAATGGAGCCTGACGTGGACTCCTATAGCGGCTTTCGCAACAACTGGGACCGCCACGGAGAACGGCCGAGCACCGGGCTTGCCGGCTATTTGCGCGAGCGTAGCATCGGCGCTGTGTTCGTCTGCGGCTTGGCACGCGATGTTTGTGTCAAATGGACAGCCGAAGATGCGGTGGCTGCGGGTTTCGTGACCTCCTTGCTATGGGATCTGAGCCGGCCGGTCGATCCGGAATCGAACGGTGCGGTACACCGAGACCTCGATCGGCTCGGCGTACGCATATTGACTCGAGAGCGGTCTTCACGAGCGAGCTAACCGAATTAATGCACAGGGCGAGCGAGTCCAGCACAGGAGATCTGTCATGACCGAATTGAACCGCGAAACATGCGAAGCCTGCCGGAGCGATGCGCCCCAAATCGAGGGTGACGAGCTCGAGACGCTGATGAGGGAGATACCGGACTGGTCCGTCGAGACCCGAGACGGCATCATGCAGCTGGAGAGACGCTTCGAGTTTCCAGACTTCGTCCAGGCCCTGGCGTTCACCAACAAGGTTGCGGATCTTGCGGAATCCGAGGGTCACCACCCTAAGCTCACCACCGAATGGGGCAGCGTCGCGGTTACTTGGTGGAGTCATAAGATCAGAGGGTTACACCGCAACGATTTCATCATGGCCGCCAAGACCGACCAGCTCTGAAATAGGTGGCCAACCGCTTGGAGCGTTTGGACCGCACAGTCCAGGGGCAAACGGCAACCCAGGGCGCCTCGAATAGTCCCGAGAACGGGATCTATTCGGGCTCCCCGGAGTAACGCGCGCCGACCATTGATACGCTAGGGGAGAAACAGTATGGATTATGAAGTCACTCTGTTGATGAGCGAATTCGTCACCCACGATGTTAAGCGCTTCATTGTCAGCCGGCCGGATGGTTTCAGCTTCACGCCTGGCGAGGGCGTGGAGCTTGCGATCGACGAGCCGCAATGGCGCAACGAAGGACGGCCTTTCACGCCGACTTCGTTGGCTGAGGATCGAGTGATCGAATTCACCATCAAGGGTTATCCGGAGCGCCAGGGTGTAACCCAAGCGCTACACGCCCTTCGCCCCGGAGCGCGGTTGTCGATGTCGGCGTCCTTTGGGACTATCCATTATCACGGCCCTGGAACATTCATCGCCGGCGGCGCAGGGATCACGCCCTTCATCGCGATCCTGCGCGAGCTGGCCAGCAAGGGGGACCTGGACGGCCATTCACTGATCTTCGCCAACAAGACGCCCACGGACATCATCTGCGAGAAGGAGCTCCGCAGCTATTTGGGTGTTGCTCGCTGTCACCTGGTCTGTACGGATGTGGAGGCTTCCCCTGGGGGGTGCCAGTATCGAAAGATCGATAAAGCCTATTTGCGAGATACGATCGGGGACTTCGGCCAGAACTTTTACCTGTGCGGCCCCCCGGGGTTTATGGACGTCGTGACCGAAGGACTAAAGAATCTAGGGGCGGATCCGCAGGCATTGGTGTTCGAGCAATGAGTAGTTTCCTACCGTTGCGAGCGGGGGCATGAGGTGAGGTGCGAACCGCGGAGCCTTCGCAGGTATTAAGGCGATTTCTGTCAAAAAATATACCAGCCTGCTTGTCTTTTCGCCCGTCTTCCGCGTCGCGACAACAGTTACATAGCCCTGCTATGCGCCTGTTGTCGCTCCTTGAAGACGAAAGAAAATCCTGCGCATTCTGGTATATTCTTTTCCGGCAATCGCCTAAAAGGCTCAGAGTCGAGCCGTATCGCACAAAAGGTGCTCCATCATGAAATCCTATCGAATCCTCACCTTCAAGGAGCGATTGGAAACCATAGTTGCTCCCATCGCACGGGCAAGAGTCCTGAGCAGCCCGTTCCCGGTTGCACTCGTCACAGGGTGCTGGCGCTTATCTCCGCGCAGGTAGCACACCAATGCATAGCAACGCGGGTCCTGGCACCCGAGGCAGCGAGCCACGAGTGGAGACCATTCGATGCACTCTACATCATCGGTGAAAACTTGCACCCTTGTGGTGGATAAAAACCCGTCCACGAGACATCACGCCTGTATCCATTGGGCCGGGACAAGCAGTGCGTACCGGGCATGAAAGCTGCTGAGCGATTTGCAATGCAAAGTGCAGCGCGACGCAACACGACAGCGGCTCGCTGGGTGCGATTTATCCAAGCGCTCTGGGTTCTCACAAAAATCCGTGCTCCTCGGAACGTTTCGGCGGAGCAAACAACACTGGCGGTCGACAGTGAGCGGTCCGGCATAGACGCAGGTTGGGTTCTCAGTTGCCTTGGAGTGATCTAGCGGCGCTACTCACGAAAGCCCGCCTGAATCCGCGCGCTCACGGCCGGTTGCTCCGCTCCATGGCAACGCACAACGCTCGCTCCCAGGAGCCCTGTCCTTTCCCTGACGGTGTCTCTGGCCGTCTCATTTCTCAGCTCCGATTCTATGGAGGTTTCCCTCGGTTCCCTTCAGCTGGAGTTTGGCCCGTGGCGCCCTGCAGGTTACCCCTCCATTATTTGGATTTTTGGCCGTTTTGAGCCGCCTGCCGGTGGATAACAACCTCGACGCACTCCGCCGCGAAAGTATTGCGGATAGGCCGTTGCTCGGTGCCATTCTTTACGGTTGTTGGCTCGCCAAAAAGGGATGCCGAGATACGCCAACCTGTTGAGATCCGCAAACCGAGCACATTGCCAAGTGCGTGTTGATGGGAATGCCAAGTGCGAGCTGAAAGGCAGTGTCCTAAAAGCGGCCGTTGACCGCTCCGAAATAATCGTACCTATTGAGCTCCCAGGCGTTCCTGCCACAGGCATGCTCACCTGGAGGGTGAAGGCCGCTACGACCCCTGTTGCACACCCGGTACAGCGTCTGGCTGCGTTACAACTCATTGGACTAGATCGACGATTACGCCTCGTTGTGCGTTGCCAGGCACCATGCGGAATGGATCTCAGGGGCCGTCCATCTGCAGTTTCTATGATTACTAATCCACCAATTATGTTGTAGTCATCAGTCGTGATGTGGCATGGCCAGCCCTTCTATCCCTTAACTGAGGTGAATGAGCGACAAGCGGCCTTACTGGCGCGAAAAACCTTGCAGAGCAGATGGCTCTGGCACGACTTCTGCTTGTGTAATTTGGAGTCGTGAGCAGCGACTCTATGTCGGTGAGTGAATCTAGAAGCTCTCTGCAATAGATTCCCATTATCGCAATCCCAAGCATCAACAAGCTGGAGAGCATTGCCGATGGAAAAATCCCCAAATGAAGTGAATAAACCAACGTCAGAGAGTCCCGATTCGGGACAGGAGAAAGCTATGAGCACTTTGCCTGCATCAAGCGAAGAACACGCCTACGGTACCGAGGTCGGCGGTTCGATCGCACAGTCAATCGGCGGCTTGGCTGCAATCATTCTAGCCATTCTAGGGCTTGCCCAGGTCTTCCCCCAATACATGGTCGCGATTGCCGCGCTCGTGGTCGGTGCAGCCCTCATCTTCAAAGGGGGCAATACGGTTATGGAATACTCCCGCGTCCTACCGAAAACATCTGCGGGTCCCGGGGGGCGATCGGCCATTGGTAGCAGCGTGAGTGTCGAAGTCCTGGCCGGTGTTTCGGGCATCGTTCTCGGTGTTCTCGCGCTCGTAACGGTCACTCCGGCGGTGCTGTTGCCGGTCGCGGTGATCGTCTTCGGCGCGGCGCTCATCGCGAGCAGCGGCGACTCTTCACGGCTGAATGCACTGAGACTCGCGCAGTCCAAAGCCGACGATACGCTCCAACAGGTTGTGCGAGAGTCGTTCTCGATCAATGATGGGGCTCAGGTGTTCGTCGGGTTGGCCAGCGTCGTTCTCGGCATCATTGGCCTGATTGGCTATGACTGGACCGTCCTGACCCTCGTGGCACTACTCGTCATCGGTGTATCGATCTTGGTCAGCAGCACCGCGATCATAGACAAGATGATGACATTCGTAAGGGGTTGATCTGGGTCGCGCAACTAGCGATTGAGCTTCCGCATAGCGGCGCAATACATTTTGTATTGCGCCGTTTCTTTTCCCCGCAGGAATCGCTGAATTGGTCAGCGCTTCGTTAGCGGACGAGAGGCAGTGGCCTCGTGCCTATCTTAGCTTCACGTGACAGAGGCGGATACCCGGATCAGGCTCCTCGAGACCGGGAACAAAAGGTGGGCGATGCGTGGAGCACACCCGCGCCAGTCTTCTCGATTGCAGCGGTTCACCATTGACCGCCCCGCGACCGGGAGCAGCCTCAGGTAACCAACTGGCGGATCACGTACTGCAAAATACCGCCGTGGCGGTAGTAGTCCCATTCCTTGGGGGTGTCGACCCGCACCCGCACGCAAAAGCGCTTCCGGTCGCCGGTCGGCCCGGTAGCGGCGATTGCGATCTCCCGCATGTCGGCTCCGACCTGCTCGATGTCATAGGTTTCGCTGCCGTCCAGTCCCAGGGCCTGGGCGTTCTCACCATTGAGGAATTGCAGCGGCAGCACGCCCATCCCGATCAGGTTGGAGCGATGAATGCGCTCGTAGCTTTCCGCGATCACGGCCTTGACACCCAAGAGCATGGCTCCCTTCGCCGCCCAGTCCCGCGAGGAGCCGCTTCCGTACTCGCGTCCGGCTATGACCAGCAGGGGCACGCCTTCCTCTCGATAACGCATGGCGGCATCGTAGATCGACAGCTCCTCGCCGTCCGGCAGGTGGCGCGTCCAGCCGCCCTCGGTCCCCGGGGCGAGGCTGTTGCGTAGCCGGATGTTGGCGAAGGTGCCGCGAATCATTACCTCGTGGTTGCCGCGCCGCGAGCCGTACGAGTTGAAATCGGCGGGCTCTACCCCGTGCTCGATCAGGTAGTGACCGGCGGGGCTGTCGGCCATGATGGCGCCGGCCGGGGAGATGTGGTCGGTGGTCACGCTGTCGCCCAGCAGGCACAAGATCCGTGCGCCAGCGATGGGGGACAGGGTCTCCGGTTCCCGCGACATGCCCGCGAAGTATGGTGGGTGGCGGATGTAGGTGGAGGTCTCGTCCCAGCGGTACTGCTCGCTGTCTGGGACGTCCATGGACTGCCACAAGGCGTCGCCGGCGAAGACGCTCTCGTAGCTTTTACGGAACATCCGGGCATCGACGCAGCGCGCGATGGTCTCGCTGATCTCCGCCTGGGTGGGCCAGAGGTCGCGCAGATGGACCGGATTGCCCGCCGTGTCCCGCGCGAGAGGGTCGCGGTCCATATCGATGTTCATGACGCCGGCCAGGGCATAGGCGACCACCAGCGGCGGTGAGGCCAGAAAGTTCATCCGCACGTCCGGGTGGATGCGGCCCTCGAAGTTGCGGTTCCCGGAGAGAATGGAGCAGACCATCAGATCCTTGTCGCGGATCGCCTCGCTGAACGGCTCCGGCAGGGGCCCTGAATTGCCGATACAGGTGGTGCAGCCGAAGCCGACGATCTGAAAGCCCAGTGCCGCCAGATCGTCCAGCAGACCCGCCTTCTCCAGGTAGTCCTTCACCACCATGGAGCCGGGTGCCAAGCTGGTCTTCACCCAGGGCTTGGCGGTCAGACCCAGTGCCCGCGCCTTGCGCGCCAGCAGGCCGGCCGCCACCATGACCGCCGGGTTGGAGGTGTTGGTGCAGGAGGTGATGGCGGCGATCACCACCGCACCGTCGCGCAGCTCGAAGCGCCGGTCGTCGAGGGCGACGCGTACCACGCCGACATTCTGCCCCTCTTCGGCGGCGACCGCCGTACCGCCGCCCTCGTCGGCGAAGCGGGCCAGGTCTTCGTCAGGGCCGGTCCGTCCCGAGCGTTCATCCTGCAGGGCGTGCAGCGCCTCGGTGATGCGGGGCTTGGCCTCACCGATGCCGATACGGTCCTGGGGCCTTTTTGGGCCCGCCAGGCTGGGCTCGATGCTGCCCAGGTCGAGCTCCAGGAGCTCGCTGTACTCGGCCGGTGCCGCACCGTCGACGCGGAACAGGCCCTGGGCGCGGGCATAGGCCTCCACCAGGGTGATCCGTTCCGCAGGTCTGCCGGTCAGCTCCAGATAGCGCAGGGTCTCCTCGTCGATGGGGAAGATACCGCAGGTGGCACCATACTCCGGTGCCATGTTGGCGATGGTGGCGCGGTCGGCGATGGGCAGGTCTCCGAGGCCGTCGCCGAAGAACTCCACGAACTTGCCGACGACGCCGTGGGCGCGCAGCATCTCCGTGATGCGCAGCACCAGGTCGGTAGCCGTGGCGCCCTCGCGCAGAGTGCCGTCGAGGCGGAAGCCGACAACCTGCGGGATGAGCATGGTAATGGCCTGGCCGAGCATGGCCGCCTCGGCCTCGATGCCGCCGACCCCCCAACCGAGCACGCCCAGCCCGTTGATCATGGTGGTGTGCGAATCCGTGCCAACCAGTGTGTCGGGATAGGCCAGCGTGCCGTCGCCGCCGCCTTGCTCGAAGATTACGCGCGCCAGGTACTCCAGGTTGACCTGGTGCACGATGCCGGTCCCGGGCGGCACCACCTTGAAGTTGGCGAATGCCTGTTGTCCCCAGTGCAGGAAGGCGTAACGCTCGCGGTTGCGCCGGTATTCGATGCGGGTGTTCAGATCCCGGGCGTCGGCCTTTCCAAAGACATCGACCTGCACCGAGTGGTCGATCACCAGCACGGCGGGTGCCAGCGGGTTGATCCGCCGCGGGTCACCGCCGAGGGCACGCACCGCATCCCGCATGGCCGCCAAGTCGACGATTGCCGGCACCCCGGTGAAATCCTGTAGGACCACCCGCGACGGGACGAACGCGATCTCCGTCGACGGCTCGGCACGCGGGTCCCAGGTCGCCAGCGCTTCGATGTGCGCCTCCGTGACATTGACACCGTCGGCATGGCGCAGCAGGTTCTCGAGGAGGATCTTCAGCGAATAGGGCAGGCGTCCCACGTCGTGCTCGTCCTCCAACGCGTCGAGACGGAAGATTCGGTATTCTCGTCCGCCGACCCTGAGGGTCGAAGGGGCTGTCGATGTGCGTGTCATTGTCTTCTCCTGGCGCCACCACCAATCGCGGCGGCCTGGTATGGGTATGACTACAGTCGCGTCGTCCGGGCGGCAATGCATCCCTTGCCGAAAAAGAGGTCCGCGCTCAGGCCATGGCCAGGGTCATTACGCCGAGGAAATAGAGCATCAGAACCAGAAAGCTCTCGAATCCGATGTTGCCCACGCCGTACGTTTCGCGCCGCAGAAGACCGAGCAGGAGCACGCCGGCGAGGAGTATGGCCAAGGCGACCCAGAAGACCTCCGATGTCGAAATCGCCGCATAAATAGTGCCGCCGCGGTAGGCGAAATCAGAGGCGGATAGGAACAAGACATCGAAGGCATTGCCACCGAGGATGTCTCCCACCGCAAGTGATAGCGCACCGCACCGCACCGCGGTGACAGCTACTACGAGCTCGGGCAGGGAGGTCGTGATCGCGGTGAGCACGCCGCCGACCACGGATTCGCCCAGCTCGGCATGCACCGATATCGAGATCGCCGATCGGGCAAGCAGCCAGCCGGCCCCAGCCACCAACGTCGCCAGCAGTCCGAAGCTGAGCCAGAGCGCGGTGAGTCTGCAGCGAGAAACCCTGGTCGTTCTCTTCTCCTCGACCCTCGTCTGGGGTGTGATGCGCGGACGCCACATGGGACGCTCGCGTGCCATCCGAACAAGACGCATTCCGAATGCGTATCCGGCTATCAAGAGCACCGAAACCGGATGAACGCCCAGCAGAGTGAGGTTGGGTCGGGCCATCGCAAGCATCGGAAGCGCCAACAAAACGATCAGCAATGCAGCCTGAAGCAAATTGGCTTCCGAGGCCGCGGCATGCTCGAGGTTCGCGTCGCGGTAGGCGATGTCCGCAACGGCCAGGAAAAGGGTCTGGGCCGCGATGCCGCCGAGCGAGTTGCTCACCGCGAGAGAGGCATGCCCGGCATGGGCTGCCGTGACGGATGTGGCCAAGCCGGAGAGTGAGGTTACCAAGCCGATGAGCACCGCGCCGGTCAGGAGCTCACCGAGGCCCGTGATCCTCGCCAACCGTTCCGCCTTGGCCGTGAGCAACACGCCGGCAACGCTGATGATCAGGGCGGCGGCAGCGAATACGCCGATACTGAGTGTGAGGGGCCAAGGTTGCTGAGAGAGCATGTTTGCCTCATGCAAGACCCTGGAACCGCCCCTGGAGCCGCAGCCACAGATAGCCGGAAATGCCCGCGACGAGAGACGCCAGCAGGATCGCCGTCTTGGCGCCGAGGAGGGCTTCGGGGTTATCCGCAAAGCCGAGGCCGGCGATGAAGATCGACATGGTGAATCCCATGCCGCCGAGCAGTCCGACACCGAAGATATGTCGCATGGCTACACCTCGGGGCAGACGGCCCAGACTCAGCCGGAGCGCCAGCCAGGTCATCAGCGTGATGCCAAGGCTTTTGCCGACGATCAGCCCCAGCACGATTCCCTGGACCAATCGATCGGTCGATAGCGTCGATAGTGATTCAGTGTCGACGGGGATCCCTGCATTCGCCAAGGCAAATACGGGCATTACGAGCAGGGCAATGGGTCGCTCCAGGAAATGCTCCCACCGGCGCAAGGGTGTCGTCGCCTTCTCGGCCGTGTCGTGAACGCGCTCGACGACATCATGGTGGTCCTTGCTGGCCAGGACCGGTTTATCCGATTGGGCCTCGATTTCCTCGAGCTCGTCGATCAAGCTGCGGGCCTCGCGCACGAGCCAGCGGGGCTCGTGCTTGGGACGCGCCGGGACGGTCAGGGCCACCAAAACGCCGGCTAGGGTCGGGTGCACACCGGAGCCCAGCATGGCAAGCCAAACCAGCCCGCCGCCGAAGAAATACACGGAAGGTCGACGAAGCCCAGAGACATTGCATCCTGCAAGAATTAGGAGAAAAGCCCCGGCGAGACCTAAAAAGGACACATTGAGTGATTCGGTATAGAAGACTGCGATGACCAAAACGGCACCCAAGTCATCGACGATGGCAAGTGCGGTCAGGAAGATAAACAAGGCTGCCGGGATCCGGCGGCCCAACAGGGTGAGGACACCGACGGCGAAGGCGGTGTCGGTAGCCATCGGGATGCCCCAGCCCTGGATGGTCTCCAAATTGGCGTTGAGCGCGAAGAAGATCGCCGTGGGAACAAGCATTCCACCCAAAGCGGCCGCGATGATCGGAAGCGACTGTCCCGGGTCTTTAAGCTCACCGACGAGTATCTCGCGCTTGATCTCCAAGCCCAGCACGAAGAAGAACAGGGACAAAAGTCCGTCGTTGATCCAGTGGCGCACGCTCATCCTGAACGACCACTCGCCGAATACGAGACCCGCCGGCGTTTCGACGAGGGCTTCGTACTCGCGCGCAAGCGGGGAATTGGCAATCAGAAGCGCACCGAGGGTACAGATGACGAGAAGGATACTCCCGGTCTTTTGATCGCTTATGAATTTCTGGAAAGGGCTGAGCACGCGCTCCAACCCTAGTTCCAAGGAGCTTGGACGGATTCGTTTGCTCATGCCTTTCTGGTAAATCGTCGAGTCGGCGGCGGCCCGACTAGCCGGCCTTCCAGACACGCCAGGAGCGGCCCAGCTCTTCCAGCGCACAGGAGGGTGTCCGCGCGTAGAGTAGGCGTCCGAGAGGCACGGCCTCGGCCCGCAGCTCCTGCTGGCGCTGTTCGGCCAGGTAAGCCGTCACCTGTGCGCTGGTGTCCAGGGCTTTTCGCTCCCGCCGCAGGAAGACGCCTAGCACGGCCAGGTCGTGGTCGTCTCCCAGGAGATCGGACAGTCGTTTCAGCTCGCTCGCCCGCGCCTCCATGAGTGTCGGCCAAATGTCGCGCAACAGCCGGGTGTGGTACCAGTAATCCTTGACCCGCTTCCGCCACTCGTGGAAGCGCGTGTCGTCGGGCTGTTCGCGTGCCGAATCAAAGGCCTTGCGGCCGCGGCGGTAACTGCGCTCGAGACCCGGCGCCAGGGTTACGAATCCGTCGTGCTCGAGGCTCCAGCCGTCGAGACGCTCGGGCATTCGCTCCAACTGGGCAGCCAGCTCCTCGACATCGCGATTCATGCCTTCGTTCTCCTGCAGGCTGCATTTGCGCCACCGAGCGAGCGATTCGCCAACCGTCTCGAGCGGGCCGCATTGCCTCGGGTCGGCGTAGCGTTCGACGAGTTTGTCGCAGGTCTCGATCATGGCCTCCGCATCACGTGCGGCGGCCAGCCGGTGGGCGGTGCTCCGAAACCAGCCGTTTTCTCGATGGTAGACGTCATTGCCCATTTCCCCACGTATCATGCGCAGCAGGCTGCGGATCTTCTTGAAGGACTTTCGGGCATTGTGTACGCCGTCGCGGCTGCCGGCGATGTCGCCTCGGATCTCGCGAGCCGCGTATTGCGTCTGCTCGGTGACGATGTGAACGACCGACTCGGGCACGGATTCTTTGCGTTTGAAGCGGTATGGCATTGCGGTTGTGAAGACCTCCTTCCCGAGGCTGCGCCGGCCGACGGAAACCTCTGCGATTGGAAAGCTCGGCCTGTCGTAACTTCAGTTACGCAAGGCACGTGCCGGCACTTTTCTAGAGCTTGGAGCTGCGGCCAGTTACCTGTGACCCATGCCGCAGAAGATCCGGTGACTCCGGATGCCTTCGGGGTCAACGCCTCGCCCGGTGCCAAGCGGAAACCGCCCACCGTCCAGGCCAAGGCGCCTTTACAATCCGTTACTCTTTTTGGCCAGGACGATCGGGGAGACGTCCGACGGACGACACAAGGGACTGCGGCTCGAATATATGTGTTGCCGGATCGTGCGCACTGCGTCTTGCGCATGGTCGCGACTTCTGCGTACTTTCTATCGAGCTCACTGCGAGCCAGTTAATCATCTCGGAAAAGCTCGTTCCCCAACCATGCCGCCTCCAGACGCCGCCATCGAATGGATACCGGAGAAGGAAATGCTGCGGCTTTCCGGCGATTGGACGACTGAAGCTTTAACAGGGGCGCAGGCAAGCCTCGCCGGCTTGTCTGCTAAGGCCGAACAAATCGAGATCGACGCAGGGAAAATCTCAGCGCTCGATACGGCAGGCGCGCTTCTTCTCTGTCGTCTGGTCAAGGGGTTGCGGAAGAGCGGAAAGCGGGTGCGGATCACGGGGCTGGACGAGCGCCGCGAGGGCCTCGTCGCGCTGGTTGAGGGCCGGATCGGCGAGGAGCCACCCGACCTCGCGCAACCTCGTGCCCGCCAAGGGCGCGGATTCTTGGCGTCGCTCGGGAGAGCCGCGTGGGGATGGGGCGTGTACGCCTACGCCTTGCTCTCTTTCGCGGGCATGACCATGGCCGCTTTCTCGAATTGCCTTCTGAGACCAGCGCAGATGCGCTGGCGCAGCATCCTGGCGGTTATCCAAGACGATGGAGTCAAGGCGGTACCCGTGCTCGGCATGCTGTCCTTCCTGCTCGGGGTAGTGATCGCCTATCAGGCGGGTATCCAGCTGCGACTTTATGGGGGAAACCTTTATATTGTGGACCTCATCGCCATCACGGTACTGCGTGAGCTCGGCCCCCTCATGACGGCAATCGTCGCGGCGGGACGTTCGGGCTCAGCCTATACGGCCCAGATCGGGACCATGCAGGTGACCGAGGAGGTGGACGCCCTACGCAGCATGGGTGTGGCGCCGATCGAGTTACTGGTCGTACCGAAGATGCTCGGTTTGATCGTCGCCTTGCCTCTTCTTGCGATGCTCTCGAATGTCGCCGCGGTGCTCGGGGGTATGGTCATGGCCGCAACCATGTTCGACGTGGACTTTGGAACCTTCTTCGCGCGCATACCTGAGGCGGTGTCGGTGAGCTCTCTGCTGACCGGGCTCGGAAAGGTTCCGATCTTCGCCGTCATCATAGCCTCGGTGGGCTGCTTTCAGGGGTTTCAGGTACGGTGCGGGGCGCAGAGCGTGGGGCGTCACACGACGATCAGCGTGGTGCACGCGATTGTCCTCGTGATCTTGGCAGACGCCACCTTCTCGGTCGCATATACGGCACTGGGCATCTAACAGTGAAACCGGATAAGGAGAACACCGTGGAGCTCAAAGGAATCCGCACTTGCTTCGGCGCGACCTGTATCCACGAGCATCTCGAGCTGGCCGTGCACTCGGGTGAGATCCTCGCCCTGGTGGGGGCCAGCGGCTCGGGCAAGTCCGTGCTGGTGCGCGAGATGCTTCTCCTCCAGCGCCCTACGGCGGGCACCGTCTTCCTGTTCGGCGAGGACGCCGGGGCGTTGAGCGAGCCCGAAGCGAACCGCCTGCGCCGGCGCATGGGCGTCCTGTTTCAACAAGGAGCGCTGTTCAGCTCGCTCACTGTGATCGAAAACATTGCCGTCCCCTTGAAAGAGCAGACCGATCTGCCGGATTCGCTCGTGCGCGACATCGCGCGGTTGAAGCTGTCGCTGGTAGGGCTCGCCATCGATGCCGCCGACAAGTATCCGGCTCAGCTCAGCGGGGGCATGCTCAAGCGCGCTGCCCTGGCGCGGGCTATCGCCATGGACCCGGACCTACTCGTGCTGGACGAGCCCGGGACCGGGTTGGATCCGGTCGGCGCCGATGCCCTCGATGAGCTGATCTGCGGGCTGCACCAGAGCCTGGGCCTCACAGTGGTCATGACCACCCATGACCTGGACACGCTGTGGCGGGTCCCTCACCGGGTCGCTTTTCTGGGCGAGAAGCGCATCCTGGCCACCGGGACCACGGACGAGCTCGCACGGGCGGACCATCCCTCGCTGCGGGCGTTCTTTCAAGGTCCACGCGGGCGCGCGGCACGGGCGTAACATGGAGCCGCGGGTAAGCTACGCGCTGGTCGGGCTGTTCGTGCTCGCGCTGGGGGCCGCCTTCATCCTGGCTACCCTGTGGCTCGTCGGGGTGGGGCCGAGCGGGGAGATGCGTCGCTACCTGGTCTTTCTGGAGGAGTCGGTGGCGGGCCTGACGGTCGATTCGGCGGTTGATTATCAGGGCGTAGAGGCCGGAAGTGTTCGCGAGATCGGTCTCGACCCCACTGATCCGAGCCGCGTGAGGATTGTGATCGACGTGCGCAAGGAGATTCCCGTCAATGTCGACACGGTCGCGAGCCTGTCGACCCAGGGACTGACCGGTCTGATCTACTTCATCGAGCTGCGCGGTGGCGGACCCGAGAGCGCACCCCTCGAGAAAGCGCCGGGATCTCCCTATCCGGTGATTCCCTCGGAACCGTCGCTACTGGCTCGTTTGCAGCAAGAAGGTTTTGCGGTGTTGGACAGCGTCCAGGCCGCGGCGGCGGAGCTTCGAGCCACGCTTGTAGCCATGCGGGAGCTCGTCGGAGAGGACAACCGCAGGGCGATCACAGCAGCCGTCCAGGATGCTGCCAATATGACCAACCGCTTGTCCCAGGCGGCCGGAGTGCTGAATGAAGATCTACAAGAGCTCGAGCCCGTCCTGAATGACGCGGCCCGTGCTGCGCAAAGGCTGCCGGGCTTGGCCGACCACGCGACGAGAACGCTCCAGGAGACGGGAGCGGCGGCGGAGAAGATCGGCCAGATGGCACAGCGTTTGGATCGGCTCGTTGCGCAAGCGGCCCCGGGCCTGGTGGAGCTGACGCGCGACGGGTTGCCCCAAGTGGCTCCGTTGTTGCGTGACCTGCACGACCTGACCGAACGTCTGGACCGCCTCGCGGCGGACCTGGAAGAGGATCCGGGTTTGCTCCTCGAGAGGCGCGCCCGCCGCCCCGGGCCGGGGGAGAGATAATGTACTGGGTCCGGGTAGCGGTTTCGATCCTGTCCGCGGTCTTGCTCGGCGGCTGCAGTGGGCTGCTGTTGGGCCCGAAGACCCCCCCAGTCACCACCTACGTGTTCGCACCCGAGCTCCACGCCTTGCGGCCGCGACTACGCGGTCCCTCGCTGTCGGTAGCCCCACCGCGTGCTGCCGCTGGTTACCAGACCGCCCGGATGGCGTATCAGGAACGCGATTTTCGGGTCGACTACTTCGCCGACAACGAGTGGGTCGACACCCCGTCCGCCATGCTGCGGCCGCTGCTCGTGGCGGCCCTGCGTGCGACTGGACGCTTCGGGGCTGTGACGGAAGATTTGCGCGGAGTGGATTCGGACCTGCTCCTCGTCACCTTCATCGTGCAGGTGCGCCAGGACTTCCGTTTCCGTCCGAGCAGAGCCTCCGTCGTCTTGGAGGTCCAGCTGGTCGACCGGCGTGGTCGGCGGGTGCTTGCGACCCGCCTCTTCGAGGGCGAAGAGCCCGCGCCGACGGAGGATCCCTATGGCGGAGTGGTTGCGGTCAACCGGGTCCTGAACCGCCTGCTCGGGCAGATCGCGGATTTCGCCGTCGACGCGGCGGCGGTCCTATAAGACACCGCCTACCCTGGGTCTCGGTGGGCCATCGGACCGTCGCAAGTCCTGCCGTGGGCGCGAATGCCAGAGCACTGCTCACCCGCCTCTACCGCCGAAGCTGCCGAACTCCTCGCCGATGCGTCGGCGGTCCTCATCCGCACAGGCGCCGCTGACGCATTCGGTGCGATACGCGTGCATCCTAAATAAGCGTACCAATCCTTCGATGCCTCAGGCGGTGGAAACCAACCTGGACCGGTGGAATTGCCCTCAACCTTCGGTGGAAGTGGTCCGAGGCTCCTCGAGAATCAACGTATCCCGGTAAGCGTGCCAGCTGGCATAGGCCAACCACGGCAGAATGACGATGAGGCCCAGGTACGCGGTGGCGAATCCGATGGCGACCAGGATCAGGATCAGGATCAGGACGGCCCACAGCGTCATCGCGCGAGCGTTTTCGCCGACCGCCTTCCAGCTTGCGAAGATGGCGTTGAACGCATCCACGTCTTGGTCGATCAGCATGGGGACGGCGATGGCGGTCATACGAAACAGGACGATTCCCAGCACCACGGCGATCCCGCCGTAGACGGCAAGAAACGAAAGGCTCTCGGTGAACAGCACGGGCAATGGCTTGACTTGTCCCCAAGTCGGCAAGAGCTCCTGAAAGACGCCCCCGAATAGAAGGTTGGAGAGCATGATCCAATTCAGGAAGAAGAACAGCAGAATGATCCCCATCTCACCGATTCTCGACGCGCTCCCGGCCAGGATGTGCATGACCGCGTCGCTGTCGTGGCGTCTGTGCTCTGAGCGCAACTTGGACACCGAGTAGAGCCCGACCACAAATGCGGGCGCGAGGATGAGGAACCCCGCGGCGAAGAAGGGAGTGAGAAAGAACAGATTCAGTGCGATCAGCAAATAAGTGAGCAGGAAGCCCACGAGCGCGAAGAAGAAGCCGTAGTAAGGCTCGTTCCCGGCTCCGCCCTGAGGTCCTCCCAGCCGAGCCGAAGCCAGCGCCAGGGGCGACTCAGGGGCAAGCTCGGGATGCTGTAAGTACGGGATGGTATCTCTGTAGTAGACAGACGGTAGGTAGTGGACATGCTTGCCTCTCTGCATCGGTTGACGACACAAAGCTACCCGCAACTTCTGCGCCAGGGCCCTTGACAAGGGCGAAATTACCACCCCTGACTTCCTCTTTTCCGCTCCGTAACGAGACGTCGAGGCACCACGGGCCGTTGCGCATCCAGATCATCCCTCCAGATACCCGTCCGAGCTCTTGGTCCGTACCTTGCTTAGTTGTTATCGGAATGGCTGCTCCTCGAGGAGCAGCCAACTATGAGGATTCCAGACGACGCAACCGAGAGACCGTAGATCACAGGCCGGGGTATTTGCACCGGGATCGGTTGGCTTTAAGCCGGGATGCCTGTGCTGAAGCGCGACGCGCACTTCAGGTTCACGGTTGTGAAACCGTTGGAGAGCACGAACCAATGAGCTCACTCGCACGACTCTACGATTACGGTCAAAGCTTCTGGCTCGACAGCCTCTCACGGCAGATGCTGGAGGACGGAAGCCTGGCAGCGCGCATCCGCGAGCAGAAACTGTCCGGCATCACCTCGAATCCGGCGATCTTTGCCAAGGCAATGGCCGATGCGCCACTCTATGACGCCCGCATTCGCATTGCATCGGGGGACAGCGGTGGAGCGGAAGCGGTCTACACGGCCATGGCGATCGAGGATGTTCGCGACGCCTGTGATCTGCTGCTACAGACTTACCACCAGAGCAACGGAGCGGACGGTTTCGTCAGCCTGGAGGTCTCCCCCCACCTCGCCTACGATGCTGTCGGGACCCTCCGGCAGGCACGCTCGCTTTGGGAAGCGGTCGAGCGACCAAACCTGCTGGTCAAGGTGCCGGGTACTCGCCCCGGTCTGCACGCGACGGAGATCCTGATTTACGACGGCATCAACATCAATATCACGCTGTTGTTCGGTCTCGACCGCTATCGAGAGGCCCTGCATTGCTACATACGGGCGATGGAAAAGCGCCTGCAGGCGGGTCGGGACCTGCAATCGATCGCCTCTGTGGCGAGCTTTTTCCTGAGCCGTATCGATGTCGCCGTCGACCGCGAACTGCGCCAGCGCACGCACCCTCGAGTCGACGAGCGTATCCGCCGCGAGGCGGACTCCTTGCTAGGGAAGGCGGCGATCGCAAACGCGAAGCTCGCCTATGCCGCCTTCGGCGAGATTCTCGCAAGCGAGCGCTGGCAGTTGCTCCAGAGGCAAGGGGCGAGGCCGCAACGGCTGCTGTGGGCCAGCACCGGTACCAAGGACCCGGACTATTCCGATGTCAGGTACATCGAGTACCTGATCGGACCGCGAACCGTTTCCACCATGCCGGAAGCGACAGCGGATGCGTTCGAGAGCAACGGGCGGGTGGACGCGACCCTGATCAGGGGCAGGGAAGAGGCCGAGGACACCATGGACCGCCTGGTGCGGCTCGGTATCGATTTCGAGGCGATTACCGAGAATCTGGTCAGCGAAGGTGTACAGAAGTTTATCGACCCCTACGACGCGCTGCTTGCATGGCTGGACGAGCGCTGCACGATTCTGAGTCGCGGCGAGGAGGCCGGATACTTGGCGGGCGTCGCCGACCGGCTCCGCACTCAGGTCATCCGCATGACCACGGCGGCCGGATCTGGACACCCGACCTCCTGTCTATCCTGTGCGGAGATGGTCGGGGCCCTCTTTTTCCGCGAGATGCGCTGGGACCCGCATGCCCCGGGGGCCAGGGACATGGACCGCTTCCTCCTGTCGAAAGGCCATGCGGCGCCCATCCTCTGGGCCGCCCTGTACGAGGCCGGCGCCATCGACTCGGATCCAATGACCCTGCGCCGGCAGGACAGCGACCTGGAAGGTCATCCCACCACCGAGAATCCATGGGTCCCAGTCGCTACAGGCTCCTTGGGCCAGGGCCTGTCGGTGGCCAACGGCCTGGCCCTGGCCGACCGCATGGACGGCATCGAGGCGCGGATATTCTGTCTGCTCGGTGACGGGGAGTGCTCCGAAGGGGCGGTGTGGGAGGCTGCCCAGTTCGCTGCGGACAACGGGCTGAAACGGGTTGTGGCCATTGTCGATGTCAATGGCCTGGAGCAGAGCGGTCCCGCGCCCTACGGTCATGATACATCGGTAATGGCGAGCCGTTTTCGTGCCTTCGGTTGGCGCGCCCTGGAGATCGATGGTCACGACCTGGGTCAAGTCACTCTTGCCTTGGAGCAAACGCGCGAGCAAGGCCCGACCGCCATCCTGGCCCGAACGGTAAAGGGCAAGGGTGTCTCCTTCCTCGAGGGTAAGGATGGCTGGCACGGCAAGGCCCTGAGCGAAGACCAGTGCGCGCAGGCGCTGGCCGAGATTGCCGCCCCGGAGACGGGCTTGAAGGTCGAGCCACGGCGCGTCATTGCCGGGAGCATGCGAGCGACGACCCAGCCCTCATCCAGCGGCGATCTCGATCTCGACTACGAGAAGGGAGAGCAGGTCGCCACAAGAGAAGCGTTCGGGCGAGCACTCGGAAAGCTCGGCGCGAGCGCCGGCGAGTTGGTGGTGCTCGACGGGGATGTCAAGATCTCCACCAAGACCGAGGAATTCGCGCAGGCATTCCCGGACCGTTTCGTCCAGGCCCAGATTGCCGAGCAGAACATGCTGGGCATGGCGCTCGGGCTCGCCGCGAGCGGCAAATGCCCGTGCGTTGCCACCTTCGCCGCCTTTCTGACCCGGGCGTACGATTTCATCCGCATGGGGTCGCACTCGCGCCTGCAGCATCTCTTGATCTGCGGCAGCCACGCCGGGGTCTCGATCGGCGCGGACGGCCCCTCCCAGATGGGC
>Ga0315556_1000300_pt1 | contig 29719 bp, 27 predicted proteins | sample SalMarSW160310MG_FD_202112 | JGI IMG/M metagenome (GOLD analysis project Ga0315556, IMG submission 202112) | Salt marsh sediment microbial communities from the Plum Island Ecosystem LTER, Massachusetts, United States - Salt Marsh Sediment SW1603-10 ...
GATGCCGCGGATGAACGCCGGCTGACGGGTAGCCTGCCGGCAACGGAGGTGATGGTGAAGTTCCGCCGAATCGAAGATCTGCCCCCTTATGTCTTCGCGCAGGTCGACGCGGCCAAGCGCGAAGCCCGTCGAGCGGGCGAGGATGTGATCGATCTCGGGTTCGGGAATCCGGACATCCCGTCCCCACCAATCGCCGTCGAGAAACTGATCGAAGCGGCCAGGAACCCCAGGAACCATAGATATTCGGCGTCCAAGGGAATCCCGAATCTTCGCAAGGCCGTCGCCGACCGGTACCGCCGCCGTTTCGGCATCGACGTCGACCCTGAGACGGAGGTCATCACGACCATCGGTGCAAAAGAGGGTCTTGCCCACCTGATGTGGGCCCTGGTCCGTCCAGGCGACGTCGCACTCGTTCCGGAGCCGAGCTACCCGATCCATATCTACGCCGCCGTGCTCGCAGGTGCCGAGGTGCGTCGAGTGCCGCTCAGCCTCGGTGAGGACTTCTTCGACCGGCTCAGCGCGGTGTTTTCCGATACGTGGCCTCGGCCCAGGGTGATTCTCACTTCGTTCCCGCACAACCCGACGACGGCGTGTGTCGATCTGGACTTCTTCGAGCGTCTTGTGGCGTTTGCTCAGGAGAACGAGGTGATGCTCGTTCACGACTTCGCGTACGCCGATATCTCCTTCGACGGATACGTTCCGCCGAGTCTCCTCGAAGTTCCCGGCGGCAAGGACGTGGGGGTTGAGCTCTACACCATGACGAAAGGACATTCGATGGCGGGATGGAGAGTGGGTTTCGCTGTCGGAAACAGCGAGATGGTCGCAGCCCTTGCGAAGCTCAAGTCCTACCTCGACTATGGCACGTTCCAACCGATCCAGATAGCGTCGATCGTCGCGCTGAACGAGGGTGACGAGTACGTCAAGGAGGTCAGAGACATCTACAGGGTGCGGCGTGACACCCTCGTCGATGGCCTCGCGAGAGCGGGTTGGACCATCCCTCGGCCGAAGGGAACGATGTTCGCGTGGGCGCCCCTGCCGGCAGGGTTCGAGGAAATGGGCTCGCTCAAGTTCGCATTCCAGCTCCTCGAGGAGGCGAAGGTGGCGGTCAGTCCAGGGGTCGGCTTCGGGCCGCACGGTGAGGGTTTCGTACGGTTCGCGCTCGTCGAGAACGAGCACAGAATCCGCCAAGCTGTCCGCGGCATCCGGAAGTTCCTCGAAGAAGCCTGAGGTTCGCTTCGCGAGCCAGTACCTGGTATCTGGTACCTGGTGCGGAATCTCGCGCGCTGGCCACCGCGGGGCGAGCCGCACCCGCGCCCGACCCAGACTCGGGCGCTACTTGCCGCTCGAGACGAGGTGCAGGGGACGAGGTGGGTCTCAAGACGCGCTTCGCGAGCCTCGAGAACCGCTCAGGGGGATATACGCGTTCTGCGCGTACTCCTTCACCATCCTGTCCGACGAGAAGTCCGTGATCGTTGACCGCATCGCTTCGCGCATCATCGCTACCCAGCCGCGTGGGATGCCGTCCTCGTCCCTGTCGTAGAAGCTGGGAACGACGTGATCCTGAAGTGTCCTGTAGAGCGCGATGGCGTCTTCATTGTCCTGGGCATCGTGGTCGCCGTTTCCCCACTCGAGGCCGAACGCCCATCCGTTGCGACCATTGTGACCTTCGAGCCACCACCCATCCAGAATGGACAGATTCAAGCCTCCGTTCATCGCCGCTTTCATGCCTGAGGTACCGGATGCCTCGAGTGGGGGTCGGGGGTTGTTCAGCCACACGTCGACGCCCTGAACGAGATAGCGTGCGATGCGCATGTCGTAGTTCTCCAGGAAGTGCACATGGCCGTTGAGTTCGGGAGTTCTCGACAGCTCGACGATCCTTCGAATGAGACCTTGGCCGTTCTGATCGGCCGGATGGGCTTTGCCGGCGATGAGTATCTGTACCGGCCTGTCGGGGTTGGTGAGGATCGCCTGGAGCCACGGCAGGTTGTGGAACAGCAGGAGCGCCCTCTTGTAGGTGGCGAACCGGCGAGCGAAACCTATCGTGAGCCAGTTGGGCGACATGATGCTCGCGACCGCCCGCAGCTCGTCGGGGGAGGCTCCGTGGCGGGCGCGTTGGCGAAGGATGCGGCCTCGTGCGAAGCGAGACAGGAAGTCTTTCTCTCGAGTGTGGATCTCCCACAGACGTTCGTCGGTCAGCTCATCGAGTCGTGCTGTTTGCTCAGGGTCGTCGATCAGCGCGTCGCGCCACTTGCGCCCGTACACCTCGGAGAGCGCCCTCTGATGTGCCCGGCTGAGCCACGTCGGTGGATGCGCTCCATTGGTGATCGACGCAGCTTGGCCCGAGAGGAGATGGGCCCAGTCTCGTCCGACGATCTCGCCGTGGCGCGCGCTCACACCGTTGACATACCTCGACAGTCGGATGGCGAGGGCGGAGAGATTGAAGTGGTACTCGTCGCCCTCATGTGCGGCGCCGAGCGAGGCGAGACGGCTCATGTCGATGGACATGCGGGCAGGCATGGTGCTCAAGTACTTTTCGATGAGCGGAAAGTCGAACACCTCGTTGCCGGCAGGAACCGGCGTGTGCAATGTGAACAAGGTCGATGACTTGATCTGCTGCATGGCCTGGTCGGGCGTCCATCCTTCGGCAACCAGGCGTGAGGTCCGTTCGAGGAGGCTCAGGGCGGCGTGACCCTCGTTGACGTGCCATGCCGTCGGCTTGATCGAGAGCGCGTTGAGCACTCGAATCGAACCGACTCCCAGGACGTACTCCTGCACGAACCGCATCTCGCGGCCTCGAATGTACAGGGTGTGTGTGATGGGGCGATCGGCATCGTCGTTCTCCGGAAGGTCTGTGTCCATCAGCAGAATCGGGACGCGGCCGACCTGAACCTTCCATACGCCCACTCTCACCGATCTGCCAGGCATTTCGATGTCGATCTTGAGCTGTCCTCCGGTCCGGCCGGCGACCTGTTGGATGGGGAGACGGAGCGGATCGACGACGGGGTAGGTGTGCTGCTGGTCGCCGACTGCGTCGACATCCTGCCGGAAGTAGCCGCGCCGATACAGCAGGCCGGTCGCGATGAACGGGACACCGAGGTCGGAGGCCGACTTGGCATGATCACCTGCAAGCACACCAAGTCCCCCCGAGTAGGTCGGCAGGAGGTTCTCGACCCCGTACTCGGCGCACAGGTAGGCGATCGGACCTATATCATCGTTGGCGTTGGATGCCCACCAGGTTTTGGTTCCCTTCATGTAGGTGTCGAACTGGGCAACCGCTTCTCCGTACGCGTCCTGGAAGTCACCGCTGTTCTCGAGATTGCGCCATGTCGATCGATCGACCGCCGAGAGCAGCTCGATCGGGTTGTGGTAGCGAGCCCACACATCGGCCTCGATCATCCGCCATAGGCGGCTGCCGCCGGCCCACGTCCACCAGAGGTTGTAGGCGAGGTCGTAGAGGCGAGGAAACGCAGGCGGGATGGGGAGCTCGGCGGTGGCTAGAACCGGTATGGGTGCGTGTATCACAGCCCGCGCAGGTTAGTCGTCGACGCGGACCCCATGTTCAGCAGGTACTGTGGCGGCGGAGGACCAAGATGGCATTTCCCGACGGGGTCGCGGACTTCCGTTCCGACACTGTGACTCGACCCACCCCGGCAATGCGGCGGGCGATGGCAGAAGCCGAGGTGGGCGACGATGTGTATGGGGAGGACCCGACCGTCAATGCGCTCGAACGGGAGGCTGCAGAGGTCGTCGGCAAGGAAGCAGCCGTGTTCACGCCGACGGGCAGCATGGCCAACCAGCTCGCGTTGAACACACTCGTGAGACCAGGTGACGAAGCGTTGTGTGTCGCGAACGCGCACGTCCGGCAGTACGAAGTTGGTGCTGCTGCAGCCATCTCGGGGGTGCAGTTCCGCACCATCGACTCGAGCGACGGATCGATTCGACCCGAGGACGTGGAAGACGCCGTGGAGGGTGCCGGGTATCACCTCCCACGCGTCGGACTTCTCGTTTGGGAGAACCCGCTGACTGCAACCGGTGGCACTGTCGTCCCCGTCGAAACGATGGAGGCGACGTCGGCGGTCGCACGACGACGCTCCGTCCCGATTCACCTCGACGGGGCCCGCATCTTCAACGCAGCAATCACACTCGGAGTTCCTGCCGAACACATCGCCGACAAGGCAGACACTGTCATGTTCTGCTTCTCGAAGGGTCTGGGTGCACCGATCGGGTCGGTGCTCTGCGGACCGTCGGAAGTCATCGAAGAAGCCCGATACCGCAGAAAGCGTTTGGGCGGCGGCATGCGTCAGGTCGGCGTGCTCGCTGCTGCCGCGCGGATTGCACTACACGACCGTGACCACCTCGCTGACGATCACGCGCTGGCACGCAGACTCGCAGAGGGGTTCTCGTCGAGGTTTCCCGCATCGGTCGATCTCGCCCAAGTACAGACCAACATGGTGATCGTCGATGGGCGCACGTTCCCGTTCACAGTCGAGCAGTTCGTGAAGTCGCTTGCCGCTGTCGGCGTGCTGGTGGGTGATCTGGCACCCGGAATCTTGCGCTTCGCTCTCCATCAAGATGTCGATGACAGAGACGTTGAGATGGTCCTCGCGACTCTGGATGGGCTCACGTAACCGGGAGAGGCATCGTAGGGTCATACCCGCCGTGCGTTTCTCCATTCTGTTCCCAGGACAAGGCAGTCAGTTTGTCGGCATGGGCGCCGAACTCTTCGACTCGCGACCCGATCTCCTCGGGGATGCCGCCGACGGAATCCTTGGCTGGCCGCTTCGCGATATCTGCCTGAACGGTCCTGACGAAGAGCTCACGCGCACCGACAGGGCACAAGTGGCGCTGTTCGCCCTCGCGTACGCGACGTGGGTCGAATTCTCGCGGCTCCTCGAGCATGCTCCGACGGCGGCCGCAGGACACTCACTCGGTGAGTACACGGCTCTGACGGCGGCGGGCGCATTCGACTACCAGACGGCGCTTCGGCTCGTGGCGTTACGGGGAAAGGCGATGGCGCGAGCCGCGGCCGAGGAAGCATCGGGGATGGTGGCGCTCATCGGTGTCGATCAGATCGAGGCCGAGATCTTCTGTGAGCAGCGGCGCTCGGATGGTGGGCGTTTGTGGGTAGCGAACATCAACGCACCCGGACAGATCGTCGTCGCGGGAGGCAAGGATGACATCGAGTGGGCCGTCGAGCATGGGAGGGCTTTCGGCGTCCGGCGTGTGATCCCGCTCAACGTAGCGGGCGGGTTTCATTCGCCGTTCATGGCGGGCGCCGCGGCGGCCGTCGAGGCGGCGGTCCGGGAAGTAGCGATCGGATCCTTCTCCTTTCCGGTGTACGCAAATGTGACGGCGCGCCCCTACTCTGAAGATCGCGTTGCGGACCTCCTCGGCCGTCAAGTCGTCGAACCGGTGAGATTCGCCGAGTCGATCGCCGCCATGGACGTCGATGCGTTCGTGCACATCGGGCCCGGCGACGTGACCGCGGGGATGGCGAGACGAACCGTGGCTGGTGCATCCGTGCTGGTTGCGTCCGATCCGGACTCGTGGGAGGACGCCGCACAACGACTGAACGAGGGATGATGGCGAACGCGACGATCACAGGATGGGGAAGGTGCACGCCACCGACAATCCTGTCCAACGAAGATCTTGAGAAGCTGACCGACACGTCCGACGAGTGGATAACGACACGCACGGGGATCAAAGAGCGGCGGATATCCCACGTCTCGACGTCTGAGATGGCGTATGTGGCATCGCTGAGAGCGATCGCTGCTGCCGGTCTCGAACCCTCTGACATCGACCTCATCATCCTGACGACGTGTACGGGCGATACGGTGATTCCCAGTCCGGCCACCCTCCTTCAGGCGAAACTGGGAGCAATCCACGCCGCCGCATTCGACATGAATGCAGCGTGCTCGGGGTGGATCTACGGGCTGCATGTAGCAGGACAGTTGATCCGCTCGGGTCTCCACAAGAAGGTGCTGTTGGTGGCGTCAGAGAAGCTCTCCCACTACCTCGACTTCACAAACCGGAACACTGCCGTGCTGTTCGGCGACGGGTCAGGGGCTGTTGTGTTGGAGCCGACCGATTCCGACGAGGGTCTTCTCTCGGCAACGGTAGGTACGGACGGCGATGCCGCCTCCATCCTGTGGGTTCCAGGCGTCGGAACGTCAGGGGATAGGTATCAGAGCGAAGATCGTTCGCAGTACGGAGTCCTGATGGATGGCCCAGAGGTCTTCAAGAGGGCCGTCAAGGCCATGGGTGCTGCGGCGACCGAGGTGGTTGAAGCTGCGGGACTCAAACTCGAGGACGTAGATCTCCTCATCCCACATCAGGCGAACGTCAGGATCATCGACGCGACGGCAAGGCGGCTCAAGCTCGGCGAGGAGCAGGTGTTCATCAACATTGCCCGATACGGCAACACATCGGCGGCGACGATCCCGATGGCGCTCACCGAGGCACTCGAGGAAGGGCGGGTACATCCAGGGGACAACATCGTGTTTGCCGCATTCGGAGCCGGCCTCACCTGGGCGGCCGCCGTCGTGCGGTGGGGGAGTCGGGTGACTCCGCTCGCGACGTCCGACGCCGAACTTCCCCCGTATGCCGGAGATGTCTTTGATCTCTTGGATCCCAACGTGCGGTTCTTCGGGAAGGGTGTGTGACAGTGGGGCGAGTTGCGCTGGTCACCGGGGGGTCGCGGGGCATCGGGCGCGCGATCGCGCTGGAACTCGCCAAACGGGGACACGCGGTTGCCGTCGGCTACCTCAGCAGTGAGGCAGCGGCCCTCGAGGTCGTTGACGAGATGAAGTCCGCAGGCGGCTCGGGAATTGCCATTCGAGCCGATGTGGGCGACCCCGAGGAGGTCGTCGCGATGTTCCAGACCGTCGCCGCCAGACTCGGACCGATCGAGATCCTGGTGAACAACGCCGGAATCCGTCACGACAGGCTGCTTGCGAGGATGGGGATCGACGTGTGGGATGAGGTCGTGACAACCAATCTCACCTCCGTCTATCTGTGCACGAAACAGGCCTTGCGCACCATGCTTCGTGCGAGGTGGGGAAGGATCGTGACGATCGGCTCGGTGGCCGGGATCTCCGGGAACGCCGGGCAGTCCAACTATGCAGCGGCCAAGGCTGCGGTGATCGGTTTCTCGAAATCTGTCGCAAAGGAAGTCGGCTCGCGTGGTATCACTGTGAATGTCGTCGCTCCGGGATTCGTGGAGACCGACATGACGGATGATCTCTCCGACGATGTGAAGGCCGCTGCTGCGGCCTCGGTCGCCTTGGGGAGGTTCGGAACGCCGGCCGAGATCGCAAGTGCGGTCGGCTATCTTGCATCGGACGAAGCTTCGTACATCTCGGGACACGTGCTCGTAGTGGACGGAGGATTGGCCCTCTAGGGAGGAACTATGGATCGGGCAGAAATCGAAAGCAGGCTCAAAACCCTTCTGGTGTCTGAACTGGGCCTCGACGAGGAGAAGATCACGCCGGACGCAAAGTTCGAGACGGATCTCGAAGTTGACTCGCTGGGAGTGGTCGAACTCCTCATGGCGATCGAGGACGAGTTCGGTGTGACGATCCCGGACGAGGAAGCAGAGGGCATCGGCACGGTCGGCCAGGCCGTTGATGTGGTGGCCGCCAAACTGGGAGCCTGAACTCGATGGATCGCCGTCGAGTCGTCGTCACCGGCCTCGGAGTGATCAGTCCCGTAGGGAACACCCTCGATGAGTACTGGAGTTCACTGACGGCAGGTCGTTCCGGTATCGCACCCATTACGCAGTTCGACGCGTCCGGGTTGGCGGTTGGGTTCGCCGGGGAGGTGAAGGGGTTCGATCCCGAGGAGTTCATGGATCGAAGAACGGCCCGCCGAATGGACCGCTTCGATCAGTTCTTCTACGCGGCGACCGTGCATGCGATGCGCGACGCCGGTATCGACTACGTGGACGATCCGGAGCGGGGAGCCCGGGCGGGCGCCGTGGTCGGCTCCGGCATTGGCGGAATCTCATCGATGCAGGAGGGGATGGACACCCTGCGCACACGCGGTGCAGATCGGGTATCTCCGTATCAGGTGACCCGACTCATCCCAAACATGGCAGCGGGAGACGTGTCGATCGGTTTCGGTCTCCTCGGTCCCGTCACCTGCACGGTGACCGCATGCGCCGCCTCGGCCAACGCCATCGGTGACGCTGCAGAGATCATCAGGCGTGGTGCAGCGGACGTGATGGTCGCGGGGGGTTCGGAGGCCCCGATCTGTGAGTTCGGCGTCGCCTCGTTCGCCCAAGCCCGAGCGGTCAGCACGCGCAACGACGACCCGCAGGGTGCCTGCCGTCCGTTCGACGCCACGAGGGACGGCTTCGTCATGGCGGAAGGGGGAGGGTCTCTCGTGCTCGAGGAGCTGGAACACGCGAAGGCGAGGGGAGCTCACATCTATACGGAGGTGCTCGGGTACGGCATGTCCTCCGACGCATACCACATCACCCTTCCCCGTCCCGGTGGTGATGGCGCAGCCCGAGCGATGAAGGCAGCGCTCGACGATGCGGGACTGGACCCGTCGCAGATTCAGTACATCAACGCGCACGGGACATCGACACCGGCGAACGATGTCACCGAGACCGCAGCGATCAAGACGGTTTTCGGAGATCATGCACGCACCGTCGCGATCTCGTCGACGAAATCCATGACCGGGCACCTGCTCGGCGGTGCCGGTGCCATCGAGTCGATCGCCTCGATACTGGCGATGCAACACGGTGTCATCCCGCCGACGATCAACTACGTCCATCCCGATCCCGACTGTGACCTCGACTACGTGCCGAACGAGCCGAGGGAACAGGATCTCCGTGTGGTGATGAGCAACTCGTTCGGATTCGGCGGGCACAACGCGGTGCTCGTCTTCGGAACACACCACTGACGGATACTCCGATCGTGCTCGTGCATCTGGTGAGACACGGTGAAGTCCGGAACCCCGATGGTGTTGTCTACGCGGGTCTGCCGGGGTTTCCTCTCACCGACAGAGGCACGGCGCAGGCCCGCGAATCCGCCAGGCACCTTGCGCCCCGACCAGTCGCCGTCGTCTGGTCGTCGCCGCTCGAGCGGACTTTGCAGACGGCGGTCGAGATTGCTGCGTATCACGGTCTCGACGTGTTGACCGACCGTGCGTTCGCGGAGTGGAGGCTCTCCGATCGTTGGGCCGGCGTTCGCTGGGTGGACCTTCCGTTCGATGAACGCGAGGCCTATCTCTCCAGACCGTGGGACCTTCCGTTCTCACCCGAGTCGCTCGCGGAGATGGAGGACAGAATGGGTCGTCGGGTTGAGGCCGTGTGCGAGCAGGCCGAGGGCGACATCGTGATCGTCTCGCACATGGATCCGATTCAGGCCGCCCGTCTCGCACTGCTCGATCTTCCTCCTGAGAGATTTCCTCTCGACCGTCCCTCGCACGCAGAGATCATCTCGCTTGCCCACGGGGAGGTATGGAGGGAGATCGAACGGTGGACTCCGTCGCTGACGTCGGATCCATTCCCTCCACCAACCACCTGAGCCTACGCAGCGAGACAGGTATCATGACAGGGAGACCATGCCACTCGACGAACGAGAACAGCGGATCCTCCAGGAGATCGAGAAGGGCCTGTACGCCCAGGATCCGTCACTCGCGCGCAAGGTCGGGCGCCTGAACAAGGTTGCGTCTCGCCGGAGCATCATCACCGCCGTTGCGTTCGTCATCGGCCTGGCGGTGACGATCGGAACGTTCGCGTTCAACCCGTGGCTCGCGCTAGGCGGATTCGTCGTGATGGTGCTCGCCGGGAGCGCGTTTGTTCGAGCTCGACGAGCCGTTGGACCCTCCAGAAACGCTGATTGGATGGGACGTTTTCGCGATGGCGGTTCGAATCGTCAGTGATCGGTTCGGCACGCTAGAGTGAAGCTCCCGGCGAGCGGGCCGGAGTGGTTGAGGCGGCGGCTGTGAAGGCCGCTATTACATCGGGAGCAGCTTCGTGGATGGATTCACGGCCCAACAAGCATGCAACCTGACTGGTTGCACACCACACCAGTTGCGGTATTGGGATCGTGTTTCCCTCCTCCAACCATCCATTCAGACAACGGGTGGCCGACCGGGTGTTCGGCGTCTGTACTCCTTCAGGGACCTGGTCGCGCTACGGGTCATCAGAAGTCTGCTGGACAACGGCATGTCGGTTCAGCGTGTTCGACGGGCATGGGACTACCTACGGCGGAACGGAGCAATGGACCGCCATCTGGCCGAGGTCAAGCTGGTCACCGACGGTCAGAGCATCTTCTCCATCGCAGAGGACGAGGCGCAACTCCTCGACGCGTTGCGAGGAGGCCAGCTTGCCTTCTTCGTTGCGATCGACACGATCACCCGTGAAGTCCACGAGGATGTGACCAAGTTCGAGCTGGATCGCGAACGTTTCCTCGAGATGATCCGGCGGAGCGAAGAAGGTGTGGTGGAGGAAGCCACCGGATCCTGACCGCTACCTGCGAATCAACGATCGCAAGCCCATTCGTGCCCTCATCCGGTTCCCGACTGGATGGACTGTCCTCAGGTAGGACTCCGTTTCGATGAACGATCGGGTCGCGTCGGCGACAATCGTCCCGTCGAGGTGATCGGATCGACCAAATCGTTCCTGTGTCACCCCGACGGCCAGAGGAACCATCGATCTATGGACAGACTCGGCCACTTCGAGTGGCGTTGCTGCCGGCGATGGCCCTCTCTTGAGATCGTCGAGGTTGTCGATCAGCTCATCCCAGACGGCCGAGATGTATCCGCGCTTGAGACGTGCGATCCGGCCACGTCGCCGGACCGTTTTGATCAGCAGCGGTGAGAAGAGGATCAGGAGCAGCGCGAGGAGGACGATGCGGGTCGGGGTGAAGAAGGGGCCTCGTATCGTCGGCCCGTCACCTTCCGAGCCGAGTGGCACGTCAGGACGCTCGCCAAAATCGGGATTGAACTCCGGGCTGGCGGTCGCGCCGTCTGACGGCGAGGTGGTGTCGGTCTGGTCGGGTGGTGGTGGGATGTACTGGCGTGCGTCGAATCCGACCAGACCAACACTGGAGCCCCCGGTTCCACCTCCGCCAGGTGTCGGATCGAACCTGATCCACCCCTGATTGTTCATCCACAGTTCCACCCATGCGTGGGCGTTGCGATCCCGCACGATGATCGTTCCGTCGGGTTGCACCTGACCGGGCCCGAAGCCGGTCACGACACGCGACGGGATGTTGATGGTCCTGGCCATCACCGCCATCGCGGTGGCGAACTGCTCGCAGTAGCCGGTTCGGTAGGAGGGAGTGTCGATAGCGAAGAGCCAGTCGGCGAGGTCGGTCGCACTGTGACCCGGATCGATGTCGGTCGAATAGGTGAAGTTTTTCGGGTCACGGAACCAGGCTTCGAGAAGGAGTGCTTTCTCGAACGTGCTGGTGCCGTCGGCGGTCAGCTCTCGGGCTTTCGTCTGGATAATCGGATCCAGCTTGGGGAGTTCGAGATCGTCCGAGAGCGACGCAGGGCGTCTGATCGCCGGAGTGGGCACCGCGTGACCATCGAAGACGCCCTTGTCGGCGGCCTCTTGGAAAACGGGGGTCAGTGTTCCGCCCGTGCTCGCCAGCGCGTCGACGTCGGGAGTCGGCACGAGCGCTGCCTCCTGGTAGGTGAGATTCTCGAACGAGAAGAGGTTGAACTGCACGGAACCGTCGGTTCGCACGCCGTAGCTGTCGTTGAAGATCGCCAGATCCGATCCCAGCCAGGTGGGGGAGTAGAGGACCGGAAGGAAGTTCTGCTTGAGGCCGGCAATCCGTACGGACGCGGACACCGGTGTGGTCGGTCCGAAGAACGCCATCTCCGGGTCTTCCCACGTGTCTGCGTCCGGGCTCTTGACGTCCCTCGCTCTTGGTATCCAGTTCTGACCGTCGTACTCCTCCAGCGTGATGAGCTCCCAGTACAGGGTCGAAGGATCGACATCGCCTTCGACTTGAGCCGTGAACACAGGTGTGTCGGTCGGAGACAGGAGGTCCTGACGAATGCTCGTGAACAGGTTGTATGAGACGCCGATGAGTACTCCGCCTCCCAGACCGGTGTGGCTTCGCCAATCGACGAGGCCACTTGCGGGGATCGCCTTCGCGACGACGTGCACGCCACCGAACGCGAGCACGATCGATGAGGCCATGAACAGAGCCGGGTAGACGAAGGGCGAACGGGTCTCCCGGGAGGAACGCATTCGGAGTGTCGAGTCGAGCTGCCTATCGCGAGCGATCGCCCACAGCACGAGCGCTATCACGATCAGGAACGCCACCGTCCACAGTGTCTCGGCGCCGTTCTGATCGATGACGGCGAGCTGGAGATAGAAGAGAAGTGGCGGGAGGAGGGCGACAACAGGATGGTGTGTCCGAATGCCCCACGCGATGAGTGCCGCGAGGACCCAGAAGACGGCCGTCAGAATGATGACGAGCCCGGCAACAGGGAGGACAGGGGCAACGCCGAAGCGAATGATGTCGATCCCTAGTCCGAGTTCGGATCGAAACTCATCGAGCGAACGGGCGGTAGGGAGGACGCCGGCGACCAGCGTGTTCGGGACGACGATTCTGAGTGTGACGACGAACAGCGCCGCGAGGTTGGCGAACAGCATCGACCAGCGGTTCCGCATCGCCCATGTGATGGTCGCCCCCATGATCGCCCCTGCGACGACCGCCACCTGCCAAGGCGCACCCTCGACGGTAGGTGCGAGGAGTCGCCCGAGCCGGGTCAGAGCGAGCGCAAGGCCGGCGCCGCCGGCTAGCCAACTCCAGCGGTTGCCCACTGCATACCTCTCATCCACGCTTGTGCCCATTCCTCCCCCGGGCGGACCGACACGATGGTGGCTCCGCCGTGGCCGAAGCCTCCGGGAACCGGTCTCTGACTGACGGTGAGAAGCACCACCGCGCCGGCATGGTGGGTCAGGTGCTGTATGACCGAGCCGACCTGTGCATCGGGCGCTCCGGTCACGATGACGAGCGTCCCTCCTAGGCCCTTCACCCGAAGACGGCCGGCAGCGGTCCCGAAGTCGAAGCTCCGGAGCGGTTGGAGCACCGCGAGCGCACGCATCGCCGCCTGGTAGGGGTTCTCCTCGAGTCCCGTCAGCTCACCGCCCGCCCAAAGGTTCGCTCCAAGACCCGCACTGAAGAGGTGGTGAACCGTCGAGGCAGCTCCCCGTATCGCCGTCTCGAAAGCTTCGGGGTTGTCGTACGAGGAGGCTCTAGGATCGACCACGACGAGCGCACGCGGTTCCCACGGAGCCTCGAACTGGCGGATCATCAGCTTGTCCCTGCGGGCGGTCGTCGGCCAGTGCACCCGGCGGAGATCGTCACCCGTCTGGTGCTCACGCAGACTGAAAAAGTCCTCGCCTCCTCGCCGAACCGACTCGGCTCGTGTGGCCTGGAGCGACGGGTCCGCTCCCCGAAGATTCGGCAGGCCTGTGAGCCGCTCGACTCGCGGGTAGACGACGAGCCGGTCGACCGCGCCGACAGGTCCGCCGACCCTGATGAACCCGAAGGGATCGGTCTTCGACACGATCGTTGGGCCCACCTCGTGGATGCCTCTCGTGTGACAGCTCACGTCGTACACCCCGGAGTAGACGGTCCCTGGAGTCAGCGAGGGGATGTGGAAGCGCGCGCTCCCGAGCTGCTTGATCTCGTCTTCGATGACGACGTATCTGACGTTCTTCGACTCAGTCCTCGTGACCAACTCGACAGTGACCGAGTCTCCTTCACTCACCAGTGCGGGATGGAGACGCCGGGCAACGGTGACCCCCGTGATGCTCCGTCTGACCGTCAACCATCCCACCACCACGGAGGCAACGAGCAGAAGTGCAAGAGCAACGAGCTCGACGTCGCCCAGAATCGCCCACAACACCAAGAGCGCCAGTGCCGCCCCTAGCGCGGCCCATCCCCACTCGGTGATCTTCACCCGGCCCTACCTCCAGGTATTCGAACGTGCTGGAGCACGCTGTCGATGACTTCTCCGACGGTCGAGCCCCTCATGAGGGCCTCGGGACGGAGGATCATCCTGTGCTCGAGCACCGGCCTCGCGATCGCCTTGATGTCATCGGGCGTCGCGAAGTCTCGGCGGTGCATCGCCGCCCTGACCCTGGCCACCCGCTGGAGGTGGAGTGCTGCTCGAGGCGACGCTCCGAGCAGCAGTTCGCTGTGACGCCTCGTCGCTTCGACAACGTCGACGATGTAGGCCTGCAACGAGTTCGCAACATGGATGTTGCGGGCAATGTCGGACAGCTCGAGCACGTCGTCGGACGTTGCGACAGCGCCTAGATCATCGAAACTCGAGTGCCTCCCATGTGTCTCCAGCATCTCCATCTCTTTGCCGTGTACCGGGTAGCCGACCACGAGGCGCATCATGAATCGGTCGAGCTGGGACTCGGGGAGCGGATAGGTACCTTCATGTTCCAACGGGTTCTGCGTCGCGATCACTATGAAGGGAGGCGGAAGTGCACGGGTCACACCGTCGACGGTCACCTGGAGTTCCTCCATCGCCTCGAGCAGCGCTGCCTGAGTCTTGGGTCCGGCCCTGTTGATTTCGTCGCCCAAGATGATGTTGGCGAAAATCGCGCCGGGCTTGAACTCGAATTCCGACGCGGCACGGTCCCAGATCGAGACCCCTGTGATGTCTGAGGGCAGGAGATCCGGGGTGAACTGCACACGGTTGAAACGGCAGTCCAGAGATCGCGCGAGCGACTTGGCCAGTAGGGTCTTGCCGACGCCTGGCACATCCTCGATGAGCACGTGACCTTCGGCCATCAGCGACATGACCACCAGCTCGATGACTTCCCGCTTCCCCTGGACGACCCTCTCGACGTTCGAGACGATGGCCTCGAAAAGGTCTGCGAAGTGGTCAATACGGACCGGAGTCGTGGCTGTCAAGAACACCTCCTGCTGGGGGAGGTTATCAGCGGAGGGAAGATCCGTGCCAAGCCCCACTGTCGAACACGTGGATGCCGGGGGGACGAAGGGGTATGATCGGTCGCGACTCTGGGGAACTGAGGAGGCATGTGGGCAGGGTGACGTGGGCCGTTGCCCGAAGACCTGACTTGTGGACGCACGCCGTTCGCGCTCTGTTCGCGTTCGCCCGGCGTGGATGGTGGCGTCGCTTTCCGTTCCTGCCGTTCCCTGATCGCGGATACATGGCGTTTCGCCAATTCACGGCGTACGGATCGACCGATCATCCACTCGTTCCGTCCGACGTCGTTGCGTTTCTCGAATGGCGGCGAACGGTGATGTCATGAGTCTCGAACGAACGATCAACGAGATCCCCGGTGTCATGTCCGCCAGCGTTGAGCGGAACGGATCGGTCATCGTCGGTGTGCGGGTCGAGATGGAGGAAGGCGCCGACGAGCAGGCGGTCGGGGCGATGGTGAGCGAAATGCTGGAGGAGCACGGATATCGGTCGCGAGTCGCGCCCGAGAAGGTGCGTGTCGAACCGGAAACGCCCCCGATGCCGCCCATCTCCGCGAGGTCGGACACCCATGCCGATGAGGGGACCCCCGAAGGGGCGGATGTTCCGTCTCCGGCGTCCTGGAACCGGACGCTGCGGTCGGTAGCGGTGGATGAGGACATCGCCGGAGCGTCGGTGACTGTGACGGACTCCGGTGGTGCTGTCGCTACGAGGCCTGGGGGGATGACTTGGCCTGGACGCCAGATGGCCATCGCCGCTGCCGTCGCCGATCTGCTCGGCCATGGAGATCCCCCGCCGCGCGTGGTCGAGGTCGTGGAGCGAGACGTGGGGGTGATACTCGTTGTCCTCGAAGATCGCATGGGAGCCACGCGCGCAGGGGCAGCGGTCGTGCGCTCAGGGTTCGACTTCGCGTTCGCCGCGGCTGTCTGGAGCGCGCTCAGCGATTGATCAGGACGCGTGTTTGTCGACGGTGACCAATTCGATCATGACGTCGTCATCACTGGTTGGGAGTCGTTCGGGTCGCGGTGGAGCGAGTTGTTCGTCGTCGTACTGGACTCGGCGGTCGAGGACGTCTCGGATGAGCAGCCTCGCAGGGTCGAGGCGAGGTTCCGAGAGGATCTGGGCATCTTCCTCGATGGTGCTGATCACACTGACGTCTCGACTTCTCAGGTCGTGCAGGATGACCTCCTGCGTCAGCAGGTCGGGTGACAGGATGTCGAGAGAAGGAACCACTACGGCGTCTGCATGCCGGGTGCTGACGACTTCCATCAGCGCTCGAAACCCGTCACCACGCGGTTCACCACTTGGCCCGCGAACGTCCTGGCACATTGCGATCAACTGGTAGCCGTGCTCGGAAGTCCACCGCCGCACGCGTTCCGATTGCGCGTACAGAGACTCGCCCCCGGCCGGCAGCTCACGGGCATAGCCGGCAACCCTCATAGGACGAGTCTCGTTGGGGCCGAAACGGGTGTCAAGGATCAGGCGGTAGTCGCGCAAACGGGCTGGCTCAGGTACGTAGCAGGAGGACGGGGCACGCTGCTCGGCGCGCGAGGCGCGTGCTGGTAGATCCCAGGAGCCCCTCGAACATGCCGAGCCCGCGAGACCCGACACACAAGAGATCGACAGCCAATTCCTCGACCGCCTGCAGGATGGGCCGTGTCGGATCCGGGCCTTCGAGAGCGATGGCCTCGACCGTGAGCCCTTTGGCGGCCAGCGCATCCACGAGGGGACGAGTGCGATCCTCCTTCTGGTCCTGGATGAAGGCATCGATCAGCGCATCATCACCTGGCCAGCCGGGAGAAACCGTCGTCGCGTGCGTCGACGAGACGTACTCATTGTCGGTGTCCGCGCCCTGGATGATCTCACGACGTTCGTAGAAGGCGCGAAGATCCGAGAGGAGCGATCGGGGGATTTCCACGATGGTGAGGACCGTGATCCGGTCTCCGGGCTGGGCGAGGTGTCCAACGGTCTCCGACGTTGCGGTCGGATCGAGACTGCCGTCGGTCGTGACCATGATGTGCATGCTGACTCCGGGCGATGGGCTGGTTGAGAGCCTAGAGGACGGCGGCCACCCCTGCTTCGTGCCACAGACGTGGCCGCGTTCTCGAGGCTGGTGACTGTTCGCTGCTCGCGAAGCGAGCCTTGCTTTCGGCTGCTTCGTCTGCCCGCGCAGTAGGGGAGGGTTTCTCGTTTTGGGGGTTTCGGTCGCGCTCTGGCGGTGAGCTGTTGGCTGTCGGCTGTTCGCTGCTAGCGAAGCGAGCCGGGTGGGCCCCCAGCCCCTTTTTGGGGATGTTGGTGAAGGAAGTGGGCTGAATGAGTTGACATGTGGCGCGGAATGGGTCATAGTGGCGCGCAGTGGAGGACCGTAGATGCAATTGTCGGAGACTGGGCCGTGTTCCTCGGTGAATACCGGCACACCCTCGACCCGAAGGGGAGAGTCGTGTTGCCCTCGGATTTCAGGCCCGAGCTCGCCGAGGGTTGTGTCATCACCAAGGGACAGGAGCGATGCCTCTACGTCTACCCCCTCGCCCGATGGGCGCAGGAGGTGGAGGAAATGAATCTCCTGTCCCGCAAGGACGAGAACGTCCGCTTCTACCGACGTGCGGTCTACTCGGGAGCGAGGCAACAGTTGCTGGATGCTCAGGGTCGTGTGATGGTGCCCGAGCAGCTCAGAGCATACGCGGGCCTCGAACGCGACGTCGTGGTGATCGGTGTGGCGGACATGATTGAAATCTGGGATCAGGAGTCGTGGGACGAGTTCTCGAAGAGCGCCGACGAGTACTACGCATCGATAAAGGAGGGATTCACGGAAGAGAGGGCGTAGACGCGTCTGGTGTATTGCCAGCCCCCCGGAACCATGAGGAAAGCCCCTTACTCCGCCCGCTTCCCATTGGTGCCAGCGCCCGGGGGGCTGGCAATGGATCAGACACCGGATACATACCACAACCCAGTGATGGTGGACGAGGTGGTTGACCTGTTCCGTCCCGTACCCGACGGGGTCATCGTCGACGCCACCTACGGCGGCGGTGGCCACAGCCGGGCGCTCTCCAGCGAGCTGGGGCGCAACCTCATCGCCTTGGATCGTGATGCCGACGTGCACGGAGAAGCCGTTCATCACCGGAATTTCCGGTATCTGGACTCGGTACTCGAAGAAGTCGATGTACGCGAGGTTGCCGGAGTGCTGTTCGACCTCGGTGTTTCCTCGCATCAGCTCGATGAAGCTGACCGGGGTTTCTCCTACCGCCTGACAGGTCCTCTCGATATGCGCATGGGACCGGACGCCTCCGTTGCAGCCGGAACCATCGTCAACGAGTGGGACGAAGCTGTTCTTGCTCGGGTGTTGCGCAGGTACGGCGAAGAACGTTTCGCCGAACGCATCGCGAAGGCCATCGTGCGCGCCCGACCGATCCAAGACACCCTCCACCTGGCAAACGTGGTGAAGGAGGCCGTGCCTGCTGCGACTCGCCGCACGGGTGGCCATCCGGCAAGAAGGGCGTTCCAAGCGCTCCGCATCGCCGTCAACGAGGAACTGGAAGCGTTGGAGATCGGGCTCGATGCGGCGATCGATGCCCTCGTTCCGGGAGGGCGGTGCGTGGTGATCTCGTACCACTCTCTCGAGGATCGCATCGTCAAGCAACGATTCGCGAAAGGAGCGGCAGGTTGTGTATGCCCACCAGACCTGCCGGTATGTGGTTGTGGCAGAACGGCCGAACTCCGGCTTCTCACCAGGAAACCCGTAACGCCCTCTGAGGACGAGGTGGCCGGCAACCCGAGAGCGCGGAGCGCCAAGCTGCGGGCGGCCGAGAAGGTGGCGGCGTGACTGCCCGCCCGGTGCCCGTCCAGGGCAGTCGCCGGCTCAGGGTGATTCGCGGCGGCCAACACCTGCGTCCGACGCTCGGAACATGGCTGGTCTTCACGGCCGTCGCGATCACGCTCTTCTTTGCATTGATCCTTTCGAGAGTTGCGCTGGACAAGCCGGCGCTGGAGCTGAGCGACCTTCGGACGCACATCGAAGCTGAGCAGGCGCGCTACCAGCAGCTCCGCCTCGAGGTCGCTGAGCTGCAGTCGCCCGATCGGATCATGTCGAGGGCGGACGAACTGGGGTTGGTGTACCCGGACAGTCTCCAGATCCTCATCGCAGACGGTGTAGGAGACGGGACCCCCGCCGAAGGCGACCGCTTCGCCGACGTGAAGTCGATTCTCACGGCAGCGCCATGACGGGGAGCCGACGTCTTGCGGGTCGTTCCGTGGTCGCTCGGCCACGGGGTTAGCCCGTGGCGGGGCGGGGGAAGGGCCGCCGCCCTGGGCGTGCACGTCTGATCGTCGTCGCCTCGATCGTTTTTCTCTCGTGGATAGGGGTTGGATTCAGGCTGTTTCAACTCCAGATCGTGCAAGCCGCGGATCTCAAGCAGCTCGGTATGGATCAGAGGATGAAGGTCGAGACCCTGGCAGCCGAGCGCGGGACCATCTACGACCGAGACGGACGGGAACTGGCGATCAGCGTGGAGGGCAAGACGATCGGTGCGGACACCACCCGTATCCAGGACCCCGTATCGACCGCTCATCTGCTGTCCCTCACGCTCGGTCTCGATGAGAAGGAGGTTCTCGCAACGCTGCAGTCGGATCGTCGCTGGGTGACCATCGCCCGGCAACTCGACCTCGACACGGCCGCGATGGCAGAAGATCTCTCGATACCCGGCATCTACTCGTACCCTGAAGCGATGCGCGTGTATCCGGAAGGCACGCTTGCTGCACAGGTCCTCGGGTTCGTCGATCCCGACGGCAACGGGCTCGAGGGTCTCGAGTTTCGCTATAACACCCAGTTGGCAGGGACGCCAGGCGAGGTACGATTCGAGACAGATCGCGAAGGCAATATCATTCCCCAGGGGCTGTACGACCTGACCCCCGCAACTCCAGGCAGTGACTTGGTCACCACGATCGACCGGGACATTCAGTACATCGCCGAGCAGCAGTGCCAGGCGACGCTGCAACGTAGCGAGGCCGCGCGGTGCACTGCGGTCGTACTGGATCCGAGCACCGGCGAGATCCTCGCGATGGCATCGGTGCCCGGGTTCGACCCCAACAACCGGAGCGCATCGACGGAAGACGACTGGACGAACTGGGCGGTGCTCGGTGCCTACGAACCGGGCAGCACCGAGAAACTGATCACGATCGCCGCCGCGCTGGAAGAGAGCATTGTCACCGCGGGAACGACGTTCTCGGTTCCGGACACGATCGAGGTGGTGAAGGGCGCCTGCGAGGGCCGTGTCACTGCGACCGGGGCCGAGATCAATGGCTGCTACCACGACGCAGAGTCGCATCCCACCGAACCCCTCACCGTCAGGGACATCGTCACCAGATCTTCGAACGTTGGGACGATCAAAGTCGGCCAGAAGCTAGGTATCGACCTCCTCTCGCAGTACATCCACGCGTTCGGTTTGGGCGAGAAGACCGGCGCGGACGTTCCCGGCGAGTCCCCCGGGAACCTGAATCTGGACCCGACCTGTCCAACATGCCTTGCCTCCGCCTCGATCGGCTACGCGGTCGCCGTGACACCGCTCCAGATGGTCGCGGCCTACGGTGCCGTCGCGAACGACGGCATCTGGGTACAGCCGCATCTCGTCGATGAGGTCGTCGACGGTTCCGGCATTCATCGACCGGCCAGTCCCGAGACACGACGCGTCATCTCGCAGAACACCGCAGCGACGATGCGAGCGCTGTTGAGGAGTGTCATCGAGAGCGGCGAAGGGACCGGCAACGGCGCGCAGGTGAACGGGTACACGGCTGCGGGCAAGACCGGCACCGCACGCAAGTTCGTTCCCGAAGAAGCAAAGTACTCGAATGACTACGTGGTGAGTTTCATGGGGATGGCGCCCGCCATCAATCCGAGGATCGTCGTCGGCGTGGTCGTCGACTCCCCGAAGGTCGGTGAGAGCGGCGGTAGGGTCGCTGCCCCGGCCTTCGCGGCCATAGCCGAAGATACGTTGCACCATCTCGGAGTACCGCCCGATGCCCCATGAGACCACCCTCATCGAGATCGCCGAACTCACCGGAGGCGAAGTCGTCGGAGATGGCATGGCACCGATCCTGAACGTCGAGCATGACAGCAGAAGATGTCGCAGCGGGACGTTGTTCGTGGCCATTCGCGGTTTCGAAGCGGACGGACACAGCTACATCGACAATGCGATCGCCAACGGCGCTACCGCCGTCTGCGTCGACCACCCCATCGACTCCAACGTTCCCCAACTCGTCGTCGAAGACACTCGGCTCGCGCTCGGTCCGGTATCTTCGGTGCTGTACGGGCGCCCGACGGAGCACGTGCCAGTGATAGGCGTGACCGGAACCAACGGCAAGACCACCGTCACCCACCTCCTCGAGGCAATCGGAAACGCCGCCGGCAGGAACGCCGCCGTCATCGGCACGATCGGTGCCCGTATCGCAGGCGAGCGTATCCCGTTGGAGCGGACCACCCCGGAGGCATCCGAACTCCAAGCTCTCTTTGCCGAGATGCAGGAGAGGTCGGTCGACCTGATCGCCATGGAGGTCTCCTCACACTCGTTGGCTCTCCATCGCGTAGATGGGACGCACTTCCAGGTCGTCGCATTCACGAACCTGTCGCAGGATCATCTCGACTTCCACAAGGACATGGATACCTACTTCGCTGCCAAAGCGCAGTTGTTCTCTGCGGCGAGGGCCGACAAGGCCGTCATCTTCACCGACGACCCCTACGGCGCGCGTCTCGCATCGACGATCGATGTTCCGGTGACGAAGGTGGGATTCGGTGCCGAGGCCGACATACGGGCGGAGGCGGCCATCACGTCCACGTCGCACAGTGACTTCGTCATCATCACGAACCAGGGGTCGTATCCGGTGCGCCTTGGCCTCGGAGGGACCTTCAATGTTGCCAACGCCCTCGTTGCCGCAGGATGCGCGCTCGGTGTTGGTATCGCGATCGAGCACGTCGTTGAAGGTCTCGAAGCGATCAGACCGGTACTCGGAAGATTCGAGGTGGTGAGTGGCGAGCATCCCATCTCGGTGATCGTCGACTACGCGCACACGCCGGACGGTATCCGGGCGGTGATCGAAGCCGCACGCGTGGCAACACCGGGCAGAGTGATCGTCGTGGTTGGAGCCGGTGGCGATCGCGATCAGTCCAAAAGGGCGGCGATGGGAGCAGCCGCGTCGGCAGCCGACCAGGTGATCGTCACGAGCGACAATCCGAGGTCCGAGGATCCCGCGTCGATTGCAGAGGCCGTCAGGTCAGGCATCACGAGAGGTGACCCGATCGTCGAACTCGATCGCAAGAGGGCGATATTCGAAGCGGTTCGAGTCGCGAGCGAAGGGGACGTGATCCTGGTGCTCGGCAAAGGTCACGAGACCACGCAGGCGTTCAAGGACCGAACCGTGCACTTCGATGATCGGGAGGTTGCCAGGGCGGCGTTGGAGGCACGACCGTGATCAGGTTGGGAATGGCGGCAGGGATGGCGTTTCTCGCATCCATTCTCGTCATGCCGTGGGGTATCAAGAAGCTACGTGAGCACAACATCGGGCAGTTCATTCAGGAGGAGGTCGAGGGCCACTTCCACAAGCAGGGGACCCCCACCATGGGCGGCGTCGTGATGATCGGCGCCGTGCTCGTCGCCTATCTGATCTCCCACATCCGAGTGTGGGATCTCGACCGGGTGCATCTCTCTCTGGAGCCGTTCTCGACCGAGGGAATGCTCGCCATCCTCGCATTCGTCGGCATGGGGGTCATCGGGCTTGCCGACGACTACCTGAAGGTCTCCAGGAAGCGAAGCCTCGGGCTCTCCAAGGCGGGCAAATTCGGAGGACAGCTCATGGTCGCCGCCGCATTCGCGTGGGCGGCCACCGAGGCGGGTGTCTCGACCCAGCTGTCGTTCACCCGACCCCTCAACATCGACCTCGGGGTCTTCTTCGTGGTGTTCGTCCTGTTGTGGCTTTCCGGTATGGCCAACGCCGTGAACTTCGCCGACGGGATGGACGGACTCGCTGCCGGGTCGGCGGGCCTCGTCTTCGGAGCGTTCGTACTGATCGGCTACTGGAAGTTCCGCCATCCCGAGTTCTACCCGAACGCAAACTCCGCTCTCGAGATGGCCGTGGTGTCTGCGTCGATGCTCGGGGCCACGCTCGGGTTTCTCTGGTGGAACGCCGCTCCGGCCCGGGTCTTCATGGGGGATGTCGGCTCACAAGCGCTCGGAGGGCTCATGGCGGCACTCGCCATTCTCACCAACACGGAGTTGCTGCTGCTCTTCCTGGGAGGGCTCTACGTGGCCGAGATGGTGTCGGTGATACTCCAGGTCGCCAGCTTCCGCCTGTTCGGTAGGCGAATCTTCAGGATGGCTCCGTTCCACTACCACTTCGACCTCAAAGGGTGGCCCGAAACCACTGTCGTGGTTCGGTTCTGGATCATCGCAGGGTTGTGCGCCGGTATCGCCCTCGCGATCTTCTACGGCGACTTCGTCAACAGCGGCCTGCTCGACCTACCGGGAGTCGGCAGATGAGGACACTGGTGCTCGGAGGGGCGGTGTCGGGCAGCGCGGCGGCCCGTCTTGCCGCGAGAATCGGATATCGCGTGACCGTCTACGATGCGAACCCCGCGGTCGCGCAGTCGGCACTCGCGGAGGGGTTTTCTTCGGTCGGGGGACCATGGGACCCATCGCTCCTGATGGGCATGGAACTCGTGGTGGTCAGTCCGGGGATACCCGAACGTGCAGACCCGATCACGGACGCGCTCGAGGCCGGGCTCCCCGTCTGGTCGGAACTCGAGTTCGCCTCGCGCCATGTCGACGCACCCCTCATTGCCGTCACCGGGACGAACGGCAAGACCACGGTCACCGCACTCATCGCCGACATGCTGAAGGGAAGCGGACTTCGAGCCATCGCAGCCGGGAACATCGGCCTCGCGTTGTCCGACGTCGCCGGCGGGACATGGGACGCAGTTGCGGTCGAGGCGTCGAGCTTCCAGCTTCGCTTCATCGACTCGTTTCACCCGAGGGTGGCCGTCGTGCTCAACCTCGCTCCCGACCATCTCGACTGGCATGGGAGCTTCGCAGCGTACGGAGCTGCCAAGGCGAGGGTCTTCGAGAACCAGGGCATCGGAGACGTGCTCGTCTTCGATGGTCACGACCCTGACGTCGTTCAGCTCGTGAGAGGTGCAGGCATCCGCAAGGTGGATTTCTCTGGCGGCGCCGGCCTCGACCACGGTGACGTCCGCATCCCCGAGGACGCGTTCCCGGTCGACGACGAAGCCTTCGTCGGGGACCTTCGAGCCGCGGCCGTCGCCGCCCTGGAAGCAGGGGCGACCGGCGCGGCCGTCGAGAAGACCATCCGGGACTTCCATACGGGCCCGCATCGGCGAGAACACGTCGGGACATGGGATGGCGTGCGCTGGGTGAACGACTCCAAAGCGACCAACCCGCACGCTGCGGTCGCCTCCGCAGAGAGCTATGCGTCGGTGGTGCTCATCGCCGGAGGACGCAACAAAGGGCTCGATCTCGCCCCTGTCGCAAACGTGGAAACGGTACGTCACCTCATTCTCATCGGAGAGAGCGCTCCGGAACTGGCTGCTGCTGCGGCTGCAGGGCAAACCCCCCACACGGTGGCTTCGTCGATGGAGGAGGCCGTGGCGATTGCCGACGGAATCGCGACATCGGGCGATACCGTTCTCCTCGCGCCAGGCTGTACGAGCTGGGACATGTATCCGTCCTACGCTGCGCGCGGTGACGATTTCGCAGAGCTGGTGCGAAAGCGAAAGGAGTTGGGATGACGGTCACCTCGATCACCCGTGCGAGAGCCGTACAGAGAGCCGTCGCTCACCGCCGTTCGGCGAACACTCGATTCACAGTGCTCCTGCTGGTCCCAATCGCGCTCCTCACCGTCATCGGCCTCGGCGCCATCCGCTCCGCATCATCGGTAGTGAGTCTCGAGAAGTATGGAAACGGGTGGACATACTTCAGCAAGCAGGCGGTGTGGATTGGTGTCGGCATCGTCGTCGCCGTTATCGCATCCAGGATTCCGTACAAGGTCTACAGACGAGCAGCGGTGCCGCTGCTGATCGCGTCCATCGTCGGGCTGATCGTCGTTTTGGAGATCGGTGTCGTGGGAGGCGGATCGCGCCGGTGGATCGCTGTCGGACCGGTCACCATTCAGCCTTCGGAGTTCGCGAAGTTCGCTGTCGTCGTGTTTCTGGCCTCCGTCCTCGAACGCAAGGAGCGTCTCCTCGGTGACATCTGGCACCTGCTGGTTCCCCTTGGAGCGTCGGCCGGTATCTGCGGAATCCTGATCTTGCTCGAGCCGGATCTCGGTACTGCACTTGTCGTTCTCGGGGGAGCGTTCGCCGTTGCAGCCGTGTCTGCCGCCCGTGTACGGCACCTCCTTCTGGCGGGAGTCGGCGGGACCCTCGCCGCTGCACTGCTCGCGGTCGCATCGCCCTACCGGAGGCAGCGGATCCTTGCATTTCTGGACCCATTCGCAGACAGACTCGGCAGCGGCTGGCAGGTGGTCCAGAGCTACGTCGCCCTCGGAACCGGTGGCGCTTTCGGTGTCGGTCTGGGTGCGAGCAGGGCTCGGTGGTCGTACTTGCCGAACGCTCACACCGACTTCATATTCGCCATCATCGGCGAGGAAACCGGGTTCGCCGGTGGCGTGATGGTGCTTCTGCTGTTTGCCGTCATCGGGGTGGTCGGCTATCTGATCGCGATGCGGGCGCCTGACCGCTTCGGACGGATGCTCGCCGTCGGTATCGTGTCCTGGATCTCCCTGCAGGCGCTGGTGAACCTGGGCGGTGTCGTAGGACTGCTGCCCATCACCGGCATGCCTCTCCCGTTCATGTCGGTGGGTGGCAGCTCGATGATCACCGCGTTCGGAGCGATCGGCGTTTTGATCAACGTCGCGCGCAGCGGTATCAACGGGAAGGTATGAGCTACGCGATCGCAGCAGCGGGGACCGGGGGACACGTCTACCCGGGGCTCGCAGTGGCCTCGGAGCTCGTCGGAAAGGGCGTCCCGAGGGAGGACGTTCTGTTCATTGGTGGCGACAGGCTCGAAGCGAAGGTGTACCCGGACAACGGCTTCCCATTCTGCAGTGTGAGACTCCAGAGCCTGAAGCGGAGCCTCTCGCCCGACAACCTCCGACTCCCAGGTGTGCTGCGCTCAGCGGTCCGTCATGTGAGAGGAGAACTCCGGGATCGTGGTGTGCGCGTGGTCCTTGGAATGGGTTCGTATGTGACGGTGCCCGTCGCGTGGGCAGCTCACAAGGAGCGAGTGCCGTACTTCCTCCACGAACAGAACGGCGAGGCGGGACTCGCCAACAAGGTGATGTCGCGTTGGGCCGTTTCCACGTTCGTCGCCTTCGACGGCACCCGCGGGGTGCACCGGCCGGAGCTTGTCGGGACACCGATCAGAGCGAACCTCACCGACTATCGGAGATCGGATCTCCGGCATGAGGCGTTGACCCGGTACGGGATCGAACCGGGAAACGTCGTTGTTGGTGTGTTTGGCGGCAGTTTGGGTGCGGGTGCCATCAACGACGCGATATCCCACCTGGCGACGACCTGGAGTGGCCCCAAAGTCACCCTGCTGCACCTGGTGGGGGAACGAAACGTAGATCACATCGACACAGCCGGCTCGCGTGTACCGTGGATCGTCGTGGGGTTCGAGGAGTCGATGGAGTACTTCTATGCAGCCAGCGATCTGCTCATCGCTCGTGCAGGTGGATCCGTCGCCGAGATTGCCGCGACACACACGCCGTCGGTGCTCGTACCGGGCGGTTTCGGCGGGGGGCATCAGACTGCCAACGCGGAGGCGATGCAACGAGCCGGGGCTGCGGTGATGCTCCCCGAGGAGCGGCTCGGGGAACTCGCAGAGGTGATAGACGGGCTCGTCGGCGATGCCTCGATCAGAAGATCGATGGCGCGTTCGGCGGGATCCATCGCCCGAACCGATGCAGCTTCTCGCATCGCGACGCGACTGATCGATGCTCATGGCTGAACTGGCAGAACACGTACACATCATTGGAGTCGGGGGCTCTGGGATGAGCGCGATCGCCAGATTGCTCGCCGGGCTCGGTCATGAAGTGACCGGCTCGGATCTTCATCCGGGTCCCACACTCGACCGACTTGTCGATGTCGGCGTTCATACCTGGGTCGGTCACCGACCCGACGCGCTACGGTCGGCCGATCTCGTCGTGGCCTCATCCGCCGTACCCGAATCCGATCCCGAACGTCGAGCAGCAGCGCGCTTGGGCATTCCGGTCTGGGATCGGCCTCAGCTGCTCGAAGTCCTCTCCGAGCAGACACCTACGATCGGGGCAACGGGCACTCATGGGAAGACCACGTCGACAGCTCTGATGCTGTTCGCCGCGAGGGGTGTGGGACTCGATCCATCCTTTGTGATCGGGGGTGAGCTCGTCGGTCTCGACACGAATGCAGGAGTGGGGGAGGACGATTTGTTCGTCCTCGAGGTGGATGAGGCATTCGGCACATTCCTCGGCCTACGCCTTCGAGGGCTGGTCGTCACGAATCTGGAAGCGGACCATCTCGACTACTACCAGACGGTCGAAAGGCTGGAGGATGCCTTCGTCGACGTGGTTCGGAGAGTCGACGGACCGGTGGTCCTCTGTGAGGACGATTCCGGGGCCCGGAGAGTCGCCGGCCGTACCGGCCGACCGACCTACGGGCTTTCATCGGAGGCGAGCATTCGGATCGAAGACGTAGACGTGGACGGATCGGAGGTACGTTTCCGATTCGAGGGCAGACCGGTCGTCGTGTCCAAGCCCGGTGTCCATATCGCGAGGAACGCTGGTGGAGTGCTCGCCCTCGCCGGCGAGCTTGGCATGGACATCGATGCAGCAATCGAAGGTCTGAGGGCATTCCGAGGCGTCAAGCGGCGCTTCGAGTTCCTCGGCAAGGCCGCCGGGGTGACTGTCATCGACGACTATGCGCACCTGCCCACCGAAATCGCGACGAACCTCGACGCGGCCAGGAACGGATCGTGGAGACGGATCTGGGCGGTCTTCCAGCCCCATCGGTATACCCGCACCCTCGAACTCCACCGGGAGTTCGGCATCGTATTCGCTGCGGCCGATGAAGTCGTGGTCACGGACGTGTACCCGGCAGACGAACCGCCTATACCCGGAGTGAGCGGGGAGCTGATCGCCGACGCGATCCGTGCCCACCGGCCGAACGTGTCGTATGTACCGAACAGAGGGGACCTCGCGACGTTCATCGCACGGTCGGTCCAGGATGGTGATCTCGTGTTGACGCTCGGTGCGGGAGACATCTCGCGTCTGGGTCCTGAGCTGATCGACCTGCTGGAGCGCCGATGACCACATGGGACGATGTCGCAACGCGAGACGTGCCCCTCGCGCCGCTCACCACCTACAAGCTGGGTGGTTCAGCCCGCTACCTCGCCACGCCCGAACGCGAGCAGGAACTCGCGCGCATCGTCGACCTCCTCAGAGACGACCCTCTTCCCGTCGCCGTACTCGGGCGCGGGAGCAACGTCCTGATCTCGGATCGAGGCTTCGACGGTCTGGTCATCCGGCTCGGCGGGGGGTTCTCCTGGGTGTCGGTCGGAGAGACCATCAGCGCCGGATCGGCTACGCCCCTCCCTCTCCTTGCCCGAACAGCGGCGAGAGCCGGGAGATCAGGGCTGGAGTTCTACGTGGGGATACCAGGATCGGTCGGTGGTGCGTTGACGATGAATGCGGGGTGCCATGGGTCCGACACCAAGGACGTCCTCGCGACCGCGAGCGTTCTCGACCTCTCAGACGGTGCAGTGCGACAGGTTGACGCCGCAGCACTGGACCTGTCGTACCGTCACTCCAATCTTGGTCCTCTCCAGGTGGTCCTGCAGGCGGAGTTCGCGACTGAGCCGGCAGACGCTGCCGACTGTGAGCGCCGCATTCGAGAGATCACCCGGTGGCGCAAGGCGCACCAACCCGGCGGTGTCCTCAACGCAGGCAGCGTGTTCAAGAACCCACCCGGTGACAGTGCAGGTCGCCTCATCGACCGGGCCGGCCTGAAGGGTTTGACCGTCGGAGGGGCTCGCATCTCGCCCATGCATGCCAACTTCATCGAAGCGGGAAGGAACGCAACGGCACTCGACGTCTACCGCTTGATCCGGACCGTGCAGACGAAGATGGAGGAACGTGGCATCCACCTCGATCCCGAAGTGCGACTCCTTGGCAGCTTTGAGGATTGATCGTGGACCCGCGGATCGAACGAAGACGGCGCACGGTGAGGGAGAACACCCTGCACCGACGGTTGAGAACGATCCTGTGGCTATGCGTACTCGGTGCGCTGGTCGGTGCAGTGGTCTGGGTCCTGCAGTCTCCCCTACTCGAGGTTCGGACCATCGGCGTCTACGGCGTGAATCGATCCTCGGTCGCCGAGGCCCTTCAGAACGCAGGTGTCGAGGTGGGTTCACCGATGGTTCGGGTCAGCGTCGCCAAGCTCGAAATCCTCCTGGAGGAGGACCCGTGGGTTGCCTCCGCGCACGTGGAACGAACGTTCCCGCATACGGTCGAGGTAGATGTCAGTGAGCGGTCGGTCGCTGCCGGGGTGACGTCCCGCAGTGGGTGGATGCTGCTTTCGATGGACGGCATCGTGCTCGGTCCCGCGGACTCGCTTCCAGACGGGGCGGCCAGACTGGTCATGGAGAATGTAGATCCCGGACCGGCAGGGGAGCCGCCCCAGAGCGAGATGATTGCCGGCGGCCTCGAGTTCGCGACCACCCTCCGGCCGGATCTTCGAGGTGGT
>Ga0315556_1000304_pt1 | contig 29566 bp, 31 predicted proteins | sample SalMarSW160310MG_FD_202112 | JGI IMG/M metagenome (GOLD analysis project Ga0315556, IMG submission 202112) | Salt marsh sediment microbial communities from the Plum Island Ecosystem LTER, Massachusetts, United States - Salt Marsh Sediment SW1603-10 ...
CAGCGGCCGGCGGTGCGCGGTGCCGTCGCGCCACACGTGCGTGACGGGGTTGATGCCCGCCTTGCCGGCCCGGTAGCCGAAGATCCCCGGCGGAATCGGTCCCTGCGCGACGATGCCGCGGCCGTTGGCGAAGATCGACAGGTACTCCTCCATGTCGACCGCGATCGAGATCGCCCGCCGCAGCTTCCTCGCCCGTTCCCTGGTCTTTGCGCCGCCAGCGTTGCCGACCACCGGGTCGAGCCAGTTGAAGCCGATATAGAACACGGAGGGCGCGACGGTCGTGCGCAGGTGGATGCCGACCTTGCGCATCTGCGGCGTGAGCCCCGCGTGCCCCTCGACCGAGACGCGCACCGCCTGGTCGAAATTGTCGGAGCTGATTCCGGAGCGGTCGTAGTAGCCCTGCAGGAACTTGTTCCAGTAGGGGATGCTCTCCTTCTCGCGGCTGTACACCACCCGGTCGATGAAGGGCATCGTCTTGCCGGCGTCGGCCAGCAGTCCCGCCCGGCGGTCGCCCGGCGCGCCTTCGGACGGGTACGCCTCGCCGCGGAAGTTCGGATTGCGCTCGAGCACCATGCGCAGGTTCGGATTGTTCTGGGTCAGCATGTACGGGCCGGTGCCGACCGGCCACCAGTCGAGCGTGAAGTTCTTCTGCGCCATGCCCGGCTGCGCGAAGAAGCGGTCGGCCTCCCACGGCATCGGCGCGAAGAACGGCATCGCGAGCCAGTACTTGAACTGCGGATAGCGGCCCTTGAGCTTGATGCGAAAGGTGTATTTATCGACGCGCTCGACGCCCGCGAGCGGGACCTTGCGCAGGTCGAGCCACGCGTCGCCGCGCCCCGCCGCGCCCATCGCCGCATTGACTTTCTTCAGCCGTGCGGCGAGCTCCTGGAGTCCGACGATGTACTGCGACATGAGCCCGTAGATCGGCGAAGGGAGGCGCGGATTCGCGAGGCGCTTGATCTCGTAGATGTAGTCCTCGGCCGTCAGCTCGCGCGTGCCGCGACCGGGCAGCGCGTAGGGGCTGGAGAGCGCGGCGATCCGCGCCTTCGACAGAGACTGATAGAGGAATTCCCCCTTCGCGTTCCGGGCGAACGCGGGGTGCGGCTGGTAGAGGATTCCCGGCCTGATGTGGATCTCGTACTCGCTGTAACCTGCCCGGTAGCTGACGCGCGGCATTTCCGCGGCGGTGAGCGGTTCGAGCTGATAGGGGCGCTTCAGATAGTCGTACTGAAGCGGCGGTTCGTAGACCTGCTGCGTGAACACCGCCTCGTCCGAAGCGTAGGACAGCGCCGGATCGAGGTGCCTGGGCCGCGCGACGAAGGCCGAGTAGAGAATGTCCCCGCCCGCGTCGTCCGTCGGATACGGGTCGTTCCACACCTCGCCGCAGCCGGCGACCGCGGCGGCCAGGGCGCAGGCCGCGGCCAGGCCGAGGATTCCGATATGGCGCATCGCGCCTAGTCTAGCCGAACGCATCATATAATCGGCCACCCACACAAGAGGTCAACAACCATGGCTTTTCTCGCCGGCAAGAAGATCCTCGTCACCGGCCTGCTCAGCAACCGCTCGATCGCCTACGGCATCGCCCAGTGCGCCGGCCGCGAGGGCGCCGAGCTCGCCTTCACCTACGTCGACGAGCGCTTCAAGGCGCGCGTGACCGAGCTCGCGCGCGAGCTCGGCTCCGAAATCGTGCTGCCGTGCGACGTCGCGAGCGATGGGCAGATCACCGGGCTGTTCACTGCCCTGGGGGCGAAATGGGACGGGCTGGACGGGCTGGTGCACGCGATCGCCTTCGTCTCGCGCGAGGCGATCGCGGGCGAGTTCCTGGACGGGTTTTCGCGCGATGCGTTCCGCGAGGCGCACGACATCTCGGCCTACAGCTTTCCCGCGCTGGCCAAGGCCGCCCTGCCGATGATGCAGGGCCGCCGCGCGGCGCTCATCACCCTCACCTATCTGGGCGCCGAGCGCGTGCTGCCGCACTACAACACGATGGGCCTGGCAAAGGCGAGCCTCGAAGCGTCGGTTCGCTACCTGGCGGCGAACCTCGGCCCGCAGAGCATCCGCGTCAACGGCATCTCGGCCGGACCGATCAAGACGCTCGCGGCGAGCGGCATCGCCGACTTCCGCAAGATCTTCCGCTTCGTTGAGGAGAATTCGCCCCTGCGACGCAACGTGACCACCGAGGACGTGGGCAACGCGGCCGCGTTCCTGCTATCGGACCTCGCCGCCGGGATCACCGGCGAGATCGTCCACGTCGACGCGGGGTTCAGTCACGTCGTCGGCGGCATCGCCGGCAACGGCAACGGCGATTAGCCGCGCGCCTACTTGCGCTCGAGATTCTTCTCGTTTATCTCGATCTCGGCGCGCTTGCGCAGAGCGGCGACGAAGGAACCGTACTCGGCCGTGCCTTCCAGACGCTCCAGGCGCGCCACATCCGCCGCTCGCTGCGCATCGGTCTTCTTGTTCGGTTCGATCAGCTTGCCGATGCGGTAGATGGCGTAGCCAGCGCCGTCCTTCTCGGCGCCCACGTAGGCCGGCAGCCTGGAGACGTCGGCCGTGACGATACGCCGCAGCGCTTCCTGCGACAGGCCTTTGGCGTCACGGCGCGAAACCTGGTGCGGCGCGCCCCACTTGAGCCCCAGGTCGGCGCCGAGCTGCAGCTTGCTCACCTTCGCCGCGCCGTCCTTCTGCGCCAGCTGGAGCGCTTCGCGCATGCGCAGCGTCTGCTCGATCTGTTGTTTTACGTCGTCGAACTTGCGCAGCGAAGCGGCTTCGTGCTCGAGCACCCTCGCCGCGACTATGGTCTCGGGCGCCACCTCGACCGCCGGCGTGTTGCGCTTGTTGCGCACGGCGTCGTTGGAGAACAGCGCGTTGATCAGTTTGGGGCTGTTCAGCGGCGGCGGAGCTTTGTCCGCCGCCTTGGTGATCCAATCCGTGCTCTGCAGCTTCAGCTTGTAGCGGTCCGCCACCGCCTGCAGGGTGTCGGCCTGCTCGAACACCAGGTCGCTGAAGCTCTCGGCAGCTTCGGCGTACTTGCGCGCGGCCTTTTGCTTGCGCAGTTCGGCGCCCAGCTCCTTGCGCACCTCGTCCAGCGTGCGCGTGCGCCCGGGCTGGATCCCGGTGAGCTTGATGATGTGGTAGCCGTAGTCGCTCTTGACCACACCGCTGATGTCGCCGACCTTGCCGAGCGCAAACACGGCGTCGGCGAACGGCTTGACCATCATGCCGCGGTCGAAGTATCCCAGGTCGCCGCCCTTCTCCGCCGAGCCCGGGTCCTGCGAGTATTTCTTCGCCAGCTCGGCGAACCGGTCCGGTGACTTGCGCACCTCGCTCAGGATCTCTTCGGCCTTCTTGCGCGCCGCCTCGCGCGCCTCCGGCTTGGCGTCGGACTCGACCTGGATCAGGATGTGGCTCGCGCGCCGCTGCTCGTCGGTCTTGTAGCGGCTGGCGTGCGCGGCGTAGGCCTGCTTCAGCTCCGCTTCGGTAACCGGCTGCGCCGCCGCGAGCGCGTCGCCCGAGAGCACCACGTACTGGGCGCGCACCCGCTCGGGGGTGCGAAATTCGGCCGGATGCGAATTGTAATAGTCCTTGGCGGCGTTCGGGCCCAGTTTCACCTGCGGCAGGAACTGCTTCGCCGGCACCAGCGCTTCGGACACTTCGCGCTTTTCCTCCAGCAGGCCCGCCAGGCGCTCCGCGACGGTGCGCGACGCGATGGCGCCGTCGGCAACCGCGCTCGAAACCTGCTGCAGAGTGAGCTCGTAGCGCATGCTGACCTCGAAGCTCTGCGGCGTCATGCCCTGCGAGCGCAGCACCGCCTCGTAGGCCGGTTTGGAGAAGCGCCCGTTCTCCTGGAACGCCGCTATGCCGAGGATCGCCTCGCGCAGCGCGTCGTCGGAGACCATCAGTCTCGCCTTGGCCGCAGTGGCGGCAACCAGGCGATTGTCGATCATGCTGTCGAGCAGCGCGCGCCTCGATTGCGGCGTGTCGAGCGCGTCGAGATCGAGACGGTCGCCGAACATCTGGCGCAGCCGCTGCTGCTGCCGCTGCAGCGCCTCGTTGTACTCGCGCTGGGTGATCTTCAGCCCGTCGACGGTCGCGACCGCGTCGTTCTCGCTGCGGAACTGGGTGTACGACTGGATGCCCCAGGTGGCGAATGTGAGCGCGATGCCGCCCAGCAGGATCTGGATCAGGAGCTTTTGTTTTTCGACGAATCTGAACATGGCTGGCCGGATGTAAAAAAGGGCGAACTGGAGTTCGCCCTTTCAGGAAGTCTGGCGGAGTGGACGGGACTCGAACCCGCGACCCCCGGCGTGACAGGCCGGTATTCTAACCAACTGAACTACCACTCCATCGCTGGTGGGTGCTGAGAGGGTCGAACTCCCGACATTCGCCTTGTAAGGGCGACGCTCTACCACTGAGCTAAGCACCCCTCCGACCACCACCCGTGCGGAGCGTATGGCCCCCGCGAAAAGCGCGCTAGTTTATCGCATCCTTCAGGGCTTTGCCAGCGCGGAACTTCGGCACGCGGCTGGCGCGGATCTCCAGCGCCTCGCCCGTGCGCGGATTGCGGCCGGTGCGCGCGGCGCGCTCGCTGACATAGAAGCTGCCGAAGCCCACCAGGGTGACCATGTCGCCCTTCTTCAGGCTCGCCTTGATCGCGGCAACCATCGCATCTACCGCGCGTTCCGCGCCCGATTTCGAGATTTCCGCCGCCTGCGCGATGTGGTCGATCATCTCCGCCTTGTTCACTGACACCTCCTCTCTCAATGCGTTGTCAGACTGGAACCGCTCTTCTTGTCCTCGTCGCCGGCCGGCAGCGGCGCCACCACCTGTTCGGGCAGCGGCTCAGGCTCGCGCTCGAGGGCGATTTCCAGCACCTTGTCGATCCACTTCACCGGCACGATCTCCAGCCGGCCCTTGATGTTCTCGGGAATGTCGGCCAGGTCCTTGACGTTCTCTTCCGGGATCAGGACCTTCTTGATCCCGCCCCGGTGCGCCGCCAGCAGCTTCTCCTTCAGGCCGCCGATCTGCAGCACCTCGCCGCGCAGCGTGATCTCGCCGGTCATGGCGACGTCGGCGCGCACCGGGATGCCGGTGAGTACCGAGACCATCGCCGTGACGATGCCGATGCCGGCGCTCGGGCCGTCCTTCGGCGTCGCGCCCTCGGGCAGGTGGATGTGGATGTCGTTCTTCTGGTAGAAGTCCTCCGGCACGCCCAGCCTGCGCGAGCGGTTGCGCACCACCGACAGCGCCGCCTGGATCGACTCCTGCATCACGTCGCCGAGTTTGCCGGTGGTGATGGTCTTGCCCTTGCCGGGCAGCACCACGGTCTCGATCGTCAGCAGCTCGCCGCCGACCTCGGTCCACGCCAGCCCCGTGACCTGCCCGACCTGGTTCTCCTTCTCGGCCATGCCGAAGCTGTACTTGCGCACCCCGAGGTACTTGTTCAGGTTCTTGGGCGTGACCGTGATGCGCCGGTCCTTCTTCTCGGTCATCAGCTCCTTGACCGCCTTGCGGCAGATCTTGGAGATGTCGCGCTCAAGACTCCGCACCCCGGCCTCGCGGCTGTAGTAGCGGATCGCGTCGCGGATCGCCGCCTCGCTCACCAAGAGCTCGCCTTCCTTGAGCCCGTTGCTCGTCATCTGCTTGGGCAGCAGGTACTTGATCGCGATATTGAGCTTCTCGTCCTCCGTGTAGCCCGAGAGCCGGATGACCTCCATCCTGTCGGCCAGCGCCGGCGGGATGTTGAGCGTGTTCGCCGTGGCGACGAACATGATCTCCGACAGGTCGTACTCGACCTCGACGTAATGGTCGACGAAGGTGTGGTTCTGCTCCGGGTCGAGCACCTCGAGCAGCGCCGACGACGGGTCGCCGCGCCAGTCCATGCCCATCTTGTCGACCTCGTCGAGCAGGAACAGCGGGTTCCTCACCCCTGCCTTGGTCATGTTCTGCAGGATCTTGCCCGGCATCGAGCCGATATAGGTGCGGCGATGGCCGCGGATCTCGGCTTCGTCACGTACGCCGCCGAGCGACATGCGAACGAATTTGCGGTTGGTCGCCCTGGCGATCGACTGGCCGAGCGAGGTCTTGCCCACACCCGGAGGGCCGACCAGGCACAGGATCGGCGCCTTCATCTTGTCGACCCGGCTCTGCACCGCGAGGTACTCGACGATGCGCTCCTTGACCTTCTCCAGCCCGTAATGGTCGCGGTCGAGAATCTCCTGCGCCGCCTTGATGTCCTTGGAGATCTTCGACTTCTTGCGCCACGGCAGGTTGACGAGCGTCTCGACGTAGTTGCGCACCACGGTCGCCTCGGCCGACATGGGCGACATCAGCTTGAGCTTCTTCAGCTCCGCCTCGACCTTCTTGCGCGCCTCCTTCGGCATGTGCGCCTTCTGGATGCGCCTTTCCATTTCCTCGAGGTCCGCGCCTTCCTCGCCTTCGCCGAGCTCCTTCTGGATCGCCTTGACCTGCTCGTTCAGGTAGTACTCGCGCTGGCTCTTCTCCATCTGCCGCTTGACGCGGCCGCGGATGCGCTTCTCAACCTGCAGGATGTCGATCTCGGTCTCGAGCTGCGACAGCAGGTGCTCGAGCCGCTGCTTGACGTCGAACATCTCCAGCACCTGCTGCTTCTGCTCGAGCTTGAGCGGCAAGTGCGCCGCGACCGTATCGGCCAGCCGCCCGGCCTCGTCGATGCCCTGCAGCGAGGTCAGGATCTCGGGCGGGATCTTCTTGTTCAGCTTGACGTACTGGTCGAACGCCGACAACAGCGCGCGGCGCATCGCCTCGACCTCGGGCGCGGGCGCGCCTTCGAGCGCGATCGGCGCCGCCTCGGCGGTCCAGTGCGTCTTGAGGTCGACGATCTCGCGGATCTGGGCCCGGCTGCCGCCCTCGACCAGCACCTTCACCGTGCCGTCGGGCAGCTTGAGCATCTGCAGGATGCTCGACACGCAGCCGATCTCGTAGATGTCCTGCGGCCCGGGATCGTCCTTGGCCGCCGACTTCTGCGCCACCAGCAGGATCGACTTGCCCGACTCCATCGCCGTTTCCATGGCCTTGATCGACTTCGGCCGGCCGACGAACAAGGGGATCACCATGTGCGGGAAAACCACCACGTCGCGCAGCGGCAACAGCGGGTATTGCGGAGCGGCGGCGGGGACTTCGGGGGCGTCGGACATTTACGGCCTCGGTTGCGGCGTGGGAAGTCTTATCAAGCTGGGGGCTTCTGGCGCCAAATCAATAGCAAGCATGCGTCCAAGCCTACACGCAAGCATGCGACGCCGCAACGCGCCGACAGACCCGAAATATCGCTTGGCAGATTCTTGCAGATCAGCCATCCAGAAGGATGAGACCTCCTGGAGGCCGGGTGGTTCGCGCTCAGGCCGAGCCGCCCGCGACCTTGTGCTGGTCGGAGTAGATCATCAGCGGCTTGCCGTCGGCGGTGACCATCGCCTCGTCGACCACCACCTTGCTCACGTTCTCGAGCGTCGGCAGCTCGTACATGGTGTCGAGCAGCACCGTCTCGAGGATCGAGCGCAGGCCGCGCGCGCCGGTCTTGCGCGCCAGTGCCCGCTTGGCGACCGCGTTGAGCGCCGCCGGGCGCACTTCGAGCTCGACCCCTTCCATCATGAACAGGCGCTGGTACTGCTTGATCAGCGCGTTCTTGGGCTCGGTCAGGATCTGGATCAGCGCGTTCTCGTCCAGCTCCTCGAGGGTCGCCACCACCGGCAGGCGGCCGACGAACTCGGGGATCAGGCCGTACTTGATGAGATCCTCGGGCTCGACGCCTTTCAGGATGTCGAAAGTGGCCTTCGCGTTCTTCGGGCTGCGCACCTCGGCGCCGAAACCGATGCCGGTCTTCTCGGTGCGGTTGCGCACGATCCGCTCCAGGCCGTCGAATGCCCCGCCGCAGATGAACAGGATGTTGGTCGTGTCGACCTGCACGAAGTCCTGGTTCGGATGCTTGCGCCCGCCCTGCGGCGGCACCGAGGCCACCGTTCCCTCGACCAGCTTGAGCAGCGCCTGCTGCACGCCCTCGCCCGACACGTCCCTGGTGATCGACGGGTTGTCCGACTTGCGCGAGATCTTGTCGATCTCGTCGATATAGACGATGCCGCGCTTGGCCTTGTCGACGTCGTAGTCGCAGTTCTGCAGCAGCTTCTGGATGATGTTCTCGACGTCCTCGCCGACGTATCCGGCCTCGGTCAGGGTTGTCGCATCCGCAATGACAAAAGGAACATTCAATAATCTGGCCAGGGTTTGAGCCAGCAAAGTCTTCCCCGATCCGGTCGGGCCGATCAGCAGGATGTTCGATTTCGCCAGCTCGACCTCGTCGTTCTTCGACAGGTGCTTGAGCCGCTTGTAGTGGTTGTAGACGGCGACCGAGAGGATCCGCTTCGCCGGATCCTGCCCGATGACGTACTGGTCAAGGATCTGCCTGATCTCGCGCGGGGTCGGCAGGTCCGACTTGGCGCCCTTGCCGCTGCGGTCGGTCGCGGTCTCCTCGCGGATGATGTCGTTGCACAGCTCGATGCACTCGTCGCAGATGAATACCGACGGCCCTGCGATGAGCTTGCGCACTTCGTGCTGGCTCTTGCCGCAGAACGAGCAGTACAGCAGCTTTTCGCTCGAGGAGGTCTTGTCCGACATGCGCGCTCCTAGGTGCTTTCCCTCGACACCAGTACCTTATCCGCCAGACCGTACTTTACCGCTTCTTCGCCCGAGTGGAAGTAGTCGCGATCGGTGTCCTTCGCGATCCTCTCGATGGGCTGACCGGTGTGCTTGGCCAGGATTTCGTTGAGCCTGCTCTTGATGTACAGGATCTCGCGCGCCTGGATCTCGACGTCGGAGGCCTGCCCCTGGAAGCCGCCCAGGGGCTGATGGATCATGATGCGCGAGTTGGGCAGGCAGTAGCGCTTGCCCTTTTCGCCCGCGGCCAGCAGCAGCGCGCCCATGCTCGCCGCCTGCCCGATGCACAGCGTGCTCACGTGCGGCTTGATGAACTGCATCGTGTCGTACACCGCCAGGCCGGCCGATACCGCACCGCCGGGCGAGTTGATGTAGAAGAAGATGTCCTTGTCCGGGTTCTCGGACTCGAGGAACAGCATCTGCGCGACGATCAGGTTCGCCGTCGTCTCGTTCACAACCCCGACCAGGAACACGACCCGCTCTTTGAGCAGGCGCGAATAGATGTCGTAGGCGCGCTCGCCGCGCCCCGACTGCTCGATCACCATCGGGATCAGCCCGAGGTTCTGCGTTTCGGGCTTAGATTGCTGCCAGATCATGCGGCGCTCCCCATCAGTTCGTCGAAGGACACCGCCTTGTCTTCCACCCGGGCCTTGTCGAGCACCCACTTGACGACGTTGCCCTCGAGCGCGAGGCCCTCCATTTCGGACAAACGCTGCGGCTGCATATAAAACCATTTTACTACCTCGGCCGGACTCTCGTAGCCCTGCGCCTCCTGCTCGATCAGCGCGCGCACCTCCGCCGGCTTGGGCTGCAGCCCCTCGGCGCGCGCCAGCTCGCCGATGATCAGGCCGAGCGCGACGCGCCGCTTTGCGGTCTCCTCGAACGCGGCCGGTTCGAGCGGCACCTGCTCGAGCTTGACGCCGCGCGCCTGCAGGTCGGCCGCCGCGCGCTCCACCAGCTGCTGCGCTTCCATCTGCACCAGCGACTTCGGCAGCTCGAACTTGGTCGCATCGAGCAGTGTCTGCAGCGCCCGCTCCTTGAGCCGCGCCTCGATCCGCTTGTGCGCTTCGCGCTCGACGTTGCCCTTGATCTCGGCGCGCATCTTGTCCAGGTCGCCGTCGGCGACCCCGAGCGATTTGGCGAACTCGGCATCGAGCGCCGGCAGCCGCGGCTCCTCCACATTGTTCATCTGCAGCGCGAACGAAGCGGTCTTGCCCGCCACCGCCCTGCCCTGATAGTCGTCCGGGAAGGTCAGCTCGAAGGTCTTGCTCTCGCCGGCCGACATGCCGCGCGCGGCCGCCTCGAACGCCGGCAAGGTGCGGCCTTCGCCGAGCAGGAAGCCGAAGCCGGCGGCCTTGCCGCCGTCGAACGGCACGCCGTCGATCTTGCCCTCGAAGTCGACCGTCACGCGGTCGCCGTCCTGCGCCGCGCGCGTCACGGGCTCGAACCGGGTGCGCTGCCTGCGCAGGATCTCGAGCGTGCGATCGACCGCGGCGTCGTCGACCGTCACCTGCGGCCGCTCGATCGTCGCGCCGCTGACGTCACCGGGCTTGAATTCCGGATAGACCTCGAAGGTGGCGCTGAACTCGAGCGCCTTGTCGTCGCCGCCGTCGTGCTTCTCGATCCGCGGGTAGCCTGCCACGCGCAGGTTCTGCTCCTTGACCGCGTCGCTGAACGCCTTCTGCACCGCATCGCCCAGCACTTCGCTGCGGACCTGGGGCCCGTACTGCTGCGCCAACAGCTTCATCGGCACCTTGCCGGGACGGAAGCCCGGCATCTTGACGTTGCGCGCGAGCTTCTTCAGCCGCTCGTCGACCTGGCGCTCGATCTCGTCGACCGGCACCGACATCGAAAGGCGCCGCTCGAGCGTACCCAAGGTTTCCAGATTTGCCGCCATGCCTGTCGTTTCCTCGTTGTCTCGCGCCCACTGCCGGTGGTGCGAAGGGTGGGACTCGAACCCACAAGCGTTTCCGCGCTGGAACCTAAATCCAGTGCGTCTACCAATTCCGCCACCTTCGCCCGAAGCGGGCACTGCAAAAGCGCTCCATTATACTGTGGAAAACGTCATCCCCCTGGCGCGCGCAGCGCTTTTTCCTTTAAGAATCAACCCGTGCCCATCGAGCACTACGAGAATTTCCCGGTGGCCTCGCTGCTGCTGCCCGCGGCCGAGCGCGAGCCCGTGGCGGTGATCTACCGCTTCGCACGCAGCGCCGACGACTTCGCCGACGAAGGCGACGCGGCGCCGGCCGAGCGGCTCGCGCGCCTCGACGCCTACCGCGTCGAACTGCGCCGCATCGCGCGCGGCGAAGCGCCGCGCGAGCCGCTGTTCGCGGACCTTGCGCGCCTGGTGCGCAGCCGCGGCCTGCCGCTCGAGCCGCTGCACGACCTGCTCGACGCCTTCTCGCAGGACGTGCTCAAGCAGCGCTACGCCGACTTCGGCGAGCTGCTCGAGTACTGCCGCCGCTCGGCCAATCCGGTCGGCCGCCTGCTGCTGCACCTGTTCGGCGCCGCGACGCCCGACAACCTCGCGCAATCGGACGCAGTGTGCAGCGCGCTGCAACTGGCGAATTTCTGGCAGGATGTGGCGATCGATCACAGCAAGGGACGGATCTACCTGCCGCAGGACGATATGGCGCGCTTCGGCGTGAGCGAAAAGCACATCGCCGAAGGCCGCTGCGACGACGCCTGGCGCGCGCTGATCGGATTCGAGATCGATCGCACCCGGGCCATGATGCAGTCCGGCGCGCCGCTCGGGCGCAGCCTGCCCGGGCGCGTCGGGCTCGAAATCCGCGCCACGGTGCAGGGAGGGCTGCGCGTGCTGGACAAGCTCGCCGCGGCGGGCGGCGAGGTATTTCGCCGCCGCCCGGTGCTGCAATGGTACGACTGGCCACTGCTTCTTTGGCGCGCACTGTGACTCCCGACGAGTACTGCCAGCAGAAGGCGGCCGGGAGCGGCTCGAGCTTCTACTACGCGTTCCTGTTCCTGCCGCCCGAGCGACGGCGCGCGATCACCGCGCTGTACGCCTTTTGCCGCGAGGTGGACGACGCGGTCGACGGCGTCTCCGAGCCGCAGCTCGCGCGCGCCAAGCTCGACTGGTGGCGGGCTGAGATCGCGCGGCTCTACGCCGGCGCGCCGCAGCACCCGGTGACGCGCGCGCTGGCGCCCGCCGCGGCCGGCTTGGGCGTCAGCGCCGAGCGGCTGAACGAGATCGTCGACGGCATGCAGATGGACCTCGAGCAGTCGCGCTACCTCGATTTCAAGGGCCTCGAGCGCTACTGCTACCACGTCGCGGGCGTGGTCGGCATCCTCTCGGCCGGGATCTTCGGCTACTCGGACCCGCGCACGCTGCAATACGCCGAGCGGCTCGGCACCGCGTTCCAGCTCACCAACATCATCCGCGACGTGGGCGAGGACGCGCGCAACAACCGCATCTACCTGCCGATGGAGGACCTGAAGGCGCACGGAGTCAGCGCGGCCGACATCCTGAACGCGCGCTACAGCGACGCCTTCGCCGCGCTGATGCGCTTCCAGGCGCGCCGCGCGGAGTCGTATTACGCCCGCGCGCTCGATGCTCTGCCGCCGGCGGACCGGCGCGCGCAGCGGCCCGGGCTGATCATGGCCGCCATCTACCGCACGTTGCTGGCCGAGATCGAGCGCGACGGCTTCCGCGTGCTCGACCGGCGCACCGCGCTCACCCCGCTGCGCAAGCTGTGGATCGCCTGGAAGACATGGGTCGGCACGTAGCGATCGTCGGCGCGGGATACGCCGGCATGGCCTGCGCCGTCACCCTCGCCGCGCAGGGCGTGCCGGTCACGGTGTACGAGGCGGGCCCGGTTGCGGGCGGGCGCGCGCGGCGGATCGTGTCGCAGGGCGAGGCGCTCGACAACGGGCAGCACATCCTGATCGGCGCCTACGGCGAGCTGTTCGGCCTGATGCGGCGCGTCGGCGTGCCGAGCGACGCGCTGCTGCGCATGCCGCTCGAGCTGCGCTACGCCAGCGGCTTCGCCCTGCGCGAGCTCTGGCTGCCCTCCCCGCTCGGGCTGCTCGGCGGGCTGCTCGCCGCGCGCGGCGTGCCGCTCGGCGAGCGCCTCGGCGCGGTGCGCTTCGTGCTCGCGCTGCGCCGGACCGGCTTCCGTGCCAGCGTGTGCGACACGGTGCAGCAGCTGCTGCGCTTGCACCGGCAGGACGGCCGCATCGGCCATTTCCTGTGGCGCCCGCTGTGCCTGTCGGCGCTCAACACGCCGCCCGAGCGCGCCGCCGCCGGCGCCTTTCTCGCCGTGCTGCGCGACACGCTCGGCGGCGCGCCGGGCGCGAGTGATCTGCTCTTGCCGCGCATCGACCTGAGCCGCCTGTTTCCCGAGCCGGCTGCGGCCTGGCTGGCCGGGCACGGCGGTGAGCTGCGGCTCAACGCGCGGGTGCGCGACCTCGACGCCCTGCGGCGCGAGCACGCCGCGGTGGTGGTCGCGGTCGGGCCGCACCAGCTCGCGGCGCTGATGCCCGACTTCGCGCCCGGGTTCGCGTACCATCCCATATTTACGTGCTACTTGCAGTACCCGGAGCGCGTGCGGCTGCCGCTGCCCATGCTCGGCCTCGACGCCGGCCTGGTGCAGTGGGTGTTCGACCGCGGCGCGCTGCTCGGCGAGCGCGGGCGCCTCGCGTGCGTGATCAGCGCGCAGGGCGGACACGAGCAGATGAGCCAGGACGAGCTGGCGGCGACCTGCGCCCGCGAGCTCGCCGCCGCGCTGCCCGGCCTGCCCGCGCCGCTTTGGTCGCGCGTGATCGCCGAAAAACGCGCCACTGTCGCCTGCACGCCCGGCCTCGCGCGCCCCGGCCCCGAGACGCCGTGGCCGGACGTGCTGCTCGCGGGCGACTATACCGACCCCGAATATCCGCCGACGCTGGAAGCCGCCGCGCGCAGCGGCGTGCGCGCCGCGCGCCTTTGCTATTCTCGACTTCAATGAGCTGGGACCCCGCGCAATACCTCAAATTCTCGGGCGAGCGGCTGCGGCCGGCGCTCGACCTGCTGGCGCGCCTGCCGGCCGCCGCGCCGCGCGCGGTAGTCGATCTCGGCTGCGGCGCGGGCAATCTGATGCCGCTGCTGCGCGAGCGCTGGCCGCAGGCGCGCCTGACCGGCGTCGACGGCTCGCCGCAGATGCTGGCCAAGGCCCGCGCCGATCATCCGCAGGCCGAGTTCATCGAGGCCGACGTCGGCGCCTGGCGCCCGCGGCAGCCGGTCGACGTGCTCTACAGCAACGCCACCCTGCACTGGCTCGACCGGCACGACAGCCTGTTCCCGGATCTGCTCGAGGCGGTCGCGCCGGGAGGCTGGCTCGCGGTGCAGATGCCGCGCAATTTCGGCGCGCCCTCGCACACCGCGGTGCGCGACACCATCGAGCGCGGGCCGTGGCGCGCGCGGCTCGAGCCGCAGCTGCGCGCGAATCCGGTGGCCGAGCCGCAGTTCTACTGGCGGCTGCTGCACGACAAGGCGGCGGCGCTCGAGATCTGGGAAATCGAATATCTCCAGGTGCTGCGCGGCGAGAACCCGGTCGCCGAGTTCACCAAGGGCACCTGGCTCAGGCCTTTCCTCGACCGGCTGGAGGGGCCCGAGCGCCGCGCGTTCGAAGCGGACTACCGCGCGCGCGTGCTCGCGGCCTATCCGGCGGAGCCCGACGGCAGCACGCTGTTTCCGTTCCGGCGCCTGTTCATCGTCGCGCGCAAAGCTTAGAGCTCGCGCAGCGCCTGCACCGCCTGGTCGACGCGCTCGACCGTGATCAGCTCGAGCCCAGCGATCGGCTTGGACCGGTTCGCCTTCGGCACGATCGCCCGCTCGAAGCCGAGCTTGGCCGCTTCCTTGAGGCGCTCCTGGCCGCGCGGCGCGGGACGCACCTCGCCCGCGAGCCCCACCTCGCCGAACACCGCCACCCGACCGGATATCGGCCGGTCGGTGAGCGAGGACACCACCGCGAGCGAGACCGCGAGGTCGGCCGCCGGCTCGGCGATGCGCACCCCGCCGACCGCGTTGACGAACACGTCCTGGTCGACGGTGGCGATGCCGGCGTGGCGGTGCAGCACCGCAAGCAGCATCGCCAGCCGGTTCTGCTCCAGCCCGACCGACAGCCGGCGCGGGGTGGGCGCCTGCGCCGCGTCGACCAGGGCCTGGATTTCCACCAGCAGCGGCCGCGTCCCCTCGAGCGTCGCCAGCACGCAGGAGCCGGCCACCGCGCGCTCGTGCTGCGACAGGAACAGCGCCGAAGGATTGCTCACCGTGCGCAGGCCCTTCTCGGTCATGGCGAACACGCCGAGCTCGTTTACCGCGCCGAAGCGGTTCTTGATCGCGCGCACGAGACGGAACGCGGAATGGGGGTCACCCTCGAAGTGCAGCACGGTGTCGACGATGTGCTCGAGCACGCGCGGCCCCGCGATCGCGCCTTCCTTGGTGACGTGCCCGATCAGCAGGATCGCCGTGCCGTTGCGCTTGGCCACGCGCGTCAGCTGGGCCGCGCATTCGCGCACCTGCGCGACCGATCCGGGCGCGGACTGCATCTGCTCCGAGTACAGCGTCTGGATCGAATCGATCACCGCGACCTGCGGCCGCTCGGCCTCGAGCGCGGCGACGATGCGCTCGAGCTGGATCTCGGCCAGCAGGCGCACTCTGCCCGCCGGCAGCCCGAGGCGACGCGCGCGCAGCGCGATCTGCTCGGCCGATTCTTCGCCGGAGATGTAGAGCGAGGAGGATTTCAGCCCCGAGACGCACTGCAGCAGCAGCGTCGACTTGCCGATGCCGGGGTCCCCGGCGAGCAGCGCCACCTGCCCCGCCACCAGTCCGCCGCCGAGCACGCGGTCGAGTTCGCCGATGCCGCTCGGCACGCGGCCGAGCTCGCGCGTCTCGATCTCGGCCAGCGGCACCGGCGCCGCCGCCGGCACGGGCGCCGCGTAGCGGTGCCCCGATACGCGCTCGGCGATGGTCTCGCTCAGGGTGCCGGCGGCGCCGCAGGCGGGACAGGCGCCGAACCACTGCAGCGCACTGGCGCCGCATTCGGAGCAGACGTAGACGGATTTCGCGCGCGCCATCAGGCAACCTCGAGCACCGGAACCCGCGGCGCGAGCGCGCACAGCAGCTCGTAGCTCAGCGTCCCGGCCGAGGCGGCCACTTCGTCGGCCGACAGGCCTTCGCCCCACAGTGTCACCGGCGCGCCGATGCCGGCGTCGGGGATTGCGCTCAGGTCGACGCAGATCATGTCCATCGACACCAGGCCCACGGTGCGGGTTCGCACGCCGCCGACCAGCACCGGGGTGCCGGACGGCGCGTGGCGCGGGTAGCCGTCGGCGTAGCCGCAGGCCGTCACCCCGAGCGTCATCTCGCCCGCCGCCTCGTAGGTGAAGCCGTAGCCGACGCGCTCGCCCGGGTGCAGCCGCTGCACGGCGATGACTTCGCTCCTCAGCGTCATCGCCGGCTCGAGCTCGAGCTCGAGCTCGATCGCGCTGCGGTCGGCGAACGGCGAGCAGCCGTAGAGCATGATCCCGGGCCGGACCCAGTCGGCGCGGGTCTCGGGAAAGCGCAGCAGCGCGGCCGAGTTGGCGAGCGAGCGCGGCGCGCCCGCGAACGGCGCGACCATCTCGTTGAACCAGGCAAGCTGGGCCTCGACCCCGCTCGCGCCGTCGGCGTCGGCGAAGTGGGTCATCAGCGTCACGCCGCGGACCTGCGGGTTCGCCTCGAGCGCGTTCCACGCCAGGTGCACGCTGTCGAGCGTGAAGCCGAGCCGGTTCATGCCGCTGTTGACCTTGAGGTAAGCGTCGATCGGCGCCGCGAGCGGCGTCCTGGCGAGCATCTCGATCTGCGCCGCGCTGTGCACCACCGGCGTCAGCTGGTACTGGCACACCAGCGCCAGGTCCTGCGCGCTGAAAAATCCTTCGAGCAGCAGGATCGGCTTGTCGATGCCGGCCAACCGCAGCCGGATCGCCTCTTCGAAGTCGAGCAGCGCGTAGCCGTCGGCGCCGGCGAAGGCCTCCGCCGCGCGCCGCAGGCCGTGGCCGTAGGCGTTGGCCTTGATCACCGCCCAGATCTTCGCGCTACCCGCGCGCGCGCGCGCGACGGACAGATTGTGCGCCAGCGCGCCGAGCGAGATGGAAGCGCGGATCGGTCGCGGCATGCCGGCCTCAGCGCTGCTCGACGATGCGGAACACCGGCGCCTTGGCGCGCTCGTCCATCAGGCCGAGCGCGCCGACCAGCGCCGCCGCGACGCGGTCGGTGGTGTCCTGCATCGCCGGCCACGCCTCGCGCGCGGCTTCGATCAGCGCGCCGATGTCCTCGGGCAGCGGCCGTTCGTCCTCCATCACCATGTCCTCGAGCATGCCGGGCTTGAGCTCGGGGCGGAACAGCAGGCCGTAGCCGAGCTCGGGGGTGCGGAACGCAAGCCAGCGGCCGTCCTCGTCCGCCGCCACCGGCTCGAGCCCGGCGCCGAGCTCGGCGCTGCCGTTGGCCATCACCAGCACGCGCCGGCCGTCGATTGCCCGCGCCACCGGGTCGTCGGCGACCAGTGCATGCGCCAGCGCGAAGCGGGCGTCGTGCGCGGGCTGCGCCGACAGCGTCGCGCCGTAGGCGGCGGCCAGCACGTGGGCGCCGAAGCCCAGCCCCACGACCGGCCGCTTCGATTTGGCGAAGGCGCGCACCAGGCGCAGCTCGTCGTCGAGCCACGGGCAGCGCTCGCGGTCGGCAGCGGCGCAGGCCGCGCCGAGCAGCCACAGGGCGTCGAACTGGGACGGCGTTCCGGCGACATCGTCGCCGGTCACCGGTCGCACGTACTTGAAGCCGATCCCGCGCGCTTCCCACTGCGCCTCGAGGGCGCCGAAAAACTCCGCGAAGCTGTGCTGGACGGCGAGGAAGCGCTTCACGTCCCGCGCGCCTCAGCTCGGCAGTTTCGCCGTCAGCTTTTCCTTGGCGAACTGGACGAAGGTATTCACCAGCCGCGAGCGGAATTTCTCCTTCGGATACACCACCGACAACTTGCGGATCAGGCGCGGCGCAAGCGGCAGACTGACCAGCTCGCCAAGGCGGATTTCCTTGTTCACCGAGGCGCGCGACATGATGGTGAACCCCAGCCCGGTGGCGACCAGCCCCTTGAGCGCCTCGGGGCTGCCGAGCTCCATCACCAGGTTGAGCGATTCGGGTCGCACGCCGGCCTTCTGGAAGTAGGCGTCGGCGACCTCGCGCGTGCCCGAGCCCGATTCGCGAGTGATATAGGGGTGCTCGAGCAGCTGCTTGGGCGCGATCTCCTTGTCCCGCGCCAGCGCGTGCGTGGGCGCGCACACCACCACCAGCTCGTCTTCGCAGCAGACGTCGGTCGCCACCGTCGCCAGGTGCGACGGCGCCTCGATGAAGCCGATGTCCAGGGTGTGCTCCGCGACCCGACTCTCGACCGTGCCCGAGTTGGCGACGAACAGGCGCGGCACCACGTTGGGATACTTGGCCTTGAAGTCGCCCAGCACCTGCGGCAGCAGGAATTCGGCGATCGTCATGCTGGCGCCGACCAGCAGCAGCCCGGCGATCTGGCCGGTCATCTCCTTCAGGCGGGTGTCGAGCTCGGCCGACAGGCCGAGAATGCGCTCGGCGTAGTCGAGCACGATGTCGCCCGCGGGGGTGAGCGTGATGCGCCCGTGGCCGCGCTCGAACAGGCGCGTGTTGAAATGCTCCTCGAGCTGCTTGATCTGGAACGTCACCGCCGGCTGGGTCATGAACAGGGCCTCGGCTGCCTTGGTGAACGACAGATGCTTGGCAACGGCATGGAATACCTGGAGGCGCCGGTCGGCCATGTGCAATCAATCCGATCAATGCGTGTTGAGAGAATGCTTATTCAAGCATAAACTCGGCGCGATTCATAGCTTATGATTGCCTGTGAGCGACGCTTGGAAACGCTTCGACCTGTCCGGCGGCGGATTGCAGGAGGCCAACCTGCGCCTTGCCGCGGCGCTGCGCCGGCGTCGCACCGCGTACCTTCTGTGGCTCGCGTTCCCGCTCGGGGCGCACCGCGCCTACCTGCATGATCGCGCCGGCGCCTGGGCCTTCCGCCTCGGTAGCGCGGCGGCTCTCGGCCTGCTGCTGGTCGACGCGCGCGCAGCGGGCGGCGTCGCGCTTGCGATGCTGGCCGTCGCGCTGGTCGACCTGGTCCGCCTCGATGCGCGCCTCACGCGCCTGAACAAGGCGATTCGCATGCAGGTCTACCTGCGGCGCGAAAAATAACCCGCCTCGGCGTGCTATAAACCGGCACGCGAAAAATGCAATGAACCTCGGCTTCTACATAATAATGGCGGCGCAGTTTTTCTCGTCGCTGGCCGACAACGCGCTGCTGGTCGCCGCCATCGCCATGTTGATGCAGTCGCACGAGCCGTCGTGGCTGACGCCGTACCTGAAGTTCTTCTTCGTCCTGTCCTACGTCGTCCTCGCGCCCTACGTCGGCGCCGTCGCCGACCGCCTGCCCAAGGGCCGGGTGATGTTCATTTCCAACGCGGTCAAAATCGCCGGCTGCGGCCTGATGCTGTTCGGCGTCAACCCGCTCGCGGCCTACGCCCTGGTCGGCCTCGGCGCCGCGGCCTACTCGCCGGCCAAGTACGGCATCCTGACCGAGTACCTGCCGCCGACCCGGCTGGTGCTCGCCAACGGCTGGATCGAGGGCCTGACGGTGGCGTCGATCATCCTCGGCACCGTGCTCGGCGGCGTGCTGATCAATCAGACGATCGCCAGCCACCTGCTCGCCTTCGACCTGCCGCTGATCGACACCGGCGTCGACACCGGGCCCGAAGCGGCGCTGTGCGTGATCGCGTTCGTCTACGCGGTGGCGGCGCTGTTCAACCTCTACGTGCCGCTCACCGGCGCGCCGATCAAGCACCTGCACGGCAGCCCGCTGGCGACGCTGAAGGACTTCTACCGCTGCAACGCCCGGCTGTGGCGCGACAAGCTGGGCCAGATCTCGCTCTCGGTCACGACCCTGTTCTGGGGCGTCGGCGCGACGCTGCAGTTCATCGTCATCGAGTGGTCGCACGCCGCGCTCGGCTTCGACCTGTCCAAGGCCGCGTTGCTGCAGGGCGTGGTGGCGCTGGGCATCGCCGCGGGCGCGATCGCGGCCTCGGTGCGCATCCCGCTGCACCACTCGATGCGGGTGATCCCGATGGGGATCGTGATGGGCGTGGTGGTGATGGCGATGGTCGTGGTGCGCAACGTCTGGGTCGCGGTGCCGCTGATGATCCTGATCGGCGTCCTGGCGGGCTTCTTCGTGGTACCGATGAACGCCCTGCTGCAGCACCGCGGGCACAACCTGATGGGCGCCGGGCGCTCGATCGCGGTGCAGAACTTCAACGAGAACCTGTCGATCCTGGCGATGATTGCGCTGTACTCGTGGCTGCTGCATCGCGGACTGCCGATTTACGGCGTGATCGTGCTGTTCGGGCTGTTCGTCGCCGGCACCATGGCGCTGGTGGGACTGTGGTACCTGCGCAACCGGCGCCTGCACCGGCGCAAGATCGACCGCCTGCTGTCTTTCGCGCGCTCCGAGGACTACCACCACCACCGCCGCTTCCGCGCGGAACGCGAAGCGTGAGCGCGCCGCGCCGTCACTCGGCGCGGCGGAAAAGCCCGGCGTAGTCCTGCTTGCCCATCGGCGCCGCGCGCGCCACCGCCAGCACGTCGTCCAGGTGCGCCGGCGCGCTCAGGCCCGCGAGCGCGCTGCCGACGCCCGGCGTCGAGCGGGCGAATTGCAGCGCGCGCTGCGCCGGGTTGGCGAGCCCGGCGACGCCGGCCGCGAGCGGATCCTCGGCGGCGAAGCGCCCCTTGCCGAGCGCGTGGCTGGTCATGACGTAGACCTTGAGCTGGTGCGCCGCCTGCAGCGTGGAGGCGACGTTGCCCTGCCCGGTCGCCTGCGAGAAGCGGGTGAAGCCTTCGGTCATCGCCGGGTTGAACGGCAGCTGCAGCAGGCGCAGGTGGTGCCGCGCGCGGGGGTCCTTGCGCACGGTCTGCGCCGCGCCCTCGGCCAGCCCCTGCAGCGAAGTGATCGACTGGAACAGCGGGTGGTCGGTCTCGACCCGCATGGCGTCGAAGGTCGAGATCCCGTACTGGCGCAGCTTGCCCTCCTTCACCGCCTGCTCGAGAACGGCGAAGGCGCGCGCGAGCTTGCGGTTGGCGCGCTCCTTGCCGATGGCGCGGATGTGGACCTCGGGCTGGTCGACCAGGAACGCGTCCAGCGTCTCGAGCCCCAACGCGGCGCGCGCGAACTCGAGCTGCCAGGCGAGGTAGGGCGCGGCCAGCAGGTGCGCGCCGGCCAGGTCGGCGCGCGTGCCCAGGCCGCGCGCGGCGATGTTGGCGTCGAACCAGCGCTCGAGGTCGGACGGCTGGCCTTCCGGGAACAGCAGGAAGCCGCCCTTGACCGCGACGAACACCTGCTCGCGCGAGACCCCGGCGGCAAAGGCGCGCTCGAGCCCCGCGCGCAACGCGACCAGCGCGCGGCCGTAGCGGTAGTGCACCGCGGTGTCGAGCACGTTGAGGCCCGAGACCAGCGCGCGCTCGACGATACCCGTCACCGCTTCGTCGGTAGCATCGTCCGCCGCGCCGGGAAAGCTGCCCACGCCGAGCGAGGAAAGTTTGAGGTGCTGGTTGAGGAACTCGCTGTAGTGGCCCGGCGCGCAGCCGGCGCCGAACGACGCGGCGTAGGCCTCGGTGCCGGCCCGCGTGGCGTGCCCGCGAATCATGCCAGGCGCGGATGGCGCGCTGCAGCGCGCACCAGCGCTTTCACTTCGGGCCGGATCGCAGCCGGTCCCGGCGGGTCGGCGAAGGACTCGAACATCCACGGCGCGACCTGATCGTCGTCGTGCTCCCAGCGCACTTCACGCAGCAGGCTCGCGCACGCCGGGGTCATCGCCGCGGGCAGCGCGCGCCCGGCGAGCAGCGCCCAGACCCCGGCCCAGGCGCGCGCCACCAGCAGCGGGTGGTAGCCGCCGCCGCCGGTCGCGAGCAACCGCGGCGCGCCCGCGACCACGCGCGCGACCGCGGCGAGAAAGCCCTGCGTGGTCACGGCGAGCTTGCCGAGCGGGTCCGGCGCGATGACGTCGGTTCCGGCCTGCAGCACCACCGCGTCGGGCGCGAAGCGTTCGAGCGCGCGCTGCCAGACGGCATCGAAGGCGAGCAGATACTCGGCGTCGTTGGTGCCGCGCGGCAGGGGCAAATTGACCGCGTCCGGGTCCTCGGCCGCCCCGCCGGTAAAGGGATAGGCGTAGCCGGTGTCCATGTGCAGCGACAGCACCAGCACTTCCGGGTCGGCGCGCAGCGCCTCGGCCACGCCGTCGGGATAGTGCGCATCGAGGTCGACGTAGAGCACGCGCAGCCCCGCCGCGCGCAGGCGCAGCACCGCGAGCGCGTTGTCGTTGAAGTAGCAAAAGCCCTGCGCGCGCCCGGGGCGCGCGTGGTGCATGCCGCCGGCCGGATTGAACGCGCGCCGTCCCGCGAGCGCCTCCTCGGCCGCCTGCAGGCTGCCGCCGGCCGCGGTCGCGGGGCGCGTGAAGACGTCGGCGAACCAGGGGTTTTCCAGCACGCCGAGGGCGTAGCGCTCGCGGTCGGCCTGCGCCACCTCGCGCGCGTCCTCGGCGCGGCGCACCGCGTCGATGTAGCCGGGCTCGTGGAACGCGGCCAGCTCGGCTTCGGTCGCCTGGCGCGCCTCCAGGTACTCGCCCTCGGCCAGCAGGCCGCAGCGCTCGGCGAGCTGCTGCGCGAGCGACACGCGCGGGATCGCGAGCGGGTGGTTGCGGCCGTAGCCGCGCGAGGCGAAGCGCGGCGAAGAAATGAAGCGCGCCGTCACGCCGCGATTCTTCCCTCTTTGACGCAGCGCGTTCGCAGGTAGAGATAGAGGTGGCGCGCGAGCCGGATCGCCATCTTCTCGGGCACCGCCGGCAGCGCATCGGCGCGGCCCGTGGCGAGGCAATTGCGGTAGTAGACCAGCTCGCGCAGGTTGTCGCGGATCGCGTTCCAGGTCGGGTCGCCCTTCACCAGCACCTTGAACGCGTCGAGCAGGTCGGCATCGGCCGCCGGCACCGGCTTGCTGTCCTCGGCGGCGAGATAGGCGCGCAGCAGCGCGAGCGCGGCGCCCGTCGCCGCCTCGAGCGCGGGCTCGAGCGCGAGCGGCTCGCCGGCGGCGAGCCTTTGCTCCCAGGCGGCGATCTCGGCGTCTATACGTTCCAGTTCGCGTTGCATGCGTTATATTAGCGGCGACTTATGGAGAAAGTCATGCCCAAGCCGCTCGTTCGCATGGTGAAGCTCAACGGCCTGCAGTACAACGCGAACCGCGACCCGCAGGCCTACCGCCGCGCGGCGGGCGAGGCGTTCCGCCTCGAGGCGCTGCTCGAGGGCGCGGGCGAGGCGCAGTGCACGGTCAGCGACGAGCACGGCGGCGTGCTCGCCGAGGCGAGCGTCGCGCGACCCGGGCGCTTTTTCTGCGCGCTCGAGTTCGACCGTCCCGGTTCGCGTCTGGTGACGCTGCGCGTGCGCGCAGGCCAGAGCGAGTTCGCGCAGACGCTGCGCCTCGACACGCTCGCGCCGGCGCACTAGCCGCCGGCGACGGTGCGGCGCGAGAGCAGCAGGTCGCTCCAGGCCTTGGACTTGTCGGGCAGGTTGCGTAGCAGGTAAGCCGGGTGGTAGGTCACCACCAGCGGCACGCCCGCGTAGCGGTGCACGCGACCGCGCAGGCTGGCGATCGTGGCGTCGCTGCCGAGCAGCGTCTGCGCCGCGAAGCGGCCCATGGCGACGATGATGCGGGGCTGGATCAGCGCGATCTGGCGCAGCAGGAACGGGGTGCACTGCGCCACCTCGCCGGGCTCGGGGTTGCGGTTGCCCGGCGGGCGGCACTTGAGCACGTTGGCGATGTAGACGTTCTCCCCGCGCGCGAGACCGATCGCGGCCAGCATGTTGTCGAGCAGCCTGCCGGCCTGGCCGACGAACGGCTCGCCGAGCCGGTCCTCCTCGGCGCCCGGCGCCTCGCCCACCAGCAGCCAGTCTGCATTGCGGTCGCCGACGCCGAGCACGGTCTGGGTGCGCGACTTGTGCAGCGCGCAGGCAGTACAGGCCGGGACTTCGACTTCGAGCGCACTCCAATCTGAAATCTCATTGGGGGTTTCGAGCGCCGAGTTGCGCTCCCTCAGGCGCCAGACAGGCGCCAGGCCCATCTCCTTCAGGATCGCGAGCCGGCGCGCGCTCATAGCGCGAGCGAGTACACCAGCGCGTCCTCGCGCCCCGCCTGCGCCGGGTAGTAGCCGCGGCGCAGCGCGATGCGCCGGAAGCCGAACCGGGCGTAGAGGGCGATTGCGGCGAGGTTGCTCGGACGCACTTCGAGGAACAGGCTTTGCGCCCCGCCCTCGCGCGCCATGCGCAGCGCCTGGCGCAGCAGCGCGCCGCCGTGCCCGCGACGCTGGTGCGCGGCGGCGATCGAAAGGTTCAGCAGGTGCGCCTCGCCGGCGGCCACCATCAGCACGAAGTAGCCGATCAGCTCGCGCCCCAGGCGCAGCGTGCGGCACTGGTAGCCGGCGCGCAGCGCGTCGGCGAAGTTGCCGCGCGTCCACGGGTGCGAGTAGATCGTGCGCTCGATCGCCACCACCTGCGCCACCTCGGCGTCGCGCATCGGCGCCAGTTGCGGGGTTTCGCTCGGTACTGCACTCATCTGCCTTCGCGCTCCTGCGTGCCATTGCGCTCCTGCGTGGTGAGCGCCACCTTGTCGCGCAGGTAATGCGGCGCCGCGAGCGCGGCGTCGACACCCTGCCCCGCCGAGAGCCGCGGCGCGGCCAGCCGCGCCACCGCGACCGCGCTCGGATGCGTCTGCGGGCTCACCGCCGCCAGCGCGCCGCCGAACCTGCCCCGCAACACCCCACCGTAGGCGGCGAAGCCGTTGCCGCAGCCCAGCCAGCCGTCGCCGGGAGGCAGCGCCGCCGCCGCCGGCGCGACGCACTGCGCCTCGACCGCTTCGCGCCAGCCCTCGGGCGTGCGCTCAAGCGCCGCATAATACACTTCGCGCATGCGCGCATCGAGGCACACCAGCGCGCGTTGCGCGCCCGATTCCTCGGCCACCGCCTCGAGCGTCGAAATTCCCAGCAGCGGGACGCCGCGCGCCAGCGCCAAGCCCTGGGCGACGCCGCAGGCGATGCGCAGGCCGGTGAACGCGCCCGGACCGGCGCCGAAGGCCACCGCGTCCAGCGCGCGCGCGCGCAGGCCGCGCTGCGCCAGCAGCCGCTCGAGCATCGGCAGCACCAGCTCGCCGTGGCGATGGCCGGCGCGGCGCTCGAGCGCGGCGATCTCGCCGCCGGCCCACAGCGCCACCGAGCACCACTCGCTCGAAGTCTCGATCGCGGCGAAATTCATCGGGCGCCATTCTATCGCCTGCTAGAATTTCGCCCTTCCCGACGGAGGCGAACATGGCGCAATACCGCATAGCAGTCATCCCCGGCGACGGCATCGGCAGGGAGGTCGTCCCCGAGGGGATCCGCGTCCTCGAGGCGGTCGGCGCCAAGTACGGCATCGAGTTCGACTGGCAGGAGTTCCCCTGGAGCTGCGACTGGTACCAAGAGCACGGCAAGATGTGCCCCGACGACGCGCCGCAGATCCTGCGCAAATTCGACGCGGTCTACTTCGGCGCGGTGGGCAACCCCGCGATCGTCGCCGACCACATCTCGGCCTGGGGGCTGCTGATCAATTTCCGGCGCTGGTTCGACCTCTACGTCAACCTGCGCCCGGTGCGCCTGTTCCAGGGCCTGCCCTGCCCGCTCGCGGGCCGCAAGCCCGGCGACATCGACTACATGGTGATCCGCGAGAACACCGAGGGCGAATACGGCAACGTCGGCGGCCGCGTCTACGAGGGCACCGAGCGCGAGATCGTGACCCAGCAGGCGGTGTTCAGCCGCAAGGGCGTCGACCGCATCATGAAGTACGCCTTCGAGCTGGCGAAAACGAGGAAGAAGCACGTCACCTCGTGCACCAAGTCGAACGGCATCTCGATCACCATGCCGTACTGGGACGAGCGCTTCGCCGAGATGAAGAAGCAGTACCCGGACATCCGCGCCGACCAGTACCATGTCGACGGCCTCAGCATCCAGGTGGTGCTCAACCCCGACCGCTTCGACGTCATCGTCGCCAGCAACCTGTTCGGCGACATCCTGTCCGACCTCGGCCCGGCGACCGCCGGCACGATCGGCATCGCGCCCTCGGGCAACATCAACCCCGAGCGCAGCTTCCCGTCGATCTTCGAGCCGGTGCACGGCTCGGCGCCCGACATCGCGGGCAAGAAGATCGCCAACCCGATCGCCGCGATCTGGTCCGGCGCGCTGATGCTCGAGCACCTCGGCCACCCCGACGCCGCGGCCGCGGTGCTGCGCGCGTTCGAGCGCGTGATCATCGAGGGGCCGCACACGCCCGACATGAAGGGCAAGGCGAGCACCATGGACGTCGGCGCCGCGGTCGCCGATGCCGCGCGCGGCGAGGCGAAGAAGGCGGCGTGACGAGAACCAACTATTCGTCGGGGGCCCCGTGGGAGCCGGTGGTGGGGTATTCGCGCGCGGTGAAGGTGGGCCAGTACCTGCACGTCTCCGGCACCACCGCCACCGACGGCTCGGGCGGCGTCGTCGGGCTGAGCGACCCCTACGCGCAGGCCGTGCAGTGCCTGCGCAACATCGAGAGCGCGCTGATCAAGGCTGGGGCGAAAATGTCGCAGGTGGTGCGCACCCGGATCTACCTGACCGACATCCGGCACTGGGAACAGGTCGGCAAGGCGCACGGCGAGGTGTTCGGCGCGATCCTGCCGGCGACCACCCTGGTGCAGGTCGGTCGCCTTATCTCGCCCGAGATGCTGGTCGAGATCGAAGCCGACGCCTGGCTGGGCGACTAGGGAACGCGGCCGCGCGCGGCACTCAGCGCGACATCTTGCCGAAGAAGGCTCCGACTTCCTGTCCGTTCTCGATCAGGACGCTGCGGAAATCCATTTGCTTGGCGTGGGTGAAGCGGAAGATGACGTTCTCGCGCATCTGCTTGCCGTTCTGCTCCCACTCGTAGTGCGCGATCATCGTCATGGGGTCGGGCCACTCAGCGACATGGTCGTGAGTTTCGCCCTGGTTGTTGACAACGTACCAGTGGCCGATGCCCGTGACCGGGTCCACCCCCATCAGGTCCGCCTCGATCATCGTCATGTTGTCGTTGCGCCCGACCAGGTCGCAGCGCACCGCCCAGCCCGCGACTGCCTTGCGGCACGAAAGTGAGAGCGCGAGCAGTTCGGGGTCGCGCCCGGGCGCGCCGAGCTGGCCGTTGCCCTTCCAGTAGCCGAGAAAGGGATAAAAGCGCGATGCCGCCGGTGCGGCGGTCTGCGCGGCGGCGTCGGCGAGCGGGACGGTGATCGCGGCGCACGCCAGGGCGAGCACGGCAATGCGGACATACCTATGCATCAAGCATCTCCTTTGATTTCGGTTCTAGCGCGGCGGCAGGTTCGCGCAGCGGTAGTAGGCCACGCGTGCGTCGCTGAAGGCGTGCAGGTTGAAGCCCATCAGGCGCGCTTCGCTCGGGATCATGATGTTGGCGTAGTTCGCGCCCTTGGCCGGCGCGGCGTCGACCGCCACCCGCGTCACGCGCTCGGTCGCCGTGGGCCGGGTCATGTTCCCGCTGAGCCCCCAGTCGCGCTTCTCCTCGGCCACCTTGCGGCAGCCGTACTCCTCGCGCGGCTCCGCCTGCCCCGCCATCACCCGCTCGCCCGAGGCCGCGCTGTAGTCCTTGACCGTGAAGCGCCGCCCCATCGCGTTCTCGACGCTCGAGCAGCCGGACACTGCGAGCGCAAGCACGACAACGGGCAACAATATCCGGTTCATGTCTCCTGCCTCCTTGATGTCAAATGCAAGCCGCCGATATGCTACCTGTAAAAGGCAAGCCCTCCGATGCGGGCAACGAGCTTCTTTTCCCTCGCCCACGAGGGCCTGATGTAAGTAGAGTGAAAGTACATCGCGCCATGCAGCTTCGGTGCTTGCCGCCCGTAGTACACGTCCTGCGCCACCTTCTGCGCCCGCTCCCATTCCGCGCCGCGCGGCTCGGGCAGCACGCTGAACTCGGTCCACGAGAACGCGCCGACGAAGCGCCCGCGCAGCGGATCCCAGCTCTTCTGGTAGACCACCCCGCATATCGATTCGGGATAGCGCGCCGCGGCCTTGCGGTTCATGGTCACCTCGGCCACCGCATACTGGCCCGCCTCGGGCTCGCCGCGCGACTCGTAATACACGTTGCGCGCGAGGCAGTTCAGTTCCTGATTCTTGGTTCGGCGCGCCAGGTCCAGCACCGCGTCCCGGTGCGCGAACACGGCGTGAAGCGAGAACGCGAAGCCCGCCACGATCGCGGCCAGAATCAGCAAGAAGCCCATCGCCTCCCTGTCCGCGCGGTACCAGAACAGGCGCAGGCTGCGCCGCGCAGGCGCCGTCGCCCAGCGCAAGCGGGTGGACAGCTCAGCGATCCGGGCTCGAGCGTTCATCGTACGCATGGTTCGCGCCGCGACGTCCCCCTGTCAAGGGAAGTGTTCCTGTGCGCGCTGCGTCGGTTTATCGACGTTGCTCGGGTTTCACTATCTCCCCGGACCGCGCCTCGATATCGACCATGTAGCCGCCGCCGATATCGACAGTTTTCGGCGGCGCGATCGAAACGCGCCACACTGGCCCGATACGCACGGCGGAATAAGCGGTGCCCTGCTCGGACAGAGCCGCTTGCGGTCCACCGCGGTGACGCATCCAGCAGATTGCCATCGCCTCCGATTCGATCGGAAGAGAACGCACGCAGCGGGCAGGCTGCGACTGGCCGAAGGCGCTGACGATCGCCAGGCTCGCAACCCTGCTGTGGAGCGGGCGGTATGCGAAAGGCAGAGCTAGGCCGAACAGACACATGAAGGCGGCGAGTCGCCGGAGCCGGAAGCGCCCAAGGACCAAGAGCACGAAACCCTGCAAGACTGCCAGGCCGGAGAAAATCACAAGAACTCCGTAGTGAATGAGCTCCAGAACATCGGCCTCGCCGTAGGGCTCGCCGGGGGCAACGGGCATCGAGCCATAGGCGGTGAATCGAAATACCAGGCCAGCCGCCGTCCAGCCTGCGCACAGCAGCATCGTGAACGCCGCGAGGATTTTGAATCCGCCCCTGGTATCGATAGCCATCGCTGCGCCGCGTAACGTCAGAGGTCGGCAGCGGGCCGCGTACGCGCGGTCTGCGGAACTCGGCGGCTCGCGACCCGTCCGCTCTGGACTGACAGGTCAGGTTGCATATCTATTTGGCGGAATATAGAACCTCTGACTTCCAACCGGTAACTTCACGCCAGCCGTCTTCCAAGTCCCCACTGAGGTTCCTTTGTAACTGCTCGATTGAAACGGCCTTCTTCAGCGTTTTGGTTCGCCAGTAGCGTTGATTGTCCCGATCTTCATAGGCGCAAATCCACAATGTCCAGGTGAGGTGGCTCTCGCTTTCGAGAAAGATCTGTATCAGACGCCCCAGCCTATCGGTCCATCGAAACTCGCGGTCGGGCCAGTTCTTCGTGTTCTTTCCTAGGGCTAGCCCCTTGCCGTTTCCAAATGCTTCGAGTTCTGGATCAAGAAGGGTGAGAGGCTTGGTGATCCGTTCCCAACTATCGGCTGTTCCGTGGAATCCGTTTGCCATCTCTGCGACCTAGACAGAATGGCTTAACGCTTTGGGGCGGCCTGCCTCCGGCGTATCGTGGTTTGCGTGGGTGGACCACGTAGAGCCACATGTTGAGCACGAAGGCGTCAACAACCATTCAAGGAGGCAGGCCATGGAAAAGTCTAGCACCGCGTATGTGGGGATGGACGTGCACAAGGACTCGATCGATGTCGC
>Ga0315556_1000306_pt1 | contig 29415 bp, 22 predicted proteins | sample SalMarSW160310MG_FD_202112 | JGI IMG/M metagenome (GOLD analysis project Ga0315556, IMG submission 202112) | Salt marsh sediment microbial communities from the Plum Island Ecosystem LTER, Massachusetts, United States - Salt Marsh Sediment SW1603-10 ...
CAGCGTCATACATGATGGGGTCGCCATGCCGCCTACCGTCCTCGGCCAGTTCGAGCATCAGGTGCTCCTGGCCATCCTCCGCAGGGGATCGGAGTCCTACAGCGTGGAGGTCGTCGACGAGCTGGAGCGGCACACGGGCCGCGAGGTCGCGACCTCGGCGGTGTTCGTCGCGTTGCAGCGCCTCAAGGCGAAGGAGTTGCTGGACGACCGCCTGGTGGAGCCCGGCGACGAAGGAGGCCATGCGCGCCGTTACTTCCGCCTGACGGACGGGGCGCTCGAGGCGATGCGCGACTCGCGCCAGAGCTTCCTGAGCCTGTGGCGCGGCGTGGAATCGGCGCTGGACGAGCCGGGAGCGTAGCGCAGCATGCGCCGGCGCGAGGAGGTGCGCACCCCGCCCCGGCTGGCGCGCCGGATCCTCGCCGTCCTCGTCGGTTCGCGGCATGCGGATGACGTCGGGCCGGCGCTGTCGGAGCTCTACCGCGAGCGCCTCGAGCGGGACGGCCGCAGGACGGCCGGAAGGTGGTACTGGCGTCAGGTCGCGGGCTTCGGCCTCCGCTGGCGCGCGTTCAACACGGGTGGAAGGGGGAGAGGAACGATGGACGCTTGGACGCGGGACCTCAGGCTGGCGATCCGGTCCCTGACGCGGACGCCTGCCTTCACGGCCGTGGCAATCCTGACGCTCGCGCTCGGCATCGGAGCCAACACTGCCATCTTCAGCGTGATCCACGGCTCGCTTCTGCGTCGCCTTCCCTACGCCGAGCCCGACCGGCTGGTGTGGCTCTCCGACGGCCACCCCAGCTTCGGTGGCACGGGCGTCGACGAGTCCGTGCCCAACCTGACGGATCTTCGTGCCGGATCGAAGCTGATGCGGTCGTCGGCCATCTACCGTGTGCTCGGCGGGAACGTGGCGACCGGGGAACGGGCGGAGCGGATCCCGATCCTCTTCGCCTCCTCGGAGATGTTGGGCGTGCTCGGGATCCCGCCGGCACTGGGGAGGGATCTCCTCCCCGGCGACGACAACGTGGACGCGGAGACCGTGACGATCCTCACGGACGACCTGTGGCGCTCCTGGTTCGGCGCCGATCCCAAGGTCGTTGGGCGTACCGTCATCGTCGACGCCCGCCCGGTCCGCATCGTGGGGGTGCTCCCCCCGCAGTTCGCCTTCCCCGGTGAGCCGAAGCTCCTGCTCCCCCTCCAGCACGTGGGAGCCGACCTGAGCCGCAGGAGCCGGGGATACTTCGGCGTCGCCCGGCTCGCACCGGGTGCGGACGTCGCGGGGCTCCGCGCCGAGCTGCAGGGCATCTTCGCGCGGCTCGAGAAGGCATATCCCGAGGCGAACGAAGGATGGTACACCTGGGCCGAGCCCCTGCGTGACTATGTGGTCGGACGCAACCAACGCTCGCTCCTCCTGCTGGGTGGGGCCGTCGCGCTCGTCCTCCTCATCGCCTGCGTGAACGTCGCCAACCTGCTGCTCGTGCGTGCGGAGACCCGCCACCACGAGCTGGCCGTGCGCTACTCCCTCGGCGCACGGCGTTCTGCCCTCGTCTCGCTCTTCCTCGGCGAGGGCCTGGTGCTGTCCCTGGCCGGGGGCGCGCTCGGCATGGCCTCGGCCTACTGGGGGGTGGACCTCCTGGTGGCACTCTACGGAGGGACGCTCGCGCGCGCCGACCTGATCGGCGTTGACGGCCTCGTGCTGGCCTTCGGCCTCGCGACGACCTTGCTGGTGGGACTCGCGGTCGGACTCGTCCCCCTCCTGCGCCTCCGCCCGGACGACCTCCGCGAATTCCTGACGGACGGTGCCCGCGGCGCATCCGTTCGGGGGAGCGCCGTGGGTAGGGTCCTGGTGGTGGCCGAGGTGGCGCTCGCCGTGCTCGTCGTGGCCGGCGCGGGACTCCTCGCCAACAGCATGTGGCGCCTCCAGCGGGTGGAGCTGGGCGTTTCCGACCCCGAGCGTGTGATGACGTTCACGATGTCCCTTCCGGCCGCGGCGTATCCCGATGCGGCGGCCATCGGTGGGTTCGCCGACGAGTTGGGCGCACGCCTCCAAGCCGTTCCGGGCGTCCGAGTGGTTGGCCTGGTCAACCGGCTGCCGCTCCTGGGCGGGGACAACACCAACGTGACCGTCTTCGGAGACCCGACCCGCGAGGCCGACTTCACGTCGGTCCGCCTCGTCACGCCCGGGTTTTTCGCGGCCGTGGGCGTGTCGCTCGTAGCGGGCCGATGGTTGCATGACGCCGAGTTCAGAGGGACCACCAGCTCGGTCGTCATCAATCAGACGCTCGCGCGCCGGCTCTTCGGTGGGGAGGACCCGCTGGGTCGACGCATCGACCCACACTTCCTGGACGGGGGGCTCGTCGTCGTCGGCGTGTGCGGCGACATCGCCGGAGGCCGACCCGACCGTCCAGCGCCGCCCGCCTTCTACTTCCCGCTCGCCACGGCCCTCCAGCTGTGGGCGTCGCAGCCTCGCCAAGCCAACGACTACTGGGGCATGAGCGCCCTCGTCCGGGCCGACGCGGATCCCCGCACATCGGTCCCCGCCTTCCGTCGGGCCGTCGCAGCCATCGATGCCTCGCTTCCCGTGAGCGATGTCCGGACCCTCCAGGACATCGCGGTCGACCGTCTGGGAACCCGTCGATTCGCCATGTCGCTCTTCGGAGTCTTCGCCGGCCTCGCGCTCCTCCTGGGCTCCGTGGGGATCTACGGGGTGATGTCGTTCGCCGTGGCACAGCGCTCGCGCGAGCTGGGCATGAGGCTGGCGCTCGGGGCGAGCCGCGGCTCCGTGCTGCGCCTGGTCCTGGGCCAGGGCGCCCGCCTGACGGCGCCGGGGCTGATCCTCGGCCTGGCTGCGGCGCTGGCCTCGGCGCGCGTCCTCGGCAACCTCCTGTTCGAGGTGAGCCCCCTGGACCCGTGGACGTACACGCTGGTCGCCGGCGTGCTGACCCTCGTGGCCCTGGCCGCCACGTCGGTGCCGGCCTTGAGGGCCACGCGCGTGGACCCGGTGACGAGCATCCGCGGCGAGTAGGAGCGACGCAGACCCGCGTCGGGGCAACGTCCGACCTGGCGCGCCGCCCCCCCGGTTGATTGGAGTGCCCCGATGCGCTAGAATGAATGAACGTTCATTCATTTCCCTGCCGGTGGACGGAGGTCCTCCCGTCCGCCAGGAAGACGTGATGGCCCAGGTCGGCGGCGCACCCGTGGTTCGGGACAAGGAAGCCCGCATCCTCGCGGCCGCGGTGCGGGTGTTCGCCCGCAACGGCTACCACGCCAGCACGATCGCCGCGGTGGCCGGGGAGGCCGGCGTCGCGACCGGCACGATCTATCTGTACTTCGAGGGCAAGCAGGACCTCCTGGTCACGCTCTTCCGGCGCCACCTCACCGACTACCTGGAGCGGTCTCGCCCCGCGCTGGCCGACACGGAGCCCGGTGTCCCACGCCTCCGTCTCCTGGCCGAGCGCCACCTGGCGTTCTTCGCCGGGGACCGGGAGCTGGCGACGGTCTTCCAGATCCACGTTCGCGAGCCGGATCCCGTGCTGGCCGAGGGAATCCGGCCGGCCGTGGCCGCCTACTTCGAGCTGATCGGAGCGGTGGTGGCCGCGGGCGTGGAGGCCGGGGCCTTCGCGCCCGACCTGGACGTGCGCCTGGCGCGCCAGGTCTTCTTCGGCGCGCTGGACGAGGTCGTGACCGGATGGCTCCGCTCCAAGCGCTCCTACGCACTCATGTCCACGCTGGACCCCGTGGCGACGATGCTCGCCCGGGCGTTCGGCGCCACCCTACCTGGAGACCCGTCGTGAAGGACTCCCCCGCACCCGACCGCGTCGGCCGAGCCGCCGTCCTGGGAGCAGGCGTCATGGGCGCCGCCATCGCCGCCCACCTGGCCAACGTCGGCATCCCCACGCTCCTGTTGGACATCCCCCCGAAGGACGGCGACGACAAGGACGCCGTGGCCCGCACCGGGCTCGAGCGGGCCCGGAAGAGCAAGCCGGCCTCGTTCTCGTCGTCACGCGCCCCCGCCCTCGTCGAGGTGGGCAACTTCGAGGAGGACCTTCCCCGGCTGGCCGAGTGCGACTGGATCGTCGAGGCCGTGATCGAGGACCTCGACATCAAGCGTTCGCTGTACGAGCGGGTCGCGCCCCACCTGGCGCCGCACGCCCTGCTGACGTCGAACACCTCGGGCCTCTCGGCCGCCGCGCTCTCGGATGCGCTGCCGGCCGAGTTGCGGCCGCGTTTCATGGTGACGCACTTCTTCAACCCGCCCCGCTACCTGGAGCTGCTCGAGTTGGTGCGCGGCCCGGAGACCGACGACGCGGTGGTGGCGTTCTTCGAGGACTTCGGGGAGCGTGTCCTCGGCAAGGGCATCGTCCACGCCAAGGACACGCCCAACTTCATCGCGAACCGCGTGGGGTGCTTCGGCATCTTCCACGTGATGCAGGTCATGCTCGAGAAGGGCTACACCGTCGCCGAGGTGGACAAGCTCACCGGAAGAGCCATCGGCCGGCCCGGGAGCGCCACCTTCCGCACGGCGGACCTGGTCGGCCTCGACACGCTGGCGCACGTGGCCCGCAACCTCCACGAACGGCTGGAGGACGATCCCCACCGCGACCTCTTCGACCCGCCGGACTTCATGAAGAAGCTGGTCGCGGCCGGCCGACTGGGCGAGAAGAGCGGCGAGGGCTTCTACAAGAAGGTCCGCGGCGCCGACGGGAAGAGCGAGATCCTCATGATCGATCCCGCCACCCTCGAGTACGTGCCGCAGGGCAAGGTCTCCTACGCGGCGCTGGAGATGGCGAAGACCGTGGACGACCTCCGTGAGCGGATCCACGGTCTCGTGCGCGCGGACGACGCGGCGGGAGCGTTCCTTTGGGAGGGGTTCTCCGCCACAGCCCGCTACGCCGCCGCGTGCATCCCCGAGATCGCCGATGACGTGGTGAACGTGGACCGGGCCATGCGGTGGGGCTTCGGGTGGGAGCTCGGCCCCTTCGAGCTGTGGGACGCCATGGGGTTCCGGTGGGCGTGCGAGCGGATGCTCGGCGAAGGACACGAGCTGCCCCCGCTCGCCCGCGCGCTGTACGACAGCGGGGCCGAGGGATTCTATCGGGCCGAGGCCGGCAGCCACGTGTTCTTCGCCGGCGACGCGACGTTCGCCCCCGTGCCCTCGCGTCCCGAGCACCTGGTCCTGGCCGATCTGAAGGCCGCGGGACGCGTCGTCCTGGAGAGACCGGACGCGTCGCTGGTGGACCTGGGCGACGGGGTCGCCTGCCTGGAGTTCCACACCAAGATGAACACGGTGGGGCCCGGCATCATCGACATGATGGAGCGGGCGCTGGACGACGTGGAGGCGCGCTGGCGAGGCCTGGTGATCGGCAACGACGCGCCCCAGTTCAGCGCCGGCGCCAACCTCCTCCTCATCCTCAACGAGCTGGACGACGACAATCCAGAGGACGTGGAGTGGATGCTCGAGCGCTTCCAGCGGGCGAACCAGCGGCTGCGTCGATGCAGCCGTCCGGTGGTGGCTGCGCCCCACGGCCTCACGCTGGGCGGGGGCTGCGAAATGGTGCTCGGCGCCGATGCCGCGGTAGCCTCGCTGGAGACGTACATCGGCCTCGTGGAGGTGGGCGCCGGGGTCGTCCCCGCGGGTGGTGGGTGCAAGGAGCTCGTGCGCCGCGCCGACGAAGCCGCGCCCAGCGCGCCCGGCACCGACCTCTTCCCCTGGATCCGGCGGATCTTCGAGACCGTCGGGATGGGAAAGGTCGCCACCAGCGCCCACGAGGCCCAGGAGATGGGCTTCCTGCGTGAAACGGACCGCGTGGTCGCCAGCCCGCGGCGCCTTCTCTACGAGGCGAAGCGGCAGGTCCTGGCCATGGCCGACGCCGGATACCGACCCTCCTCCGCACGCACGGACATCCGTGTGGTGGGCGAGCCGGGGCTGGCCGCCCTCCGCGTCGGGCTCGACCAGATGGAGCGCGCCGGCTTCATCAGCGCCCACGACAAGGTTGTGGGCGACGCCCTCGCCTGGGTGCTGTGCGGGGGCGAGGTGAGCCCGTCGTCCCGCGTGAGCGAGGACTACCTGCTGGACCTGGAGAAGGAGGCGTTCATGCGCCTGTGCGCTGAACCGAAGACGCTGGAGCGCATGGAGTACATCCTGAAGACCGGCAAACCGCTGAGGAATTGAGGTCAACCATCATGAGCAAGAAGAACGAGCCGGTCGTCGTCAGCGCGGTGCGCACCGCGGTGGGCAGGGCCTTCAAGGGAACGCTTCGGGAGACGCGTCCCGACGACCTGGGCGCCGCCTGCCTGACCGGCGCCCTGGAGCGCGCCGGCGGCTTCGACCCGGCGGACCTGGACGACATTGTCCTCGGCTGCGCGATGCCCGAGGGCCCGCAGGGCCTGAACGTCGCGCGCCTCACGCAGTTCCGCGCCGGCATCCCCTATCACGTGCCCGCCATCACGGTGAACCGCTTCTGCTCCAGCGGTCTGCAGTCCATCGCCATGGCCGCGGACCGGATCGCCACCGGACAGGCTTCGGTCGTCCTTGCCGGCGGGACCGAGTCGATGAGCATGGTGCCCATGACGGGGGAGCGCTTCGTGCCCAACCCGACGCTCGTCGCCGAGATGCCCGAGGCGTACATCTCGATGGGCCTCACCGCCGAGGAAGTGGCCTCCCGCTTCGACGTGTCGCGCGAGGACCAGGACGCCTTCGCGCTCGAGAGCCACCGCCGCGCGGTCGCGGCCCTCGACGCGGGCACGTTCGCCGAGGAGATCGTGCCTGTGGAGGTCGTCACGCGGACCCCGGGTCCGCGCGGGAAGAGCGAGGTGCGCACCTCGGTCTTCGACGTCGACGAGGGCCCGCGGCGGGATACCACCCCCGAGGCACTGGCCAAGCTCAGGCCCGTGTTCAAGGTCGGTGGGTCGGTGACGGCCGGGAATTCCTCCCAGACGTCAGACGGCGCGGCGGCGGCGCTGGTCATGAGCCGTGGTCGCGCCGAGGAGCTCGGGCTGGAGATCCTCGCGGTGCTGCGCGGCTACCAGGTGGCCGGCGTGCCGCCCGACATCATGGGCATCGGTCCCGTGGAGGCGATCCCCAAGCTCCTCGATTGGTGCGGGGTCTCCAAAGACGACATCGACCTCTTCGAGCTCAACGAGGCGTTCGCCTCGCAGGCCGTGTACTGCGTGCGCGAGCTCGGCCTCGACCCGGAGAAGGTCAACGTCCACGGTGGCGCCATCGCGCTGGGCCATCCGCTGGGGGCCACCGGCGCGAAGCTCACCGCGACCATCCTGCACGAGATGAAGCGCCGCGACGCCCACTATGGCGTCGTGTCGATGTGCATCGGCGGCGGCATGGGTGCCGCGGCCCTCTTCGAACGCCCCTGACGCGACGGAAGGCACCACCATGAGCACGACCGAGAAGACCATCGGCAGCGGGACGTTCCTCCTGGGCCCCACCGACCCCGCGGACGTCTTCGTCCCGGAGGAGTTCGACGAGGAGGCCCGCATGCTGGCGGGCAGCGTCGAGGACTTCGTCAAGGAGAAGGTGCTGCCCCGCTGGGAGGCCATCGACGCCCAGGAGGAAGGCCTGCTCGAGGGCCTGGTGCGCGAGACGGGCGAGCTGGGCGTGTTCGCCGTCGACGTCCCCGAGGCGTGGGGCGGGCTCGGAGCCCCCAAGACCACCGCCATCCTCGTGGCGGAGAAGGTCGGGATGGGCGGATCGTACGCTCCGGCGATCATGGTCCAGACCGGCATCGGCGGGCTCCCCATCCTCTACTTCGGCACCGAGGAGCAGCGCGCCCGCTACGTGGAGGGGATCCTCACCGGAGAGACGATCACGGCCTACGGCCTCACCGAGGCGGGTAGCGGCTCGGACGCTCTGGGTGCGCGCACGACCGCCGTCCTCGACCCCGAACGCGACGTCTACGTCCTCAACGGGTCGAAGCAGTTCATCACCAACGCCGGCTTCGCCGACCTCTTCATCGTCTTCGCCAAGGTGGACGGCGAGCACTTCACCGCATTCATCGTCGAGCGGGACTCACCCGGCTTCGCGGTGGGCCCCGAGGAGAAGAAGCTGGGCCTCAAGGGCTCCTCGACGTGCGCGCTCTCCTTCGACGACACACCGGTGCCCGCCGCGAACGTGCTGGGCGAGATCGGCAAGGGTCACAAGATCGCCTTCAACGTGCTGAACATCGGCAGGTTGAAGCTGAGCCCGGCCGTGTTGGGCGGAGGGAAGATCTCGCTGGCCTCCGGCGCCCGCTACGCCATGGAGCGCAAGCAGTTCGGCAAGCCGATCGCGTCATTTCCGCTCATCCAGCAGAAGCTGGCAGCAGCGTGTGCGCGCATCTACTGCCAGGAGACGATGGTCTACCGTACGGCCCACGACATCGACCGCCTCATCGAGGCGTCGGGGGATGCCGACAAGGCTGCGGCGACCGTCGCGGCGCTCCGGGAGCTGAGCGTGGAGTGCTCGATCAACAAGGTCTTCTCGAGCGAAGTCGTGGAGTTCGTCGCGGACGAGATGCTCCAGGTCCACGGGGGGTACGGCTTCATCGCCGAGTACTCCGCCGAGCGGTACTACCGCGACGCGCGCATCAACCGCATCTGGGAGGGCACCTCGGAGATCAATCGGATGCTCATCACGGGGATGCTCGTGGAGCGCGCGATGAAGGGCCAGCTCGCCCTCCTCCCCGCCATCAAGAAGGTCACCGACGAGCTGATGAGCCGGAGCGCGCGCGGCGACGGGCCTGAGGGCGCCCTCGGCGCCGAGCTCGCCGTCGTCGACCAGGCGCGCAGGCAGACATTGTTCGCGGCGGGCGTCGCCGCGCAGAAGCACGGACAGAGCCTGGAGGAGGAGCAGGAGGTCCTGGCCTGGCTCGCCGACATGGTCATCCAGACCTACGCCATGGAGAGCGCCGTCTTGCGTGCCGCGAAGGCCGACGCCCACGTGGACGAGAAGGGTGTGGCCGCCCGGCGCGCCGCGGCGCGGCTCGCCATCGAGACTGGCATGCCCATCGTCGAGGCCGCCGCGAAGCAGGTGCTCACGGCCTGCGCCGAGGGTGAAGAGCTGCGCAGCATGCTCTCCATGCACAGGAAGCTCACCCGCCGTGAGCCGTTCGACGTCCGCGCGGAGGGACGGCTGCTGGCAACCGCGGTGCTCGACGCGGAGGGGTATCCATTCGGCATGGCGTGAGCCCGCGACGCGAGGTCGGGCCGCATCCACACCCTGCGGACGCCGGCGTGGACCGGGTGTCTGGAGGATAGGCCGCGCTCGCGGGACCGAAGGGAGCCGCTCCGGGGTATACTTTTGATTAACTCGTAAATGGACCGAAGGCCTCGCGTGCTCCGATCCCGACCCTCCGTCAAGAGGTGCACCGACATGGCTCACGTGCAGATCACTCGGCCGGATGGCAAGCCGTCGCCCTATTTCTGGAGCGACAAGGAAACGGGCGACAAGGCGCATGTGACGGTCTACAAGAAGACCGAGCAAGGCATCACGCGGATGAAGGGCGTCCACTTCGACGCCATCCGCAACAAGGTGCGCCGGGACTGAAACCCTCGCGTTACCGCGGCCCGTCGGCCCGCACGATCCGGATCCCGAACACGGTGGCGATCTGGCTGTCGTCGTGTGACGCGAAGCGCAGCGTGACACGCTCCTTCCCGCGCGTCATCTCCTGGGGCACCGCGATCTCGACGTCGTAGAAGCGCCGGGGCCCGCCCCGCGCGACCTCCTGGGTCGTCAGACGCGCGCCGTCCACCAGGACGTCGAAGGCCGCCGGGGCCGCACGCCGGTCGTCGCTGAAGTACGTGAGGATCAGCGCCATGGGGTGGGCTGCGTCCACCGGGACCACGAAGGAGAACCAGCCGCGCCCGCGGCGACCCGGCCGCCCCTCGACGCGGGCCGCGCTCACCCCTTCGGAGCCCTGGTAGCCGAAGCGCCGCTCGAAGACGATCTCGCCGGGCTGGATCCATGCGACGGTGGCCGCCTCCAGGAGGCGCTGGCGCTCGGCCTCCGATGCGTACGCCGCCTTCCGCTCCTCCCACTCCCCCGGCGTGAACAGGTCCCAGTAGGCCGCGTACGTGCGCCGTTGGATCTCGTAGAACGGCGCCAGGTCCACCTCGCGCGCCGCTCCGGCGGCGTTGGGCTCCCTCCCCGCACCTTCCGTCCGGAAGTGTCCGGTCGTGTCGGTCGGCTTCACCCAATCCGAGACGTCGACATCCGCCTCGCGCACGAAGACCGGGGTCGAGGACGGGTCCCGCCCGTCGTCCTCGTCCCGACGTCCGCTCGGCTCCGGGCCGAGATCTCCCGCCAGGACGAGAGGGCCCCACATCAACGCAGCCCGGCCCGGGTCGTCGGGCAGCGCTTCGACGCGGAGCGGCTTCGGGAGGTCGATCTGGACGACGTCGCCGCTCCGCCACGTCCGCACGACGTCCACGTAGTCGCTCGCCTGGAAGTCCCAGGCATACAGGTCGGGGTCCGCGCCCCGCTCCGGGCGGCGGTCCACCTCGACCGCCTCTCCGTTCACCCGCACACCGAATCCCTCTCCGGCCCACCAGGGCCTGCGCAGGGAGAGGGTGAAGGCGCGGGGCGCGTCGGTGGCGACGCTCAGGCGAGCACGCTCCCCGGTGGGGAAGCCCGTCTCCATCGTGAGGCGCACGCCTGCGTCCGCCCAGTCGGCGGTCGACGGCACGTACAGGTTCACCCACAGGCGGTCGCCCGCCTCGTAGTAGATGCCGTCGCCGTGCAGGGCGTGGCTCTCCATTCCGGTCCCGACGCAACACGTGAAGTCCCGCTCCATGTCCTGATACTCGCGCGTCACCCCACGGCCCACCGGGACCATGTAGCACATGTCCCCCGCCGCCGGGTCGATGGAGCCGAGCACGTGGTTGAAGAGCGCGCGCTCGTGGAAGTCGGCGTAGGCCGCGTCCGGCACGAACTGGAAGAGGCGCCGGGTCAGCTTGATCATGTTGTAGACGTTGCACGACTCGGCCGTGCGTCCGTCGACACGGTCCCGCAGGCGCCCTGGCGGACCGAAGTACTCGTCGGTGCCGTGCCCACCGGTCGCGAAGCTGTGCCGGTGGGCCACCTCGTCCCAGAAGTACGCCGCGGCCATGAGGTCGGCCGGGTCGCCCCGCAGGGCGTACCGATCCGCCGAGCCGATGATCTTCGGGATCTGCGTGTTCCCGTGCTTGCCGCCCAGGTCGTCCTGGTGGCGGCGCAGCGGCTCCAGGAACGCGGTGTGCTCGAAGCGGTAGCTCAACGCGAGCCAGCGCTCGTCACCGGTATCCTCGAAGAGGTCGACGAGCACCTCGTTCATCCCGCCGAACTCGGTGTTCAGCATGTGCTGGACCTGCGCCGCGTCGAGGGGCTCTACGACGCGCTCAGCCCACGCGGCGAACTTCGCCTCGACGTCGAGCGCGGTACGGTTCCCCGCGAAGCGGTACGCGTCGCGCAGCCCGGCGAAGGTCTTGTGCAACGTGTACCACGGCGACCACTCGCCGTTCAGGTCGAAGGCCGCCGAGTGGATCTCACCCCGCGAGAGGCGCGCGAACGCGGCCTGCACGCCCTGGAGCGCGCCTACGAACCCGTCGCCGTGCCGGTCCTGCACCGCCTTCAGCTCATCGACCAGGTAGTCGGCCCGCTCCCTGAAGCGGGCGTCGCCCGTGGCCGCGTACATCAAGCTCACGGCGGATAGATAGTGCCCCGCGACGTGTCCCGTGAGGTTCCGGCCGCCGCCGTCCCACCCCCCGTACGGCTGGGCCTTCGGTTCCATGCCGGCGAGATCCCGGTAATACGCCAGCATCCGGTCGGGCTCGAGGGCGAGAAGGTAGGCGGCGTCGAGCTCCTGCGCGTGCTTCAGCGGCCCGCCCTGAAGGCGCACGGCGGAGAGCGGCAGGGGCCTCGCGCCGATGCGCTCCGCCGGGGGCAACACTCCCGCGGCGTCGACGCCCGCGGCCGCCAGCGCCGTGCGGGGAAGGAGCGAGGTCGCCCCCGCTCCGAGGCCGAGCTTCACCATCGTGCGTCGAGACAGCGTCATGGGACCTCCGCTTGGCGTGCCGTGCATTCCACAGGATAGTCGGCCACGCCCGCCGATGCATCCGGCCCCGAGCCCGCCCGCGCCCCACGCCGTGTCGCGCCGACCCCGGGCAGGCGTATCTTGGCGCCATGGACCGTAACGAATCCCTCCGGCGCATACGCGAGTCGCCCGACGGTTGGGACCTCGTGGTCATCGGCGGTGGTGCCACCGGAATCGGCATCGCGCTCGACGCCGCCGCGCGCGGCTACGAGGTGGCGCTCCTCGAGCAGAGCGACTTCGGGAAGGGCACCTCGAGCCGCTCCACCAAGCTCATCCACGGAGGCGTGCGCTACCTGCAGCAGGGCAACATCCCGCTCGTCATGGAGGCCCTCAAGGAGCGGGGGATCCTGCGCAACAACGCGCCCCATCTCGTCAGCGACCTCCCCTTCATCGTCCCCAACTACAAGTGGTGGGAGGCCCCCTTCTACGGGATCGGCATGCGCGTCTACGACGTCCTCGCCGGACGGTACGGCTTCGGAAAGTCGCGCAACCTCTCGAAGGACGAGACCGTGGCGCGTCTCCCCACCATCGAGACCGACGGGTTGATGGGTGGCGTGGTCTACCACGACGGCCAGTTCGACGACGCACGCCTCCTCATGCACCTGGCCATGACGGCTGCGGAGCAGGGGGCGGCGCTACTCAACTACGCGAGGGTGACCGGGCTGTCGAAGACCGGCGACGGCATGGTGGACGGGGTCACGGCGCGCGACGAGGAGTCGGGCGAGACGCTGGAGGTTCGAGCGAAGACGGTGGTCAATGCCACCGGTCCCTTCGCCGACGAGATCCGGCGGCTGGACCAGGCCGGCGCCAAGCCGATCATCCAACCCTCTCAGGGCGTGCACGTCGTGCTGGACCGCTCGTTCCTTCCGGGGGAGGCGGCCATCATGGTGCCGCACACCGATGACGGAAGGGTCCTCTTCGCGATCCCCTGGCTCGACCGGGTGCTGATCGGCACGACCGACACCCCCGTCGAGCGAGCGACGCTCGAGCCGGTACCGCTGGCGGAGGAGGTGGACTTCATCCTCGAGCACGCTCGGCGTTACCTGGAGAAGGACCCCGAGCGGGAGGACGTCCTCAGCGTCTTCGCCGGGATCCGTCCGCTGGTGGCCGCCGGGGACGCCGAGGACACCGCGGAGATCAGCCGCGAGCACGCGGTGCGCGTGAGCGACTCCGGGCTCATCACCATCGCCGGCGGCAAGTGGACGACCTACCGGAAGATGGCGGAGGACGCCGTGGACATCGCCCAGACGCTGGGCGACCTGGAGGCACGGCCGTGCGTGACCCGGGAGCTCAACATCCACGGATTCCACCGCCACGCGGAGAAGTTCGGCAGGCTGGCCGCGTATGGCTCCGACGCGGCGGGAATCGAGGAGCTGGCGGCGTCGGAGCTCGGGATGGAAGCGACCGTCCACCCCCGCCTCCCGCTCACGCGGGCGGAGGTCGTCTGGTTCGCCCGGGAGGAGATGGCGCGCACCGTGGACGACGTCCTCGCGCGACGTTCCCGCGTGCTCCTCCTCGACGCCCGCGCCGCCTTCGAGGCGGCCCCGGCAGTGGCGGGAATCCTGGCGCGTGAGCTCGGGCGCGAAGAGGGGTGGGCCGAGGCACAGGTGGCGGTGTTCCGCGGCGTGGCGTCGGGGTACATCCTCTGACGAGGGGGGCACGGTCCCCCTTCTTGTGCGACCTGCTACATTAGGATTCACCTGCCTTCGCCTGCCCACGCACGCTCACGCTGCGCGGGATTTCAGCGGTGCAGATCCTCATCGCCGACGAACAGGCGCTCCTTCGTGACGCTCTCCGCACGCTCGTCGAGGAGCGGGGACACGAGGTGGTCGCCGAGGCGGCCAGCGCGCCGGAAGCCGTCGAGCTCGCGCTCCGGCACGAGCCGGCCGTCGTTCTCCTCGACCTCGACGCGGACCGTGTCGCGACGATCGCGGCGACGCGCCGGATCTCGACCGAGCTCGCGTCCATCGCGGTCGTCATCCTCTCCTCGCGGGCGGAAGGCGACATGCTGCTCGAGGCCGTTCGGGCGGGGGCTCGCGGGTTCCTCACCAAGGACGTCGACGGGCCGACCTTCTGCACCATGCTCGAGCGTGCCCACGCGGGAGACCTGGCCATCGCGCCGCACGCGCCCGTCCACGCGCTGGAGAACGACGTCCATGTGGGCCTCGGGCGCCGGTCGACGCCGTCGGCGGAGACGCTCACGGCCCGCGAGCGTGAGGTGCTCGACCACATGACGCGGGGACGTACCTCCAATCGCGAGCTGGCGGAGACGCTGGGCCTGAGCGAGAACACGGTCCGCTTCCACGTCCGCAACATCCTCGAGAAGCTCCACCTGCACACGCGGGCGGCGGCCGTCGCGCACGCCCTGACCCACCGCCTGGGCTCCATCCGCGACGGGCGGTGACCGCACCGTGGGCCGCTAGCGGATCTTCTTCCCCGGCTGATCCCGTCCGTTCTGGTGCAGGACCATGCCCGTCACGTTCCCCTGGGCATCCATCTCGAACGTGACTTGTGCATCGACCTCCTTGATGAAGAAGTCGTTCCGGGTGTACGGCCAAAGCCGGATCTTCCCCTGCCCCGTCGCCTGGCCCCACAGCGCGTCGCCATCGAGCGTGACCTCGATGCTGAACTCCGGCGCCAGCTCGTACGTACCGGTGTACGAAGTCAGCACCGCCGCCGGAAGCTCGATCGCCGTGAACTCCTTGCGCGGTGCCGGTGGGGGCGCGAGGGGTATCTGCGGACTCAGGAGGTGCATGCCGATGTCGTCGGCGCCCGCGCCTCCGCTGTTCGTGAGGACGACGACGCCGACGTTCCTCGACGGGACGATCCCGGCGTACGTCCGGTAGCCGCCGGTGCCGCCGTTGTGCCACACGATTGTGTCGGAGCCCGCGTGCAGGCTGATCCAGTTCAGCCCGATCACCACGTTCGGCGCGCCGGCAGGGGCGCGCTCCTCGTGCGCGAAGGCCATCGCCTTCTCCAGAGGTCCCCGCTCCGGGTGCAGGTTGGCGGACACGAACTTCAGCATGTCGATCGCCGTCGAACGGATCGCGCCAGCTCCGGCCAAGACGCTGAGGTCCCAGTTCGGCACCACGTCCCCCTGCTCGTCGTGCCCGAGCACGAGGTGGTCCTTCATCCAGGGCGTGAGCGTGATGGCGGTGTGCGTCATCCCCAGCGGCTCCAGGATCCGGCTTCGGACCAGGTCCTCGTACGACATGCCCGCCCGCAGCGCCAGGACGTGGCCCAGGAGGCCGACGCCGAGGTTCGAGTACTCGAACGATTCCCCGGGATCGCGGGTCAACTGATACCCGGAAAGGAAGTCGTACATCTCATCCGGGCCATAGTCCGCGTACGGGTTCGCGGGGTCCTTCGGGTCGAAGTTGGACGGCATGCGCGGGAGCCCGGAGTTCTGCTCCGAGAGCATCCCCAGCGTGATCTGCTTCCCGTTTCGCGTCGGCATGGTGACCCGATCGGGGAGGTACTTCTGGACCGGGTCGTCGAGCGAGACCTCGCCCTTGAGCACCATGTCCGCGAGGACCGTCGCGGTAAAGACCTTGGTGATCGAGCCGATCTCGAAGACGGAGCTGCCGTCCAGGGCTGGCCGGCCGGGGCCCGGATCCCCCCACGCCACGATGCGCGTCCGCCCGTCCGGCTCGAGCATCTCCACGACGATGCCTGCGCTCCGCTTCTGTTCGACCCGCTCCCTCAGGATCGCCAGAACCGCCGAATCGCTCGGGAAAGCGTCGCCGACACCCGGCGCCGGCGGCTGTTGTGCCGCCGCGCGGGCCGCACCGGCGAGTACCGTTGCGAGGGCGCAGAGCGCCAATAGGGCGTGCCGGGGCGTCGTCGATCGCGTCATTGGACGGGCTCTCGAATGGGGAGCGAATTCGTTCCCGCAAGCTCGGCGCCCACAGGGCGCCTCCACAAGGTGGCAAGGTCCCGTCCGCTGCCGCCCGCTGCCAGATGGAGCAACCAGGCGGAAGGGGACTCGCCCCCTCACCCGCCCTCCGCCTCCAGCCGCATGACCGCCTGGACCAGGGCCGGCACGGATGCCGCCTCCATCTTCGCCATGACCCTCCCCCGGTGGCTTTCGACGGTGCGCAGGCTGATGCCCAGCTCCTGGGCGATCGCCTTGTTGTGCCTGCCCTCCACCACGAGCGCCATGACCTCCCGTTCCCGGGGCGTGAGGGAGGCGAGGCGCGCGCGTTCCTGCTCGCGGCGCACACGCTCCTCCCGGCCGCGTGCGTCGAGCGCCAGGGCCTGGTGCACCTTGTCGAGCAGCTTCTGATCGGAGAACGGTTTCTGGATGAAATCCACCGCCCCGGCCTTCACGGCCTCGACCGCCGTGGGGATGTCGCCGTGCGCGGTCACGAAGATGATGGGAAGCCGGGACCCCATCTCGAGGAGACGGCCCTGGAGCTCGGTCCCGCTCATCCAGGGCATGCGCAGGTCGAGCACGAGGCACCCCGGCACCTCCGGCTCGTACGCCGCCAGAAAGGCAGTGGCGGACGGGAAGGTGCGGCTGAGGAGCCCCACGGATCGCATGAGGAGCTGGATGGCGTCCAGCACACCCGGATCGTCGTCCACGATGAAAACCGTGGGCTCCCGCTCACCCTCCATCGTCCTCCTCCCGGGTTCGATGCCCCGACCCTATCTCTCCTCGAGCACGGGCAGGGTGAAGTAGAAGGTCGATCCGCCCTCGGGATTCCTGTCGAACGCGATGTCGCCCCGATGCGCCCTGACGATCGATCGGCTGATGGACAGGCCCATGCCCATCCCTCCTTCCTTGGTGGTGAAGAAGGGCTGGAAGAGCCGTCGCTCCACCTCGGGCGGGACGCCGCACCCTCCATCTTCCACGCTCACCTTCAGGCGGCGGGATCCATCGTAGCCGGTGCGCAGCCGGACCTCTCGGGACGTGGCCCCCGCGGTCTCGACCGCGTCGATGCCGTTGCGGATCAGGTTCAGCATCACCTGCTGGACCTGGACACCGTCCGCCAGGACGGGCGGGAGGTCGGACGTGATCTCGAAGACGAGCCGCACGTCGTGCAGCCGGGCGTCCACCTGCGCGAGCGCTTCCACGTCGCGCGCCAACTCGTTGAGGTCGCATTCGGCCCAACGGCTCTCGTGGCGGCGCATCATGTCCTTCAGACGATGGATGATGTCGCCCGCCCGCACGGCCTCGTGGGCGATGCGGGTCAGGACGTCCACGACGTCGGACAGGTCCGCCTGGCCGGCCTCGATCAGCCGTCTGCACGCCTGGGCGTACGTGGCCACCGCGGTGAGCGGCTGGTTGACCTCGTGGGCGATGCTCGACGCCATCTCGCCCATCGTGCTCACGCGGGTGAGATGCGCCATCCGCTCCCGCATCTCGTCCTCCGCATCCCCCGGGCCGCGACCCGCGGGCCCCGCCGCCCCAGGTCCGTCCCGCCCGGGAGCGAGGTCCTGGAGCGCGGCCACGTGGCCCGTGACCGCTCCCGTGGCGTCGATGACCGGCGCGACGCGACAGGACACGGTCCGCGGCGGCGCGCCCGGGACCCGCACGAGGAGCTCGAGGTCGAGCGGTTCCGCGCGATGCGTCGCGGCCGCCCATGCCCGTCGTGTCTCGTCCCGGTCCGTGGGCGACAGGCTGCGCATCCAGCCGAAGCCCGCGGCCTCCTCCACGTCGACGCCGAGCACGGCGCAGCCGGGGCGATTCACGAAGAGGCAGCGCCCCTCGGCATCGGAGCGCAGGATCCCCACGGGCAGGATCTCCGCCACGTGGTCGAACCCTCGGAAGTGCTCCATCGCTCGATGGCCGATGCGGGCCAGCGCCCGCGGTGCCCCCTCCAGGAAAGATCCGCCGCGGACGGGGGTGGGGCCAGGGGTGACGGCACAATCGGTTGCGGGAAACCCCGATGCTCCTCTGTGGAACCCACACTACCCCCACGGACGGGGATGCCGAGAATTCACTGTGGGCCCACGGGGCATCCCGCACGGCCGTCCCCGCCCGGGCCCGGACCGGTCCACGACCGGAAACTCCCGATCCGTAAGGGAGGTGCTGCGCCGCCGATGGCCACCCTGCACAACGCCGGGCCCACGGCCCGCGACGAAGACCGGACGATCCCCTGGCACCGAGCCCGGCCCGAAGAGGCACGGGCCCGCCGTCGGCTCCGTCGGCGCATGGTGGCGGGGCTGTTGGTCGTCTCCGCCGTTCCATTCCTGCTCATGGGAGCCGGAGCCTGGCTCGTGTTCCGCGACCTCGCCATCCGGGAAGCGCTCACGTTGCATCGCACCATGGCTCGAGCCCATGGCGCGGCCATCGACGCGTATCTCGCCGAGCAGCTCCGCACCGTGGAGCTGATCGCGCGCACGCACACCCTGCGAGAGCTCAGCGACCCGGCCACGCTCAGGGAGATCTTCGCGGAGGTGACGGCGGTCCACGGCAACAGCTTCGTGGACCTCGGCGTCATCGACGCGGAGGGAAGGCACCTGGCCTACGTCGGCCCCTACGACCTGATGGACCGCAACTACAGGGATGCAGACTGGTTCAAGGAGGTCCTGGCCCACGGTGCGAGCATCAGCGATGTCTTCCTGGGGTTCCGGCAGAGCCCGCACAGCGTGGTCGCCGTGCGCCGGGACCTGGCCACCGGTCCGTGGATCCTGCGCGCGACGCTCGACAACCGGAGCCTGTACCAGCTCGTGCGCTCGCTGGCGGTCGGCACCTTTGGAGACGTGTTCGTCGTCAACCGGGACGGTGTCTACCAGACCCCGCCACGCTCGGGAGAGGTCCTCGGCCAGTCCGGCGTCGTGGAGGCCACACCCCGCGGCGAGATCCGGGACGAGCGCGTCGAGACGGCATCCGGAGCGGTGCGGCAGGTGTCGACCTGGCTGGACGGGGACCGGTGGATGCTGGTGGTACGGCAACCCGAGCGGGAGATCCTGACACCCGTCACCCGGGCGGTCGGCGACGGCGCCCTCATCACCCTTTTCGCCGTCCTGGTGGTCTTCGTGGCGACGATCTCCGTGACCTCGCGGCTCATCGCACAGATCGAGCGGGGGGACCGTCAGCGCGACCTCATGTACTACGACCTTCTGAAGTCGGCGAGGCTCGCTTCGCTGGGCGAGATGGCCACCGGGCTCGCCCACGAGATCAACAACCCGCTGGCCATCATGAGCGCCGAGCACACGAACCTGACGGACCGGCTCGCTGAGCTCCGTATCGACGGCGACGGCCGGGCGGCGCTGGATCGGTCCCTGCAGCGGTGCAGTCACCAGTTGGAGCGCTGCGGAGACATCACCGGCAAGATGCTGCAGTTCGGGCGCCGCACGGAGACCAGGCCGAGCGCCACGGAGGTGGAGCCGGTGCTCCGTGAAGCCGTCGAGCTCCTGTCCCGGCGGGCCGCCACCGCGAACGTGGCATTGAGCCTCGACGTGGAATCGGAGCTCCCCCCCGCGTGGCTCGACGCCGACGAGCTCGAGCAGGTCCTGCTCAACCTCCTCGGTAATTCGCTCGACGCGACGCCGCCCGGCGGGTCGATCCGGGTCGTCGCGACCCGTGAGGGTGAGCGGCTCCTTCTGCGGGTGGCGGACAACGGGTGCGGCATCGCACCGGAGGATCTCGACCGTATCTTCGAGCCCTTCTTCACGACGAAGCCGCCGGGGATGGGCACCGGGCTCGGGCTGGCCGTCGTCCACGGGATCGTACGCGGATGGGGTGGCACGATCGACGTCGAGAGCGTGCCGGGCGAGGGAACCACCCTGTCCATCCACGTCCCCCTCGCCGCGGAAGTGATCGCAGGATGAGCGCCCCGAAGGCCGCGATCAGGCTGCTCATGGTCGACGACGAGCTGGATTTCCTGGGGGCCGTCGCGCCCGGCCTGGAACGCCGGGGATTCGAGGTGAAGACGGCGGAGAACGGCCGGACGGCGCTGGACCTCCTGGCGCGGGAGGCCTTCGACGTGGTCGTGCTCGACGTGAAGATGCCCGGGCTGGACGGCATCAGCGTCTTCCGCAGGATCTCGGAGCTGGCCCCGCAGCTACCCGTGATCATGCTCACGGGTCACGGGAACATCCAGGACGCCTTCGAGACCTCGCGCGGAGGTGTCTACGAGTACCTGACCAAGCCGTGCAAGGTCGAGAGCCTCGCGGAGACGGCTCGGCGGGCCCACGAGGAACGGCAGCTCGCGGGAGAGCGCGCGCGTCGGGCCGATCGGGAGCGAGCCGAGCGCATCCTGGCGGAGCGACCGGACTGACCGTCGGACCTGCCGTCCCTCGCGGTGACCGCGGAGCTCACGGGGTGGTCGCGGCCATCTCCTCCTCGGACACGGCGTCGGAAATCGCCGCGAGCGCCTGCTCGAGGTCGGCGATGAGGTCTTCCGCGTCCTCGATGCCCACGGCGTAGCGGACCAGACCGTCCGTGAAGCCCGCCGCCTCGCGCGCCTCGCGCGACATCCCGGCGTGGGTCATCGAGGCCGGGTGCTCGATGAGCGTCTCCACGCCGCCGAGCGAGACCGCCAGCGTGGCGAGCTTCACGTGATCCATGAGCGTTCGGCCGGCCTCGAAGCCTCCCTCGAGCTCGAAGGCGATCATGGCCCCGAAGCCGCTCATCTGCCGTTTCGCCACCTCGTGCTGCGGATGCGACGGGAGGCCGATGTAGCGGACCGCCGCCACCTTGGGATGCGCCTCCAGCCAGCGGGCGATGCGGGCGGCGTTGGCCTGCGCGCGCTCCACCCGTACGCCGAGCGTCTTCAGGCCCCGCAGGACGAGATAGGCCTGGTGCGGATCCATGTTGCACCCCATGTCGATCATCACGCGCCGCAGGCGCGCCACGATCGCTTCGTCCCGGGCGACCAGGATCCCCCCCACCACATCGGCGTGCCCGTTGATGAACTTGGTCACCGAATGGAGCGCCACGTCCGCACCGAGGTCGAGCGGCTTCTGGAGGTATGGGCTGGCGAAGGTGTTGTCCACCGCCAGAAGGCCGCCGTGCTCGTGGGCGATCCCCGCCGCCCCGGCGATGTCGGTGACCTGCATGGCCGGGTTGGAGGGGGACTCGACGTACACCAGGCGCGTGTCCGGGCGCATGGCCGCACGCAACGCGTCCAGCGAGGAGGTGTCCACGAACGTCGCTTCGGTCCCGAAGCGGGCGAAGTGCTTCTCCAGGAGACCGCGGCTCGGCCCGTACACGGACGCCGTGCTCACCACGTGGGCGCCCTGCTCCAGGAGCGCCATGTAGAGCGTGCTCACAGCGCCCAGCCCGGAGCTGGTGGCCACCCCGCCCGCCCCGTTCTCCAGGTCGGCGACGCCGTCTTCGAGCGCCCTGATCGTCGGATTGCCCAGGCGCGTATAGATCCACCCCTCCTCCTCCCCGGCGAAGAGCGCAGCGCCGTGCGCCGCGTCCCGGAAGACGAAGGTGGACGACTGATAGATGGGAACGTTGACCGCTCCCGTCTCGTCGGGGTGGTAGGTGCCGTGGACCAGCTTGCTATTGATACCGAGGGTTCCCGGCTTCATCGGTTCGCTCCTGTGACGGGATCCGGGGAAGTCGATCATGGCGCTCTCCCGGCGGCCACGACGACGGTGGTGCGCTCGAAGGCGGCCGCCAGGGAGTGGACCCAGAGGTCCACGAGCCCGAAGTAGTCGTCCACGCCCGCAACGCCCGGGTTCAAGGGGACGATAACCGCCTCGGCGTTCCCCCGGGAGGCCACCGACTCCACCTTCCGCCGGTCGAAGTAGCTCGCCGCGAGGAGCACGCCGATTCCGCGGTTGTTCATGAGGTCGACGAGCTTCGCGACGTGACTGGGCGTAGGGGAGATCCCCGGCTTCGGCTCTACGTACTCCGCACAGCGAACGCCGAACCTCTCCTCGAAGTAGACCCAGTTCTTGTGGTAGCAGATCATGTCCTTCCCGCGGAACGCCTCGGCCACCTCCATCCATCCGCCGAGACGCCCCACCAGCGGCTCTCCCTCGTACGTCTGCCCCTCGAGGAACGGGATCAGGCGGTTGGCGAGCGCGAGATCCGACAGCAGATCCCCTCCCAGCAGATTCACCAGAGCATCCCCGAAAAGCCTCCGGTGCACGCGATCGGAGAACGCGGCCAGGTTGGCGTCGAAATCGGAGGCGAGCTCCGGTGCGACGGTTCGCAGTCCGGTGGCGATGTTGCGCGCGATCTGGATCGTTCGAAGGGGATCGGTGTGCAGGTGTGGGTTCCCGAAGACGTGTACGTCGCCGGCGCTTCGATCGATGGAGGCCGGGATCTCGAGCAGGCGCACGCCCGTGTGGGCCGTAACGTAACCGCGCCCCCCCTCCATCACGCTCGCATTCCCGGCCTTGTCCAACAGCACCGGCACCCACAGCTCGAGGTCCAGGCCGGTGGTCACGAACAGGTTCGCATGGCGGATGTCCACGGCGAAGCTCGGCTTCGGGCGTACGAAATGGGGGTCCTCGGCCGGGGCGGCGATCGAGGTCACCACCACGTGTTCGCCTCCCACCTCGCGGGCCAGCGCCGCGTACACCGGCTGAGTCGTGACGACGCTCACGTGCTCCGGGTCGTGCCGGCCGTGCTGGTGCCGCTCCCGATACTGCCCTTCCAGCGAGTCGACGTGGACGGCGAGGAGGACCACCGCGGTGAGGACGGCGGGTAGGCTGTTCATGTGCACCTCCTCAGTAGGTCTCGTGTTTGTGAGGTCCCATGGCGAAGGACAGTTGCGCGAGGACCTGCCCTCGGGAGCCTGCGGGGGACCAGAGGCGATCGTATTCCACGCGCAGGCGCACGAACTCGCTCTGCCACCATGTGAGCGTCGGAACAAGCATCCAGGCGTGGCTTCCGGGGGAGGCGGGGTCCTCGATCCGGTCGTAGCGCAGTCCGGCCAGCCAGCCTCGTGCCAGCCGTCCTTCAGCCGCGATGAAGCCGCCGGTGGTGGCGTGTGGGCCCAGGAGGACGCCACCTGGCGTGGGCCCGCGGCTCCGCAGCCACGCTCCACGGACGGTCAGCTCCCGGTAGAGCTCACGCCCCGGAGGACGCCAGCTCAGCCCCGCTTCCGCGTGGAAGACCCGCCGCGCGCCCGCGGCCGTCTCCGATTCGAAGTCGCCGCCCACCGCGCTCGTGGCGAGCTCCAGGTACGTGGAGGGGGAGAGCTCGAAGAAGGCGTTGACGTGACCGAGCACGCTGATCCCCTTCGAGCTGCCGAACAGCTGCTCGTTCCCGCTCCGCGTGCCTTCGATCCAGACCTCGTAGGTGCCGTACCCGCTGACCGGAGCGAGCCAATAGAGCGATGCCCCCGTCTGTGCCAGTCCCTCGTCGCCCACCAGGACGGTGTAGGCCAGGGGAAGCCCGCTCCAGGGCAGCGCATGGCGGTGCCAGCGGTTGTACGTGCCCAGGCGTTGCCGGAACCGGCCCACCGTGAGGGAGAAGCCACCCGGGAGGTTCACCCACTGCGCGTAGGCCTCCTCGACGGCCACGCCTGACGTGTGCTCGTGGTCGTCGGCCTCGGGATCTTCCGCACCGGCACCTCCGATGGCCTCGAAGGGTTGCATCGCCCCGCCGTGCGCATGGTGCGACGCGATGATCTTCGCTCTCGAGAAGGGGTCGAGCGTCGCCTGGAGGGCGAACTCCACCTCCCGTAGCAGGAAGTTCTCCCCGGCGGGCCCATCCACCTGCCAGAGGGAGAGCATGTCGCCCCCGACGCTGAGCTCCGGGTTGAGGGCCTGGAGTGCGCGCTGGCGGCCCTCGAACCTCGGCGCTTCCTGCTCTTCCGGCTGGGGGCCTTCCGCCTCTGCGGCCGCGGCCGCCCGCAGTCGGGAGATGGGGTCCTCCTCCGGGCGCGCAGCCGAGGTCGGGACGCCCCCGGCCCCGAGCCCCGCCAGGAGCGTGCGCAGGCTGTCCAGCTCCGCTCGCAGGGCGGCGAGCTCCCGCCGAACGGAATCGGAGGGCTCCGCGGTGGCGTGCTGCGCCCTCACGGAGCCCGGTGCGATGGCGCACAGAAGCGCCGCGAGTCCGACGCAGCGCCACGGCGGTGTGTCCATCATCGAGCCTCCCGGGAATGGGGGAGCAAGGTCTGGCGATCTTCCAGGGCATAGAGGGCGGCGGCCGTGTTGTGGGCCAGCACTCGATCCTTCGCCGCGACCAGGACCGCGGGTGTGCGCAGACGCGACAGAGTGGCTGAGTCGTGGCCTACGCACTGACCCATGAGGAGCACCAGATCGACGGCCTCTCGTTCCACGAGGTCGGCTTGCGCCAGGGGATTGCAGATCATCTCAGGACGACCCGGCCGCACCTTGTCCGCGTCCTGGATGCCGATGCGCTCCTTCGGGACCGAGCCGCTCTTGCAGCACACGGACGAGACCCGGAAACCGTTCGTGCTCAGCACGCCCGACAGCTGGCCGGCCTCCTCGCGGAAGCCGCTGCAGAAGATCAGCCCCAGGTGACGGACCCCCGCGCGCCGCGCGAAGTCCATGATCTCCTCGAGGCGGCACGGCGGGTCGGCCCGCTCCTCTCCCGCCGCCCCTACCTCTCCCGCCAGGGTCTCGAGAAGCTCGTCGCTCCATGCCACACGGTGCGGCTGCTCGTGGGAGCGCACGTGTCCTGCGTACAGGGCAGGCTTCAGATAGCTGTTGCGCGTGTAGAGGGCGGCGACGGGGTTGTGTCGCAGCCGGATGTCGCGGACGACGAGCGACGTCACCGGGGCGGTGGAGCGACGCACGAACAGCGCATCGTGCCCGACGCACATGCCGGCGACGACGTTGAGCTCGGTCGAGCGTCCGTCGAACAGGCGCGCCTGTCCGACAGGGTCGCATCGGTCGCGCCCCGGCGGCAGCAGCGCCCGGATTCCCCGTGCGTCGAGGTAGCCCGCCGTGAGCTCGGCCTCCCGCCGTGTATCCGGACAGTGGGCGATGCCCACGCTCCTGTACCCCATTCGCCGCACCAACTCGGCGACCTCGCGGAGCCGTGTCCAGCGACCGTAGCCTTCGGCTTCGACCCTGGCCGCATGATAGGCGAGGCGCCGCGCGGGTTCCGCGGCATACAGGTCCTGGAAGTCCGGAAACGGACCGTGCATCGGGCACGAGTCCGGAGCCGCATCCAGACGGCCCACCCGGCAGGCGTAGCGGCTACAAGTCGCGCACTCGAGGGACATGTCGGGGCACCTCCGTCGGCGCCTTCCCGCGGCCCGGCAGGGCACGCATGTAGTAGCGGTGCGGGCCGTAACGCACCTGGACGAGCAGGCCGGCGTCGACGAGACCGTCGACCACGCTCCTGGATACGCCCGCGCGGGCCAGCAGGCGATGGACGGCGCCCTCCCGCATCGGGTGAACGGCGGTGATGCTCAGAAGATCCTCGACCGGGTCGCCCGTCGACGCGAAAGCGTCTCCCTCGTAGCCGAGCAGGAGCTCGACCCGGGAGTGGAACGCACGGAAGACCTCGTACGCTCTCGCGAGCACGGCTCCCGGAGGCGGAACCGCCCACGGCTCCGCCGGCGGGCGCGTCGGAACGGAAAGGTACGCCGTCGTGGGGTGCAGCTCAGCCACGAACGCCGCCGTGTCGCGGAGCTCGCCCTCACCGTCGTTCACCCGGCTCACGAGCATCGTCTCCGTCGTGATCTCTCCCTCGAAGGCGCGGGCGAACTCCCTCATCCCGTCGAGCACGGCCGAAAGAGCGAGACGTCGATGCGGGCGGTTGACCTTCCTCCAGGTGCCTTCCCGGACCGCGTCGATCTTCAGGGAGACTCGATCTGCCTCCGAGAGAGCGGCGCGCACGTCGGGACGGAAGAGGAGGGAGCCGTTCGTGATCACGACGACCGGGATGCCCAGATCGCGAAGGATGTGGATGGACCGCTCGAGGCCCACGTCCAGCGTGGGCTCGCCGTCCGGGACGAACGTGAGGGCCTCGACGGCCTCCGACGCACGGTGTGCCTCCGCCACGCGTCGGCACACCTCCGAGACGACCGCGTCGGCGCCGTAGAACGCGCGCCGGTGGTCGCGCACTGCGAGGGATCGGCCCAGCTGGCAGTAGACGCACGAGTACGTGCAGACCTTCGGCGGGATGTTGTTGATCCCAAGGCTGCGCCCGAACCGGCGGGAGGGTACCGGGCCGAACGTCGCGCCACGCAGGCCTCGCGATTCGTGGCCGTCCCCAGGGGGCGGCTCCTGGTCTGCTTCGCCGCCGTACATACCCATGAGTATCTCCGTTGAGAAGATACCCCCGGAGGAGTTGAATGGCAAATTTCCTGCATGACGGTGGAGTTGGCCTCCCCATCCGACCCGTCTTGTTGCGTCGTAGAGCCCGGGTGGTATACTCTCTGGTATGTCACGGCAAATCGGAGAGAAGGATCCCGACGCGGTCGCGCCGCCGGACGCGCTCATGGACGCCGCTTTTCGCGTCTTCGCGGAGCGTGGCTACCGCGCCACGCGGTTGGACGAGGTCGCCGAGGCGGTGGGCGTCACGAAGGGAGCGATCTACTACTACTTCGACGGCAAGGAAGACCTCCTGCGGCGCGCGGTCCAGAGCCGGCATCGGGCGATGTTCGCCGAGATCGCGGAAGCCTTCGAGGAGGAGGGGGCTCCCGCCTCCGCGAAGATCCGGCTCGTCCTGCGCAGGGTCTGGAGCCATTGGCTCGAGCCGGGATGGGGGCAGGCCGTCCGCCTGATGCTCGGAGAGGTGAGCCTGGAGTTCCCCGCCCTCTTCAGGATCTGGGCGGAGGAAGGCCCCGTACACAGCTGGCTCCTCGTTCGTGACCTCATCGAAGAGGGGAAGCGCGAAGGAGAGTTCCGACCGGACGCCGATGCCGAGGTCGCCGCACGCATCGTGATTTCCGGGCTGCTGCTGCAGGCCGCGCTCCACATTCATCTGGGCCTGGACGAACTGGCGCCGTGCGACCCGGACAGGATCTTCGACTCCGCGGTGGAGGTCTTCCTCCACGGCCTGACCGTCACACACGCCCGTCCAATCGACCGCGCACGTGGCGCGGATCGGGAAGGACGGCCGTGAACGCGGCTCGAGCCGAAGCCGCGCGGGACGGTGGGACCGTCGAGGGAGAGGCCGAGCAAGGGATCCCCACCGGCGTTCTCCTGGCGGCCCGCTGCCGGGTGTTCGCCGATCGCACCTATCGGGTGGTGGGAGGGCGGGCGCTCCGGCTCGACCTCTACCTGCCGGCTCGAGGCCACGCTCCTTCCCCCGTCTTGGTGTTCTTCCACGGGGGAGGATGGGTGACAGGCTCCAGGGAATCCGTGTCCTTGCACGTGCTCCCGTGGCTGGAAGCGGGGTGGGCGGTAGTCAACGTGGAGTATCGGCTGGCGGGGGAGGCTGCGGCGCCCGCCGCCGCCTGGGACGCCCTCCGGGCGACACGGTGGACGTTCGATCACGCCGCGGAATACGGGCTCGACGGGGAACGAATCGTGGTCGGCGGGATGTCGTCGGGTGCGCACCTGGCTCTGCTCACCGGCATGGCCGTCGACCTGCCCGAGCCATCGGACGACGGAGACCGCGTCACACTGGGTCGCCCCTCCGCCATCGTGAGCTGGTTCGGAATCAGCGACGTGGCCGCCCTCCTCGAGGGGCAACGACCTCGCGCGTACGCTCGGCGGTGGATCGGGCGTCGCCCAGACGCGCTCGAACTGGCCCGGCACCTGTCACCCGTGCGGTGGGTGGGACCGGACACACCACCCGTCGTCACCGTCCATGGTGATCGGGATCCCACCGTTCCCTACGAGCAATCCTCCAGATTCCACGGAGCCCTGGAGCACGCCGGTGTGGCCAACCGGCTCGTGACGGTCGAGGGAGGAGGACACGGCGACTTCGACGCGGCGACGTGGGCCCGGGCCTACCGCTCCGTCTTCGCGTTCCTGTCATGAACGTCCGGTGCGCGTGGCGGGGGGCCCCATGGCCGGAGCCGCTTCGCCGGGGCTACCTTTTCACTGATTCCCCGCCGGTCCCCTGCCCACCCGACGGGCGCCCGCGTCGCTTCCGGACGTCCCACTCAGAAACGCGGTGAGCCATGGACCAGGCTCTGTTCTACCACCGTTTCCACTTCGCCTTCACGGCCTCCTACCACTACCTCTTCCCCCAGCTCACGATGGGGTTGGCGCTGCTCATCGTCCTCTTGCAGGGGATCGCCCTGAAGACGGGTGGGGAGCGCTACGACCGAGCCGCACGATTCTGGGGGCGCATCTTCGGGCTGGCGTTCGTCATGGGGGTGGTCACCGGCATCCCCATGGAGTTCCAGTTCGGCACGAACTGGGCACGCTTCTCCGAGGCCACCGGCGGCGTCATCGGACAGACGCTGGCCATGGAAGGCGTCTTCGCGTTCTTCCTGGAGTCGTCCTTCCTCGCGCTCTTCCTCTTCGGTCGTGAGAAGCTGGGGCCCCGGCGACACTTCGCGACGGCGGTAGCCGTCTGGCTCGGTTCCTGGGCCTCGGGGTTCTTCATCGTGGCGACCAACGCCTGGATGCAGCACCCGGTCGGCTACGAGCTGGACGCCGAAGGACGCATGGTGCTTTCGAGCCTCGGGGCGCTCCTGGGCAATCCGTGGCTCCTTTGGCAGTACGTCCACACCATGGCCGGCGCGGTCGTGACGGGCGCGTTCACCATGGCGGCGGTGGGGGCCTACTACCTCCTCGCCGACGAGTCCACCACCACGGACGGAAACCCGGGCTCCGAGAACGCCGAATTCGGCCGACTCTTCCTCTCCGTCGCCGTACCGACGGGACTGATCGCCGCCGTGCTGATGGCGTTCCCCACCGGCGACATGCAGGCCGGCGCGGTCGCCCGCCATCAGCCCCCGACCTTCGCGGCCATGGAGGGCCTGTTCCGGAGCGGCGAGCCGGCGGGGCTGGTGCTGATCGGCCAACCCGACATGAGTGGGCTGCGCCTGGACAACCCTCTCGAGGTTCCTGCCGCGCTCAGCTTCCTCACGTACCGCCGCTGGAACGCGCGCGTCGAAGGGCTCACCTCCTTCCCCCGCGAGGAATGGCCCGACAACGTGCCGCTCCTCTACTACGCGTACCACATCATGGTGGGGCTGGGAACGATCTTCATCGCCGTGATGCTGCTCGCGGGGGCTCTCCTGTGGCGGGGAACGCTGTCCCGGGCCCGATCCGTCCTGTGGATCGTCATGCTGTCCGCCCCCTTCCCGTTCATCGCCAACACCATGGGTTGGATGACCGCGGAGTTGGGGCGCCAGCCCTGGACGGTGTGGGGAGTGATGCGCACCACCGATGGCTATTCCCGAACGGTTGAGGCGGGCAACGCGCTCTTCTCCCTCCTCGGATTCATGGGGCTGTATCTGGTCCTGGGCATCCTCTTCCTGTTCCTGGTGCAGCGCGAGATCGGCCACGGGCCGGCCCCTGCGCCCATCCTCCGAAGCCAGGAGGCGTGAGACCGTGGGCA
>Ga0315556_1000307_pt1 | contig 29352 bp, 27 predicted proteins | sample SalMarSW160310MG_FD_202112 | JGI IMG/M metagenome (GOLD analysis project Ga0315556, IMG submission 202112) | Salt marsh sediment microbial communities from the Plum Island Ecosystem LTER, Massachusetts, United States - Salt Marsh Sediment SW1603-10 ...
GGGCCGCTGGGGGGGGGGGCGGGGCGCGCCCCCCCCCCCGCCCCCGCCCCGATGCCCCCCCTACCCCACCGGCCGCTTCGGCCGCTCGTCCACCTCCAGCCGGAAGACGTCCGGACGGGCGTAGTGGCCCGTCACGTCGAAGTCGAACTTCGAGCGCGCGATGGCGGAGCGGTCGAGGTCGGCCACGACGATCCCCTCCTCCTCCCAGAGCGGCCCCGCCAGGCACTCTCCCAGCGGGCCGTAGACCGCGCTCCCGCCCCGGCACAGCACTTCGGGCCAGGCCTCGAGCTCGTCGGCGATCTCCAGGTCGGCGGGGTACATGTCCCGGTGCACGTACTGGTTGCAGCCGAGCACGAAGCAGCGCCCCTCCAGGGCGATGTGCTGGAGCGTGGCCTGCCACCGACCCCGGGCGTCGGCGGTGGGTGCCAGGTAGATCTCCACGCCCTTGCCGTACAGGGCCATGCGGGCCAGCGGCATGTAGTTCTCCCAGCAGATCAGGCCGCCTACCCTGCCGAGGGGCGTGTCCACCACGGTGAGTGTGCTGCCGTCGCCTTCGCCCCAGATCAGGCGCTCGGCCGCGGTGGGCTTCAGCTTGCGGTGCTTGCCGAGCAGCGCCCCGTCCGGTCCGAAGTAGAGGAGCGTGCAGAAGAGCGTGCCCCGGCTGTACGTGGCGTCCCGCTCGATGACCCCCACGCACAGGTGCACGCCCGCCTCCCGGGCGGACTCTCCCATGCGGGCCGTCTCCGGTCCGGGCACGTCCACCGCGCCGCTCCAGTAGCGCTCCCACGCACGGCGGCCGGCGTCCGATCGGCCGCCGACGGCCGTGCCGAAGGCGAGCCCCCACGGGTATCCCCCGACGTAGGCTTCCGGAAACAGGACGAGGCGCGCCCCCCGGCCGGCGGCGTCGGCGGTCATGGCGCACACCTTGTCGACGGCGGCCTCGGTGTCGAAGAAGGCGGGCGACGCCTGGACGACGGCGACGCGGACGGTCTCGGGCTCGGTCATGGACGGGCTCCTCAGCCTCCGGAATAGATGAGCTCGGCCATGACCTCGCCTACCATCTCGAGGCTCGCCGCGCTGACGTGGTCCGGGGTGTCCTCGGGGGTGTGCCACCAGGCGTTCCCCGGACCGTACGAGAGGTCGATGACGTCGGCCGTCGGCAGCCCCACCTCGATCAACGGAACGTGGTCGTCGCTGACGGCGCCGCCCGCGCTCTCCGGGAAGGCGTCGGCGTACCCCAGACGCCGAGCCGTCCCCCAGACCTTGTTGACCACCGGGCGGGCGTACTGCGCGGAGTACCCTTCCACGGGGAAGCGTGCGTCCACGTCGCCGACCATGTCGAGGAGGACGCCGTAGACGGGGCGCCCCGGGGTTCCCCGCTCGGGCAGCTGGTCGGCGTAGCGCTGCGAGCCGAAGAACATGTCGGTCACCGTCGGCCCGAAGTCCTCCCCGTCCACGAAGAGGAGGTCGATGCCCATCGGCGGCGCCTGACCGTGGAAGAGACGGGCCAGGCCCATCAGGACCGCCGTTCCCGAGCCGCCGTCGTTCGCGCCCGGAACCGGGATCTGCCGGCGCTCCGGCTCCTTCGCCTGATCCGAGACCGGACGCGTGTCCCAGTGCGTGAGGAGGAGGATCCGGCGCGTCTCGGCGGGACGGAAGCGCGCGACCAGGTTCGTGAGGTGGAGCGTGTCCGAGGCCGACGCCACCACCGTGAAGCTGTCCACCACCACGTCGTCCGCCAGCGAGTCCAGGGTGGCCCGCATCCAGGCGAGCTGGTCGGCGTGGCCGGCGCTGCCCGGGATGCGCGGACCGAAGGCGACCTGGCGCTCGACCAGCGCGAGCGCGGCGGTGCCGTCGAAGCGGGGGCGCCCGGGCATCGGTCCCTGGACGTCGGAGGATGTGTCGCATCCCGCGGCGGCCAGGGGCACGGTGAGGGCGAGAAAGGCGGCGAACCGGAACGAAGGGCGTGAAGGTGTCGTCATGGCGGACGCAACGTACATTGGCGGCCACCCGAAGGTCCATGCGTGGACCGCCTCGACTCGTCCATACCCTTCCCCTTCACGGGACCTGCCCGATGAGACGCACCCCGCTCGTGATCGCGCTGACCGTCGTCGGCGCGTGCGCCGCCCGCCCCCTCGCCGCCCAGGACGCGAAGCAGGCCGTGATCCGCCATGTGGAAGCCCACGCGGCGGAGTACGGTGAGCTGGCGCAGAAGATCTGGGACCTCGCCGAGGTCGGATACCAGGAGACCCGGAGCTCGGCTCTCCTGCAGGCGCGGCTGAGCGACGCCGGCTTCCGGGTCCAGGCGGGCGTCGCCGGCATGCCGACGGCGTTCGTGGCGAGCTACGGGTCCGGGGAGCCGGTCATCGCGCTGCTCGCCGAGTTCGACGCGCTGCCGGGGATCACGCAGGATCGCGTGCCCGAGCGCAGCCCGATCGCGGACAAGCCCGCCGGGCACGCCTGCGGCCACCACCTCTTCGGCACCGCGTCCACGGCCGCCGCCCTCGCCGTGAAGGACTGGTTGGCCACGAGCGGACACGCGGGCACGATCCGCCTGTACGGCACGCCCGCCGAAGAGGGCGGCGCGGGCAAGGTCTACATGGTGCGCGCCGGGCTCCTCGACGACGCGGACGTCGTGCTGCACTGGCACCCGGGCGACGGGAACGACGCCGACGCCACGTCCTCGCTGGCCAACAAGTCGGCGAAGTTCCGCTTCCACGGGGTGAGCGCGCACGCCGCCGCCGCGCCCGACCGCGGCCGATCCGCCCTCGACGCCGTGGAGGCGATGGACCACATGGTGAACATGATGCGCGAGCACGTGCCGCAGGAGACGCGCATCCACTACGTGATCACGTCGGGCGGCAGCGCCCCCAACGTCGTTCCGGACTTCGCTGAGGTGTACTACTACGTGCGCCACCCGGACCCGGAGATGGTACGCTCGATCTTCGACCGCGTCGTGAAGGCGGCCGAGGGCGCGGCGATGGGCACCGGGACCGAGATGACGTACGAGGTGATTCACGGCATCTACAACCTCCTTCCCAACGTCACGTTGGCCGAGCTGGTGCACGCGAACCTGGAGGCGGTCGGTGGCGTCACGTACACGCCCGAGGAGCGTCGCTTCGCCGAGATCATCCGACGCACGCTCCCCGACGACGCGCCGCCCATCGAGTCGGCCGCCGAGGTGAAGCCGTTCGAGGTGAAGCTCGGAGGCGAGGGCGGGTCGACGGACGTCGGCGACGTGAGCTGGACCGTCCCTACGGCCGGCCTGAACGCCGCGACCTGGGTCCCGGGCACGGCCGCGCATTCGTGGCAGGCCATCGCGGCCGGGGGAACGAGCATCGGCAACAAGGGGATGATCGTGGCCGCCAAGGCGCTGGCCACCTCCGCGGTCGAGCTCTTCCAGAGGCCCGACGTGATCGCGAAGGCCACGGCGGAGCTCCAGCAGCGCCGGGGCTCCGACTACCACTACGTGTCGCTGGTGGGCGACCGCGATCCGCCGCTGGACTACAGGAAGGCGGCGCAGCCGGGGCGGTGATGGGCCGACTGCTGAAGCTCATGGCGGTGCTCGCGCACCCCGACGACGAAACGCTGGGGTGCGGTGGGAGCCTGGCACGCTACTCCAGCGAAGGTGTCGAGACCCACGTCCTGACGGCCACCCGGGGGCAGAGCGGCCGGCACGGGCCAGGCGAGCACCCGGGGAAGGACGCGCTCGGCCGGATGCGCGAGGCGGAGGAGCGGGAAGCGGCCCGCCAGCTGGGCGTGACCGAGGTGAGCTTCCTCGACTACGTCGACGGCGCGCTCGACCGAGCGGATCCGGTGGAAGCGGCGGACGCCATCGCCGAACACCTCCAACGCGTCCGTCCGCACGTGGTGATCACGTTCGGGCCCGACGGTGCCTACGGGCACCCCGACCACATCGCCGTCTCCCAGCTCACGACCGCCGCCGTGGTCCGCGCCGCCGCCCCGGGTCACGACGGTCCCGGCGACTCGCACGCCGTGTCCAAGCTGTACTACATCGCCTGGGGCGCCGACGCGTGGGCGGCGTACCAGCGGGCCTTCAAGACGCTGACGAGCACGGTGGACGGCGTGGAGCGTCACGCCGCTGCCTGGCCCGAGTGGGCCATCACCACCCGCGTGAACTGCCGCCGCTGGTGGCCGCGGGTGTGGCAGGCGGTGCAGTGCCACCGGACGCAGATATCCATCTACGGCGCGCTGGAGGGGCTCGGGGAGGACGACCACCAGACGCTGTGGGGGAACCAGACGTTCTACCGGGCGTTCAGCACCGTGAACGGGGGGCGGCAGACGGAGGGGGACCTGTTCGAGGGGCTGCGGTGAGGCCGTAGGTCGGCGGAGTCACGCGGCTCGAAGCGCCCGAGAAAACGTTGGCTGGTGTAGCCGGACCGGGCGTATACTCGAAAAGAGACACCGCCGGAGCCCCGCCATGAGTCAGACCGACTGGAACGAGCTCGAACGCGCGGCCGTGCACGGAGCCACGTCGCTCCCGCAGCCCGGCCTGGGCACGCTGTGGTTCAGCATGAGCGGTCGCATCCCCCGCTCGACCTACTGGCTGAAATTCATCCTGCCGCTCACCGCGATCCAGGTGGCCGCGGCCTTCGCCGACATCCTGTTGGGCAGCCTCGGGAGCCGGGGGTTCAACCCCATCGGCATCGTGGCCTGGCTCTTCGTCATCTTTCCCGCGTTCGCGGGCGCCGTGAAGCGCCTGCACGACCTGGGGCACCCCGGCTGGTACCTCGCCGTCATCTACGGGGGCATCCTCGGATGCGGCGTCTTCTCCGTGGTGCTCACACCGACGCTCGGGCTTCTCGTCATGCTGCCGATGATGGTCCTCGCGGTCGCCGGGATGTGGTACTCGATCAAGATGGCGTTCTTCCGCGGCACCTTCGGAGCGAACGCGTTCGGGCCGGATCCGCTCGGGCGGCGGTGAGGGAAGGCTCAGTGCTCGATCCAGGCCTTGGCCGCCTCGAGGTCCCGGAGGGTGTCATGCAGCTCGTCCAATCGGAATGGCCCCGAGACGGAGTGGCAAACCACCCCCGGGGCTTCGTCGTCCGTTCGCTCGATCGACAATGGCTCCTCCCGCCGTAGGCTTCTGCAGTCAATGCCTCTCGATTCTCAGCCCGTCAAGCCCTTCTTCAGGAACGGCACTCCCTCGGTCATCCACTCCGGTGCCGGCGCGCCCTTCAGCCAGTGGTCGAAGAACTGGAAGAAGCGGATGGTGAAGTCCTTCCGGTTCCCCAGCTTGGCCAGGTGGTGTCCTTCGCCCGGATAGGCGAGGAGGAAGGCGGTCTTCCCGTTGAAGCGCAGCGCGTTGTAGAACTTGAGGCTCTCGTTGAACGACACCGTCGGATCGGCTGTGCCGTGCATGATGAGGAAGGGCTGTGTCACCTCGGGGACGTGCGTCAGCGCCGATTCGTCGCGGTACACGTCGGGCTTCTCCCACGGTGACGCACCCCAGCGGCCCTGGCCGTAGATGTAGTACTGGTTGCCGTTCTGGCCGGAGCCTCCGTTGTTCTGGTACGACCAGCCCCACTCCTGGCTGAAGTCGGTATAGAGGTCGGTGACGCCCGCGCCCTCACCCACGGCCGCGAAGAGCCGGGACTTCGTGCCGATGTACGCGGCGCCCTCGCCGCCGTAGCTGTGGCCGTGCAGGCCGATGTGCTCCGGGTCGACGTAGCCCATCTCGACGACCTTGCGCGTGGCGGCCTCCACGCAGTCCAACTGATCGTCGTGCGACGAGCCCGTGTTGTACCAGATGTCGGGGATCATCACGATGTAGCCGCGGCTCACGGCCTCGACGGTCGGCCGGCCCATGCTGACGAACAGCTCGGGCATCGGGTAACGGTTGAGGATCTGGGAGTTCTTCTCGTAGAACGTCACGAGCGTGGGCCGCTTCTCGCCGGCCCGGTAGTCGTCGGGCAGCCAGAGCAGGCCCTGCAGCGGGTGCCCGTAGCGGTCGGTGAAGTCGAAGAGGACGGAGTGGCCCCAACGGTACTCGGCCTGCTGCGGGTTGGCGTCTGTGATCCGCTTCGCGCTCCCGAAGTCGGGCCCCGACACGCGCAGGTCCGGAGACTCCGAGAACGTCTGCCGGGCGAACAGAAAGCGGTCGGCGTGGGCGGCCTTGTCGGGGGTGCCGTACATGGCGTCGTCGTACACGACCTCGTCGAGCCGACCCTTCGAGAGCCGATAGTACCCGGCCTGCTTCGTCAGCTCACCGAAGGCCGACAGCGTCACCGGCCGAGAGAGGTCCCATTCCCGACCCGTGCGCACGCGGCGGCTCGCCGCCGAGTCGATGGGCTCGGGGCGCACGAGCCGGAGGGTGGTCCGGTCCCTCGCGCCGAGGCTGTCGGTGATGTTTCGCGCGGCCGTGCTGCCGTCGAGGGGAAGCGTCCACAGGTCGTACCTGTCCTCGACGATGACGCTCCTGCCGTCACGGGTGTAGCCGGCGACGCCCCACGGCGGCCTGGGTCCCGGATGGTCGTAGGTGGTATCCACGAACGTGGGCGCCCCGGCACCGAGGGTGACCGAGGTGCCCCGGTCGAGGTCGTAGGCCTGGAAAGCGTCGTCCTTCCAAGTGAGGTATGTCCGGCCGTCGGGGGAGATGCCGAAGCGGGCTCCCTGGGTGACCTGTTCCTTCAGCATGAGGGTGCGCTCGCCGGTGGCCGTGTTCACGCGATAGAAATCGGCTCGGTCGGGCTTCCAGTCGGAGATGTAGGCTCGGGCGTCCCGTCCCACGGCCCACCTCCCGTCCGGCGAGATCTCCAGGTCGCGCATGGTCGAGTCGGCGAGGGCGACGTAGGCGCCCCGTGCGACGTCGAACGCCTCGGTGTACGTGAAGTCGCGGTCCCGCCGGGCGCGGATCATCTGCTCCGACTGGATGTTGCGGTCGGCGGTGCGCCACACGTCCACGTCGGTGGTGGAATCGGAGCTCTCTACCGGGACCGTGTCCTTGGCGGGCGTCTGCGGCATGGCCGCCACGAACACCCGGGCCCCATCCTCGCTCCAGCTCAGGGACGACCGCTCGCTGATGACCCAGCCGTCGGGGAAGCCCGCCGCCGTCGTGTCCAGCGTCGCCGGCGCGCGCTCCGGGTCCGCGAAGGCGGCGCGCACGTCCGGAACCACCAGGAGCAGGTTGTCACGCTCCCGCATCTCCGGGACCTCCCTCCCTTTGAGGACCGCCACACCCGTGCCGGCGTCGTTCCACGCCAGCCGGGCGTAGGTGCGCGCGTCGTTGTCGAGGGCGTGTGTGGCGCCGTTGGCGAGGTCGATGACGAGCAGTCCGTTCCCGTCGCGTACCGTGGCGTCCACGGTGTAGGCGAGCATGTCGCCCGCCCGGTTGAACGCCGCGTCGCCCGCGCTCCCCAGGAGCTGCCCGCGCCCCGTGCTCAGATCGTAGAGGATGGCGTCGGAGCCCCGGGCGGGGGGCTCGGCGCCGCCCCCACCGCCACCGAATCCGCCGCGGCCGCGGCCGCCCGCCGCCGGCCGGTTGCGCACCAGCACGAAGGTTGAAGTTCTGTTGAAGGTCGCGGACTGCATGTCGTGCCACACCTTCGTCTTACCGGCTTCGAGCTCTCGTAGCTCCATACGATGGATCGTCTCGGCCCCCGAGCCGCCCCCTCGGCCTCCCGCTTGCGGCCCCTGGGCCTCCTCTCCGCCCTGACCGCTCCGGCCCCCACGTCCGCTGCGCGGCGGCATCGAGTCCACCTGATAGACGATCCAACGGCCGTCGGGTGAGAACGTACCGTTCGATGCGTTCGGGATCGCGACGTCCTCGTTCGTCTCCAGGTTCAGGACGTGCAGCTCCGGCTTGGCATCCCGCTGGGCGACGTTGGTGAAGCGGTAGACCCAGGTCACCCACTTCCCGTCGCTGGAGATGCTCTGGTCGCCGACGGTCCGCCAGCGCCCGTAGTCCTCCGGCGTGAGCACCTTCTTCGCCGAGTCGGCATGAGCCGCGGCGGCCCCGGCGGCCGTGCCGGAGGCCTGGGCCCCGGCCGCCGGCGACACGGTCGCGAGCGCGATGAAGGATCCCGCGAGGATGGTGGAGAGGAAAGGGAGGCGCGTGTGCGCGGCGGGGCTGCGGCGGCGGATATCGGCGATCATGGACACGGTGGGGATCTCGACGTTGTAGGAGTCGTCAAGATACGAGGGGACTGGGCGGGGAGCGACGGTGCCTGCGATGCCGGGGGCTGCCCTCCGACGCCCGCGTCGCCACCGCCTCACGCCGCGCCGGGGCGCGTCAGCTTGGCGAGGTAGTCACCGTGTTCTCCCTGAACGACCACCTCCATCTTCCACCCCACCGCTCGAGCGTGGCCGCCCAGCGTCTCGGAGTCCACATGCAGCCAACCGTAGAAGGGTCCGGTTTCGTCCCGAAAGCTCAGCTGCATCCGGACCTCGCCGATGTAGCGGCCGGCCCTTCGGTTCTCGTCGTGGTACTTCCGGTTGTCGCGATCGCGGGCCACGCGCGCGTCCAGGGAGTCAACGAGGATCTGCCCGCCTTCGTCCAGGAGCGACTGCGCGCAGACGAGAAACCGGTCGAGCCCCTGCATCGTTTCGACAATCCCGATTCCGTGCCCGATCATCAGGATGGTGTCGAACGGCCCGCCCTGGTATGCGAATACATCGGCGCAAACAGCGGTCCTCACGCCGCGTCGGCGCGCGACTTCCACCGCCTCGGGGCAGATGTCGAGCGCGGTGACCGGGAGTCCTCTGCGCTCCAGCGCACGCGCCACCGAACCCGCACCGGTACCCACATCCAGAACCCTTCCCGCGCATCGCTCCACCGCTGCCCTGTCGACCTCGCTGAACTCCGTCTCGGGCCGAAAGAAATACCTCGCCGGCAGGGTGGATTCGCTCCCATCGTCCCTACGGACGAGGAGTTCGACGAACTCGTCTCCCTCGAGGCAGCTGAGAAGTGCCCTCCCGAACGGCCGCATCGCACTCGCATCCATCTGGACTGCCTCCCGCTTCCCTGCCTGCACACGACGTGCCAACTGGCTGGCCCCCCGGTGACGCGCCGCCTGCGCGCTGAGGCCTGTGGCGCTCGACGTCATCTCCTCTCCAGCGCGTACACGCGTAGCCGCTCCACGCCCATCTCGTCCTTCACGACGCCCAGGATGTAGTTCCCACCGATATCCAGGACGCGCAGGCCCGCGGGCACCTGCGCCCGCGCCGCGAAGAGGCCTTCGTCGTCGAACACCTGCCAGACCGACCCCGGATCCCCGGACCGCGGGTAGTCTTCGACCCACAGGTTGCCAACCCGATCGAACCGCATCGAGGCGAAGGCGGGGAACGTCTCGTGCTTCGGCATGAGCTCGAGCATCTCGCGATAGTGTCGGCGCGACGTCTCGCTCTCCGCCGTGGACATCAGGGAATCGCCGAACCGAGTGAAGTCCCCGGGCTCGACCGGCACCGGCATGCGGCGCTGTCGGACGATCTGGCGCAAAGCTCCCTCCGGGGCGTACACGCGGACCGCGAAGGTGTCGGTGGTCGCTACGGCGATCCGGTCGCCGGTGACCGCCGTGACGAACCTGGGCCCGAACGTCACGAGGCGAACGGTCATCCACATGTCGGCTGGCACCGCCATCACGAACGTCTCGCTTCCGGGAAACACGCCCAACGTGTCCCCGCCCACCCCCGTGGGACCGGCGAGCAGCAGTAGCACGGGAGAGCGGTCGGCCCCCGTCGTCGCCACCCCGGCCATGTAGGGATGACCCTCCCGCTTCACGACGGCCCCGGTGGAGAGCACCCCAGCCAGTCCGGGGTACGTCGAATTCGTGAGCTCGCCGAGGCCGAACGAGCGGGCGAACCGTCCCCCGCGGTCGAACACCGAGGCCCGGAGGTTCCGCCCGTCGAAGGCGAGGAGGGAGTCGCCCGCGAACCGGTCGACGAACTCGAGGTCCCGAAACTCGCCGGGGCCGTCCCCTTCGCCTCCCGCCGACCGCAGGTACTTCCCCCGGCCGTCGTAGAAGCGCAGCTCGCTCGTTCCCCGATTCGCCACGACGAGGACGCCGTCGGTCAGGACCACGCCTCCGGAGACATCGAACAACAGGTACTCGGGCGCACCGTCCAGGACGCCGATCTCCACCTCCGGCTCGGCCCCGACGGTCCATCTCGCATCATCCGCTGCGTCGGGCGGCGGATTCAGGACCACGCGGATGCCGGCGCTGTCCCGTACCTCGGCACGCGGCCCTCCGACGGCCTCATGCCCGCACGCGGCGGTGACCAACACCGGGAGGAGCACGAACCAGGTGCGGACGAGACTTCTGAACGGCGGCGCTCCCCGATCCAATCGAACCTCCATCCCTGCTCCGCGATGATGTCGCGGATGTCGTGGCCCCGATGGACCAGCGGAGCGAGCTCCTCGCGAGACATGGTGGCGCCGTCGAGGACAAGACGATCGAGCAGGTCCTGGTGGACGGGGCTCGCCGATTCGACCACGAGCAGGCGAACGGCGCGCGAAGGCCGGCCCGACGCTCCGCCAATTGACGGGCCAACTGACTCGAGACACGGAGGTGAGCACGTCAGCGCACAGCACGGTGTCCCGCAGAGCCGGCTGTTCATTCTTCCGTAGAGCCGGCCCCCAGGCCAGAACCAGATTCGCGGGTAGCAGCACACAATCGGCGATTCGGAACAGCTCCACCTTCCCACCATCCGCCGGCCCCACAACGCTCGCGGACATTCGGTCCGGTCGCCCAACGACTTTGCGTTCTGCTCCGGAGCACAATGCTCAGCCGTAGCGCCAGGTGCAAGGCGAGTGCTCCGGACCCTTCTGACGGTCCCGCCAGCAGCGGACGCCTGGATCTCGAAGCGCTCCCACCCACCTGCGACGTCACCGCAGAAACTCGAGGGCCACGCGGCTCGTCGGTGTCCCTGGACCCGCGATTCCCCCGCTACCGCACCCCCATAGGCCATGCTGCGCGAGCTCGTTCGCAACCCCTACTTCCGCGTGTATCTGGGCATCTATGCCCTGACCTTGCTGACGCTGCACCTGGTCGAGGGCTTCGGGCTCCTTCTTCCCCTCTTCATGCTCGTCGTCATGGGAGGGCTGTTCTCCCTCCTCGCAATGTGGATGTCGAGGCGGGCTATCGGCTCGCCCCTGCCGGTACGCAGCCCGGGACCGGAGAGTCTCGCCCTGGTCGCATACCTGACGGTCTTCGTCGGCTGGTTCTTGACCGGAGGCATGGAATGGCTCCACACGAGCTTCGCCCCCGGGCAGTCGCGCACGTTGGCCGTGCTCGGGGCCAAGGTCGTGGTGTTCGTCGTCCTTCCCTACGCGCTCATGGGAGGCATCTGGCGCTACGGACCGCGCGACCTCGCAGCACCGGGTTTCGACCTTCGCCGTCATGGACCCGTAGTCCTGGGCATGCTCGCGTTCATCCTTCCCTATCAAGCCGTCGTCGGCCAGGGCGTCGGACGGCTTCGGGAGGCAGGCTTCGAGCCGTGGCAACTCGCCCTGGGGGCGCCCTTCACCCTCGCCTGGCTGATCGTGGCGGTCGGCCTGGTCGAGGAGTTCCCCTACAGGGTGCTCCTGCAGTCGCGCCTCGCCGCCCTCTGTCGGTCCGAGATCGCGGGGGTGCTCCTCATGGCTCTACTCTTCGGACTCACCCACGCACCGGGCCTGTACCTCCGGACAGCGGGCTCGCTCGAGGGACTCGGCGAGTCGCCGTCGCTCCTGGCAGCCGTGGGGTACTCGATCGTGATCATCTCCCCCGCGGGGATCTTCCTCGGCGTCCTGTGGGCGCGGACGAGGAACCTCTGGGTGGTCATGCTCGTCCACGCGGGTTTCGATTGGCTGACCACGCTCCCCGACCTCACGCGCACGTTCTTCGGTGGATGACGTGTGCGCTCCCAGGCCCGCGGCGATGCCACGGCACGAGCCGCCAGGCTCATCTGACGATCAGGGTGGACCGTTCCCCTCCATCAGAACCAAGCCGCGGGCATCCCGTTTCGAAGCAGGCCGGCCAGATCGAAGGCCTCCAGGTTCGTCTCCTCCGCGATCTGTTCCGTGAACGGCGATGCCCGGAAGCTGCGGACGATCAGATACGCTGTCGGATGTTCCTTTCGAGCCAGCAACGCCGCGTGGAGGTTCGTGCCGTCGTCTCCGCTCCCCAGTATCACGACCGGCTCCTGACCCATCGCTCGAGCCGCCTCCCCCACGCCACGCCACACCGCGGGATCGAGGATGTCACCGTCGACGATCCTGTACCGATAGTCGTCGTCGAAGCCGGGGCGTTCCTCGAAGTCTCGAGCCCTGCGCGTCGCGGCCTCGTCGATGATGAGGACGTCTCCAAAGCTCCCACGCGCCCGCTCCTGAAGTTGATGCAGCACCGTTTGCCCGAATCGACCGAACCCAGCGAGCACGACGAAGTCCCGGTCGGGCGTGCTGTGGAACCGGGCGAGCAGGTGCTCGCGGACCAGGCTGATGGCCGCCGATTCGTGCCCGTTGAAAATCTCCCAGCCTCGCGCCACGCTCGACTCGGCCGTCTCTCTCATGAAGCCCAGGTCGGACACGTGGACGACGATCCGCCCGGCCAGGGCCGGCGCCAGCCGCAACACCTTGGCCGCGGCGTCCAGGTTGACGAAGTCGTCACCGGTCAGGAACAGGGCGCGGCGGGCTCGATCCACGCGCAGCCGCTCGAGGACCTCGTCGTTCGTGACGTCACCGACGATCACGATCGCCCGGTGCACGTCCCGAAGCTCGCCAATCGCGGGATGATTCGGGTTCCGCTCGACCACGACGATGGTCCTTCTGGGTTGTTCAGCGCGGAGCCTGCTCACATAGAGCAACGTGAGCCTCCCGGCCCCTCCCAGAACCACGTGATCCCTGAAGGGACGGAACTTCAGCGCCAACGGGGCGATGAGCCTGACCGCGGCCTCGGCGAGAGCGGATGCGGTGATGAGCGGGGCCGCGAAGTACGAGGTCCAGAGGAGGACCCGGGCGTAGAGCGGGCCTCCCGTCGGCGTTCCGAGATCCATGCCACCCATCACGAAGAGACCGAGGACGTAATAGGCGCGCCCGGCCACGCCGACACCGCCCAGGTCGCGCTCGGTGACGCCGACCCCGGCCAGGAGGGCCAGCCATCCGCAGAGGAATGCCGCGAGAATCGCCGCGCCTCTCCATGCCACAGGTCGCCACACCGATGGGGCACCACCGGGAGAGGGAGGGAAGATGTCCATCGTCTCCTTTCCAGGCGTTACGATTCGTAGCCCCGCTGCGATCCGAGCTTCGGGAACGGCTTCACCCGCGGGGCCATCATGCCACTGCGCGAAACGCCCTGCAATGGACGCGTCGGCAAGAAGCTCATCGCCGCGTTCCGCACCCGCGGCTGACACGTGTCCGCCGCTCCGCCGTAGGTAAGCTCGACCCTCCGAAGAACCCATGGAGCTCGACCAACATGCGCAGTCGTCCGAGTGTCGCCCTCGCCGCGCTGGCCCTCCTGGCGGTGCTGGTACTGGTCTCCTCCCTCGGGGGGTGTGCGCCCCGGGAGGCTTCCGGACCCGTGGGGGACTACGTGGGGCAGCCTCCCCCGGGGGACACCGCCCAGTTGTTCGCGCCGGGGCTCATCACCACGGGGATCTACACCCGCGACGTGGCCATGGCGCCGGATGGGTCGGAGTTCTACTTCGGCGTCCTTCTGGGTCCGGTGGCTGCCATCGTCGAGACCCACCGGGGGATGAACGGCGTCTGGACCGAGCCAGAGGTGGCCACCTTCTCCAGGGACTCGCGCTTCTTCAACCTGGAGCCCGCCATCGCTCCCGATGGGAGCCGCTTCATGTTCCTGAGCACGCGGGTGGAGGGCCGTGGGCCCGAGGCAGGCGAGATCCGCACCTGGTCCAACCAGGACATCTGGGTCATGGATCGTGAAGGCGATCACTGGGGGGCGCCCTACAACCTGGGCCCACCCGTGAACTCGGAGGAAGCGGAGTTCTTCCCCTCCCTCACCCGGGACGGCACGCTGTACTTCACGCGCGGAAGCGACGACGGTGCGAGGAGCTACATCTACCGCGCGCGCCTGGAGGAGGGGCGGTACCAGGAGCCCGAGCGGCTGGGGCCCGAAGTCAACTCCACCGCCAACCAGTTCAATGCCTTCATCGCGCCGGACGAGCGCTACCTCATCGTCTGTACGGGAGGACGGGACGACTCCTTGGGCGGCACGGACTACTACGTGGTGTTCCGGAGCGAGGACGACCGGTGGAGCGAGCCCGTCAACCTCGGCGGCCAGGTGAACACCCCGGGCGACGGGGAGTTCTCCCCCTACGTGTCCCCCGATGGCCGGTACTTCTTCTTCATGTCCACCCGCCTGGGGGCGCGCGAGCGCATTCCCGACACCCTCACGTGGAGGTACATCCGCGACTACCGGATGCTGCCCGAGATCGGGAACGCGGGAATCTACTGGATGGACGCCGCCTTCATCGAAGGGTTGAGGCCCGAGGGGTTCTAGGGGGTGCGTGGCGCGCGCCCCCACACGAACCTGCTACTGGACCCGCAGTCGTCGGGTGGCCTCATCTCTGCTCCGTTCAGTTCCGTAGTCGGTAGCCACCCACGTACTCGACGCCGAGACTGTCCGTGACCGTGCCCAGCACGACATCGCCCTGGATGCACCGCACGTCCAGCCCCGACGGCATGGCGACCCGCGCAAGCAAGCTCCCGTCGGGAGCGAAGACCGCCCAATGCGACGCGGTCCTGGCGCGCCATGGCGGGTCGTACTCCCGCACCCACAGGTTCCCGGCATCCTCGACGATGAGCGCAGTGAAGGCGGGCAGCGTCGGCACCCTGGCGAGGTTGCGCGTCTCCTCTCGGTATTGCTCCGCCGGGCGTTTCGGCAGGGTGTAACCCAAGGCGGCCGCCTCGGCCTCAGCCTCCATGTGCCAGTAGTCAGCCAAGCTATCGAGAAGTGGAGACGTAATCGGCGCGGGCGCGGTGGGCAGGCGCAGTATCTGCCTGAGTGAGCCTTCGGGGGTGTAGGTGCGGATCTCGAAGCGATCACTCTCAGCAAGGTAGATGCGGTCGGCACCTGCGGCCGCGAGCGCGTCGCGGGAGAACGGCAGCAGCATGACACTGGCGGCACCGCCGCGCGACCGCACCTGCCATTCTTCACCACCCAGTCGTGCCAGCGGAACGCTCACCGTATCGGATTCCGCCGATTGCACAACGAAGGACAGCGTATCCCGCAGGTAGCTGGTCGACTGGCCGAGGGTGCGGACCCGACGGGCGGTGACCAGCCATCCGTCATCGAGCGCGGCCATCACATCCACCAGGACCCCCTGCCCGTGCGATACGAGAGCATCCCCCACGAAGGAGCCGTCGGGCGCGAGCACTGTGACCCGGCGAAGCCCCCGATCCCAGACCACCAGGGAATCGCCACGCAGCCGCCGGACCAACTCGATCTCCAGATACTCGCCCGGGCCACCACCCTCCCGTCCGACGGTGCGCAGCCAGGTGCCGTCGGCGGCGAAGAACCGGAGCTCCGAGGCAAGGGCGACGACGATGGTGCCATCGCTGAGGCGGGCCAGCGGCCCCACCTTGAAGAGTTGGTACTCAGGCGGCCCGTAGACCTGGCCGATGCGCACCACGGGCGTTGTGTCCACACTCCAGGTGCCGTCGGATGCGGTCGGCGCGGCGCTCTCGACGATGCGGATGTCAGCGCTATCGCGCACCGTGACTTTGGCCTGCTCCGCGGGTTGCGGCGCGCAGCCCATCAGACAGACGCCGAAGACCGAGGCGATGCGTCGCGACCTGAGAATCGCCTGCGCTCTCAACGTGCTCCCCCTTGGCACAAAGACATGCACCACGGGATCCTCGCGTCAGCCGATGACCCGCCCATCAGTCCCCATCGCCCGCATCCCCGTGGCTTGCCGGGCGCACCCCAATGAACAGGGAGTAGGTCAGAAGACAGCTGTAGTCCTCTCGACGCGGGAGGTAGTCGGGCGATCCCGGCTCGGTGATCCTCCTGAGTTGAGCCCAATCGTCGCCGGAAAGCCTTGCCTCCATCTCACCGAAGAACATGTTGAACAAGCAACTCATAGAGTCTTGAGTCGCCTGGTCCATCGGACCGAGATGGCCGGCACCAAGTGCTCTCGTGCGCAAGTCGACAAACCCGGCTTGTCTCATCCAGCCGGCCGCGCGGAGAAAGTGTTGTTCCGGGGGCACTCCGCCGAGGTAGGGCATCGATTCGACCAGGTGCATCCCCAGCAGAGCTTCAAGCCGTGGGTAGCCGGCCAGAAGAGTCTGGGACGTCCAATAGAGGAGAGCCACCTTCCCTCCCGGACGCAGAACCCGGCGCAACTCTCCGAGAGCGGCGACCGGGTCCCCGACCACGCCCGGCATGGGCCAAAACACATCCTTGCACCAGATCCAATCCACGCTGCTGTCGTCGAACGGGAGTCGATCGATCGATCCCTCGCAAAACTCCACAGTCTGCGTGTGACCGCTTCCCACCGCACTGGCGCGAGCCGCCTCCAGCATCCTGGAGGATGGATCCAAACCGATCACTCGGCCACCGTCACCGACAGCTGCGGCAAGGAGCAGACTATCGACTCCGATTCCGCAGCCCAGATCCACGCCCACGCTCCCTGGCTCGGGTGCAATCTCGTCTATCGCTTCACGAACGACTCCGCGGGTGAGCCGCGTGATCTTCACTAGATGGTCCACATACTCGTCGGCCGTAGTTGCGAGAGGTTGGTCGGCCATCGATCCCTCCTGGGCGAGGACCACGCGTCGCGCCACCTCGTCTCCCCCTCGATTCCCTATCTCATCCATTGGTTCCAATCCCACGGGACTCTCTGGAGGCTCTCCCCTCTGCTCCTACATGCCACCAGGCCTCTGCCGGTTCCGATGGTTCACCACCTGCAGGAGGCGCGTCCGAGCTGAAGGTGATCACGACCGCTTTCCACTCGCCGTCGGGCTCTCGCCAGATGATCGCGGACTTCCCCCGCTCCTCCACGTTTCCACTGGCGGCACGCAGGATCAGCTTCCAGCTCCCCATGTCGTAGGCCAGGTCGCCGGAGGGGCCGTTCAACCAGCGCGATCCCGTCGTCCCCGGCGGCGTTCTCCGACCGCGGCCTACCGGTGCCGCACAACGGGGACGTGGTACAGGTCTTCCATCAGCCGCATGTACTCCTCCATGGTGGGGAGACCCATTGACTTGCGCCGCTCCTCCAGACTCCCCTCGTTCTCGACGGAATCAAGTACCAGCCGTCCATCCACCATCGTGAACTGCGTTCCGAAGCGTTGTGGAAAGCCGTCACCTACGAGAACGCGGTCGATGAGGAGCGCCGCCTGGTCGGCAGGCACCAGTCCCTCTCGAGCAAGTCGCTCGATGGTAGGTAGCCACGTCTTCTGGAATTCGTGCGAAGGGCTGTGTTGCAGGACAAGGAATGCGGCCTGTGAGGCTGGCCCGCCGGCTCGGACCGAATCCGGCCAACCATACTCGTCGAGTATCGTCCGCAACCGGGCCGTCCGCGCAGAGTCGCCGCGCAACATGCTCTTCGCAAACGCGGTGTCGCGCATCCGGTCCGCAGACAGTCCCTGGCGTATCTCCTGATCCTCGGTACCCATCCGCACGAGGTCCTGGCGCACGGCATCTGGAAATCGAGCCTCATGCGCTTCGTCGGACGCTCCACGCTTCCGACTGCCTGCGTCAGAACAGCCCGCGGACAGCCCCGCAATCGCTATCACCAGAGGAATGTGGAGCCTATGAATCCTCATCGAGCCTCACGGCACCGGGTCGTCTAGTCCCGCAGCGGAAACAAGACCTCGCTCACCTCGATCGTGGGCGGCTCCAGGACCACCCTCCTGGTCTTGGCGTCTCAGTGGTGCCGCCGCTCTGGACGCCCATGGCCCCGACTCACACCCCGAGCGCACGCAATGTGAGGAGCCATCGGGCTTCACGTTCCAGGTCCTCCAGGGATCCGTACCCCATCGTGCGGATGGCCCTCCCTTCCACGAGAACCCGCGTCCCGTGGTTCATCCAGGCCTCCGGTGCCGTGTGAGCAAGGTCACCGATCAGGAGCTTGAGGTTCCCAAGAGCCTGGTAGAGCATGCGTTCCTCCAGGCAGGAGAAATCGAAGTGGGAGGCGTCGATCTGCACCCGTCTGGAAGGGTCCTCGTAGTACAGGTCTGCATAGAAAGCGAGGCTCTGCTCTTCGTGCGTCTTCTCCACCGACCGCTTCCGGCCTCCGATCTTGATGGGTAGCCCCGTACTCATCATGATGGCCGCGCTCGCGATCTTCTGGGCTCCGCTGGGCCCCTGCTTTTCGGTCCTGGTTGTCGTGGTGGTGACCGTGATCCCCGCCACCGCGATGAGGATCGGGTGGGCAGCCGGCAACGCATCGACCGTCCGGGCAGCTTCGGGGGCAGGAAGCTCGACCAACGCGGCCGTCGGGCCCACGGCGCACTCCACACCCGATGACCGCAGGGCATGTCCGAGTGCCTTCGCCTCGCTCTCCGACAGATCCTCCGCCACGATCCCCCACGCCCTCTTCGCGACGAGCACCTGATCTTGAACCGGCGTCTCGCGAGCTGCGGCCAAGGCCTTGGCGAGCACCATCGGGTCGCGTGACTCACGATCGAGCTGGATCAGGGCGAAGCGGGCAGTTTCATTCATGGCATTCCAATCCCCTTGATGTCACGATGCGTTCCGTCGAGCCTCTTCCACAATGACTCCTCGCGCGAATCGCACCTGCCCAACGCGGGCCGTTCAACCCGGACCGTAACGTCGTAGCAGCGCCCGAGCGCCGTCCGCGATCCGCTTCTCGAGCACCCCCCTCGTCACACAGCGGGTCACCGACGAGGAGTGGTCGCGCTGGCGCGATCGGGCCCGGATGGCGGTTTCCACCGTACTGGTGACGGAGTCCACGGCCACAACGCGGCTGCCCAGGGTCAAGGTGACGTAGTAGCGGTCGGCATTGTTGCCCGCGACCGCGCCCTCGCCGCAATCCATCCATGTCGATGGCGGCTGGTGATCGAGCTCCCGCAGATCCTGAACGAAGCCGCCCAACTCACGTTGGTCGGGATCGTAGTGTGAGAAACCGATCCCCAGGGCCTCGTACGTATAGCGCACCGCGTTGAAAGCCCGCTCCACGGTGCCCTGGACCGTATCGACGACGAAGTACTCGCTGCCGTCGCGCGGTGGATCCGGTTCGGAGCCTCCCGCCATCCTCAGGAGCCCGCTGACGCTCGATCCCCCTCCCGGCCCACCCGACGCGCAGGCCGCCGATAGCAGCAGCGCCGCCAGCGCCACGATTCGCATCGTCACCTCCTCTCCCACACGGTTTGCCGGTCCAGTCGGTTGGCCAGAGCCTTGCGGCGGTCGCATCAGGGTCCACCATACTTCAGCGTGCGCCGATGGCGGGCAAGCTGTTTCCACGTCCCCTTCCCGGCACTCCACCGTTGCCCCCGGCTCGTGGAGGCGGGAGGGACGGCCGTCCGCTACGTTGACGTGATCCGAGCCAGCTCCTTTCTGTCCAGTACCCGGGAGCCAGGACCGCGGCCCGCATCTGCGCGGACCAGCTCGTCATCGAGACATCGTGAGAGGCGAGGAGAAGACCATGTCCGAGCACGGGAGCCCGGAGGACATCACCCGCAGGGAAGCCCTGGGGCGCGCCGTGAGCATCGGCACCGGCGCATGGGCGCTGGGTGCCCTTCCCTTCCTGGCCAGGTGCGCTCCTGCGCTGCGCAGGGACCGACCCAACATCGTCTTCATCTTCTCCGACGACCACGCGCCCCACGCCATCTCCGCCTACGGCTCGCGCATCAACCGCACCCCCAACATCGACCGGATCGCGAACGAGGGCGCCATCTTCCTCAACAGCTTCTGCACCAACTCCATCTGCGCGCCCAGCCGGGCGGTGGTGCTCACCGGCAAGTACAGCCACGTGAACGGGAAGGTGGACAACTCCGCCACGCCCTTCGACGCGGCGCAGCCCACCTTCAACAAGTACCTCCGGGACGCGGGCTACCAGACGGCGATGATCGGGAAGTGGCACCTCATCGCCGACCCCGAGGGTTTCGACTTCTGGCAGATCCTCCCCGGCCAGGGAGACTACTACAACCCCGACTTCCTCACGCCGGAAGGTCCGGTCCGCATGGAAGGGTACGTCACCGAGATCATCACCCGCCTCACCCTGGACTGGCTGCGCAGCGGACGTGACCCCGACCGGCCCTTCCTCCTGATGTGCCAGCACAAGGCGCCCCACCGGAACTGGATGCCAGGACCGGCCCAGCTCCACCTCTACGAGGACGTAGACATCCCCGAGCCCGAGACGCTGTTCGACGACTACCGGGGACGGGCCTCGCCAGCCGCAGAGCAGGAGATGACGGTCCGCAGCCACCTGCAGCCCGCCTACGATCTCAAGATCACACCCGAGCCCGGGAGCGCCGACGCGGTGGGGTTTCCCGGCTACGACCGGATGACGCCGGAGCAGAAGGCCGTGTGGGACGCGGTCTACGAGCCGCGCAACGCGGAGTTCCGTGCGGCGGCCCCGGAGGGAGACGACCTCGTCCGGTGGTACTACCAGCGCTACATCAAGGACTACCTGCGCTGCGTGGCGGGCGTGGACGAGAGCGTGGGGCGCGTCCTCGACTGGCTCGACCAGGAGGGACTGGCCGAGAACACGCTGGTGGTCTACTGCTCCGACCAGGGCTTCTACCTGGGCGAGCACGGGTGGTTCGACAAGCGGTGGATGTACGAGGAATCACTCCGCATGCCCTTCCTGGCCCGGTGGCCCGCCCGGATCCGCCCGGGGACGCGCATCCCCCAGATGATCCAGAACATCGACTACGCCCCCACCTTTCTCGACATGGCGGACGCGCCGGTGCCGGAGGATATCCAGGGCGCCTCGCTCCTGGATCTCATGGAGGGCGAGACACCGGCGGCGTGGAGGGAGTCCATCTACTACCACTACTACGAGTACCCGGAGCCCCACCGGGTCGCCCCGCACTACGGCGTGCGCACGGAGCGCTACAAGCTCATCTACTACTACCAGACCGGGGAATGGGAGCTCTTCGACCTGGTGGAGGACCCGTCGGAGCTGCACAGCATCTACGACGAGCCGGCCCGGGCCGCGCTGGTCGCGACGCTGAAGGCCGAGCTTCGCCGCCTGCGGAGCCAATACGGCGACCGCACCGGGACGGAGTTTCCGGAAGCGTAAAGCCGACCGGAGCGGAGGCCCACTTGTCATCAGGGGCCAAGCCCAACGCCTGATTCACCCAGGCCGTCATCGCTTGCTCGCGAATCAGGCCAGGTCGCCTCGTAGCGCGACACTACACCCTGAGCGCACAACGGAAGCCCCTGGCGGCATAGTAGGACTCCGCACCGTTGTGATATATGAAGACGGTTCCGTAGCGGTAATCACCGAAGATGGCGCCACCGAGGCTTCTGATGTCCGGCGGCGTTTGCAGCCAGCTCGATGTCTTCGTATCGAACTCCCCAAGCTCCTGCAGTCTCCGGTATTCTCCTTCGGTCAGAAGGACAGCTCCCATGGCGGTGGCCATCTCGACCGCGCTTGCCTCTGGTTTGTGTTCCTTCCTCGCTTCCAGCGCCTGGCCGTCATAGCAAACGCTCCTGCGGCCCTTTGGACTCTCCGGTGAGCAGTCGAAGAACAGATACTCACTCGTCTTCCTGTCTTGACCTATGACGTCTGGTTCGCCGCCGGTTCTTTCCATTTCGCTGAGCGACCACAGCTTGTCGGGCTTGCCTTCCAGCCTTGCTCGCACCTTCTCCCACTGAAGGTTCTTGTGGCGGTGAATGTTCTCCTCAAAACGAGCCTTCAACGCTGCCAGTAGCTCGTCGCGCTGGCTTGGTCCGAGATTCTCTGTGCCTTTAATCGCCATTCGCTATTGCACCCTTTCTTTGTCCTGTTCGACGCCCTCGCCGTGCGCGTAGGAGGCGGCGGAGCTGGGTACCGCACCTTGCGCCCACTTCTCCCTGCCAGTCAGGCAAGAGCCTCACGGCGCCCACCTCACGAAGCACCCAGGAACGGAAGCAGGACGTCCATCACTCGATTGGGGGCGGAGAAAACCACGGCGTGGTCTCCCCCCTCCAACTCCGAGTAAAGTATGCCCTCGATGGAACTGCGAACATCCGCCATGTCCTGTGCCGGCACGACCGCGTCTGCGGCACCCCAAATCAGCAGCACACGTCGCCTCTCTTCACCGACGGCACTCAGTAGTGGACGGTAGTCTCCCAACGCATCGCTTCGAGCGAATGACAAGAAGGCATGTAGGAAGCCCGGTCGCGCCAGTTGTTGCCCGAACAGATGCAGGTGCTCCGAGCGTCTCGGAGTACCTGCCAACGCGTTTGCCGCGATGGAGCGCAGCTTGCGGAGTCCGACCAAGCGCAAGAACACGGGTCCTATCAGCGGCATGCGCAATATGCGGACGACCGCATTGTCGTGCTCGTAGAACACGGCAGGCGCGAGCAGTGCGAGGCTCCTCACCTTGTCGGGATGCCGGGCCGTGAAATTCAATGCCGTAGCTCCGCCAAAGGAGTAGCCCACCAGATTCACAGGCACTCTCATACTGGTCTGGTCGAGGAGCTCCAGGAGTTGCGTCCCAAACAAGTCCCGGTCGTGCGGCACGGTCGGAAATGCTGACTCCCCTCGTCCATACATGTCGTAGCGAAGCACCCGATATCCCGCATCGGCCAGCACCGGCACATACGGATCCCAGGTCCACATCGGGTTCGTTCCACCGTGCAGTAGCACGACCGGTGACCCTTCGGGCGGGCCGGCCAACTCGTAGTGCGTCTCTCCCTGGGACAGGGATATTGTCGACATCGAACCCTCCCGCCGGAGCCTCGTCACCCCCGGAGCCTACGCCCCATCCCGGCTCGCGACCTTGATACCGATACGAAACTCGGGGAACGCGGCAGCCATGTTGCGGAGAGTCCTCTCCGTGAACCGACCCCATCGATTCGAAACGACGTACGTGTCCTCATCGAACCGAATCCACACCCTGACAACTGCTCTTCACCTCGTGAGAGCTCCCCGTAGGAAGCGTGTCAAAGCAAAGGCTGCCACTAGACTCACAAGATAAGCCGGAACACCTGTGATGACCGGCCAGAGAACAAGCGCAAGAAACCACACCGGTCGAATCGCTGACGTACTCATGAAGGAGTGAAGCGCCCCCACGACCGCCAGCCCAAGAGCACCAAAGGCAGCAGCCAGGGCGGTGTGCAACGCTGTGGTACGGGGCACACTGCGCTGTTGAACACATTCGTATCCGATGTGCGCGGCGTACACAGCGCCGCTTACCACCCACGCCGTGAGTCGCCACACACGTACATGCGCGTGCGGCGCGGCGAATGCTATGCCGATGAGCAGGTACACGACCCCGACCGTCAGTGCACCGAGAACCCATGCTTGACGGCTCGATGTACGCAACCTATCAGGCCTCCGATCAGCGTTGCGAACTACGGGACCACCAGACGGCGAAACCGCAGTGACTCCGGGGAGCTTCGACGCGTCGAGAGACGAAACAGTGTGCAACCAATGCCTAACGATCACATCGAGATCCGACGACCAAACCACGGCGGGTCGTCTGATGACGTTCAGCGGCCTCCGAACCGGCGTCCCTCTCCTATCGCGGGTTCAGCTCTAGCTGAGCAACACATCCGTTCGTCACCACCTGCACGGCTTCCGCCGGTTACTCCGGAGCGGCCGAAGGCCGCGTAGCGGAAGCCCATTCGTTATTTGAAGTCGCGCTCCGTGGCCCGACCCACTCGCCTCCAAAACACCACCGGTTGCCGTTTCCTCTTGGGGCCGATGCGGCCATTGACATGCTCCTCAGACTTGTACAGGCTTACTGTACAACAATTCAGGGAGCTGCCCCATGTCCACGACGATCTCCTACAGCTACGCGCGCCAGCACCTCGCCTCCCTTCTCGACCAGGCCGAGGACCGGCAGGAACCTGTCTTCATCTCGCGTCGCGACCACGAAGACATGGTCCTCATGCCCGCGGCGGAGTTCCGCGCTGTACAGGAAACCGCTCACCTCCTCCGCTCGCCGGAGAACGTGCGCCGTCTCCTCCGCGCCCTCCAACGAGCCCTGGATGGCGGTGTTGAACCCGAGTCCCTCGAGGAGCTGAGGAGCGAGCTTGACCTCCAAGAAGCGGAAGGCTGAACCCCCGAGTCCTGCCCCTCGTCTTTCCGTATTCCAGGATGAATTCAGGGAAGATCTCCAGTTCTGGGTTCAAACTGATCGCCGGGTTGCCCTTCGACTCCTCAAGCTTGTCGAGGCAGTCATGCGCGCCCCCTTCCAAGGCATCGGGAAACCGGAACCCATCAGGCATCTCGGCTCCAACATCTGGTCGCGACGGATCTCTCAGGAACATCGCCTCGTCTACCTGGTTCGCGACGACCGTATCGACTTCTTGATGGGTCGCTATCACTACTGATCCACATCGTTTCCAGCTTCTGGCCGCATTTCAGCCGGTTGCGTCGAAGGCCGCGCAGGCGGCCGGAGCGGAAGCCGCTTTGTCAAGTGCAGTTGGGGCCACACGAACGTGCCGGCGACCGTTCTGCCTCATCCGCAACCTGGTTCATCACACGTCCACAACTTGCGTGTCGTGGGCAAAACCCACGTGGAGGCCCCGTCCGTGGAGCGTGTCCTCAAGACTCTTCAGGTCATCGAAACTCAATCGATCAGGCTCTTCGATGTGCGTGAGAATCACGCGTTCGGCCTCCAGCTTTCGAACGATTTCCAACGTCTCGTCAAACGTTGCCTCCCCCCGAAGCACGGGATGCTCCTCAGCGATCTGTCTCTCTCCTGTCCCTGGATCGAACTCCACCACCCCCATGGGGAGCACAGCTAGATCAACCCCCTGCACCCACTCAGGAGGATTCCACCCAACGAGTTCGTCCGGCGCAACCAGCAACCGCTTCCCGCCGCCCTCGATGAGAAAGGCGTATACGTACGACTCGGCCAGCGCGAACGGCCGCACCGTGTATCCCTGCAATTCAAAGGTCTCACCGTCGCTAACCTCCACCACGCGGATCAGGCCTTCGTCCTCGAAGAACTGGAGATGGTCCCAAGTCCCTAGAGTGTCCTTCATATCCTTCAGGACCCGCGACGGGATGTAGACCGGAGTGCAACGGTCCTGGGCCGGCCACTCGCGGAAGTCCTTATTGATCTCAAACACCCGTCGTCCCATGACATGATCGGGGTGCCAATGAGAGTAGGTGCAGGCGCCGACTTGCTCGACCCGCGACCGGTTCAGCTGATCCTTGATCTCTTCGGGCGTGTCAACCAGAAGGTCCGGACCATGGACAAAGAGGCTGGGACCACTGCGGCTGTATGGAACTCCCTTTATTCTCGCTTCTTCGCAGACCGAGCAGAAGCACAGCGGCCGAGGGGTCGTTATCGCCCCACCTGTGCCAAGGAATTCCACTTGCATCACGGCCTAACCTCCACAGCTCCCTCATTCCAGCCCAATTGCACTTGACGTTCAGCTAGCCGGCGTCGCTTCCGCTCGGCTGGCTTGCCGTACTCCTGGGTCCGACCACGTCCACGGCCGCCATTACGGAACCCCCTTGGAGGAGCCGACAGGCGGCGGGTCCTCCCCCCACAAGAGACGAAGTGCGAAGTCCGCAAGGCCAGCCACGATCCGACCGGCCTCACTCGAGTTTGCAGCGACGTAGGCACCGTCCCGACTCGCGGGATCGCCGATCATCATGGTGCGGTACCCCGGAAAGATGCCGTTCTTGTTCGCCACGAGGCGGCCATCCAGGTGGCCGATATTGATCCCCAGCCCAGCACCGTCGCTTCCGAACTGCGGTCTCATGATCTCCGCTGCCGACGCCTCGCTCAGGATGCGGTGACCATGGTAGGTGCCCAGGTTCAACAGTGCGGCGAGGAAAGCGGCCATGTCCTTCGGCCTCAGGTAGGCATCGCCGGCAGCAAACACATTCGTGCGGAGTTGCGTGACCGGCACTGTCACGCCCTCATCCGATCCGTACGGAAGTGCCAGGCGCTCCACCACCTCCGGAGTCGGACGGGTCGGGGCCATCGCGTTCACTCCGAGCGGGGCAAACACACTGGTCGCGACGTATTCGTCGTATGATAGGCCTGACACCAGTTCGATCACGTACCCCGCCGCGGTATAGCACACGTTGCAGTACTGATACTCGACGCCCGGCGCGCCGACACGATGGGTGGCAGCAAGTGTCTCCTCGGGGGTCTTCAGTGCGCGTCGTCCCCACAGCGGGACAGTGTCCAACGGCCCGTCCAGACCCGAGAAGTGAGCAAGCAGGTGCCGAAGCGTGACATCGTCCGCCCCGGCCACTCCCTTTCCGGCTGGGAGCAACGAGTTCAGCGGGTCGTCCAGTGAGAGCCGTTCCGCGTCAACCAGTTGCATGATGGCAAGCGCGGTGACCGGCTTCAGGGTGGACCCGGTCATGAAGTAGGTATCCGGTGTGGCTGGAACCCCTGCAGCGACATCCGCAAAGCCGAAAGCACCGGCCCAAACGACGTCCCCGTCCTGTACGATGCCAACGGAAATCGCCGGGACGTCCGTTTCCCTGAGAAGCCGCTGTGCCTCGGCCCCAATCCTCTCCGTGATCGCACTCAGTCCCCGCGTACCCGTCTGGCAGCGAGCCGGAAGTGCGCTTCCGAATGTCGTTGCCAGCGCAACGACCACGACCTTCCACGCGTCCCGAACTAAGACATTCACTCCACACACCCTCCTGCACAGACTGACGCGATCCCTTCACGACCCGCTCAGGCGATGCCGGCCAACGTTCAGCGGCTTCCAAACCGGGCCCAGCACGCCGTCCTGAGACTCCGCTCTCTTCGCATGAAACACCTCCGTTTCCAACTCCTCTTCGTCCCCAGCCGGTTGCGTCGAAGGCCGCCGCAGGCGGCCGGAGCCGGATGCCAAGCTTGTTATGAGTCAGACCCGATTAGTCCGAGGTATTCTCTCTTCAATCTCTCTTCCTTCTTTGCCATCCGGCGAGTGATAATCAATGTCACAGCTTCCAGCACCCCGATCTCCGTTGCCAGATACTCGGCTGCGGCAAACCCTGGGACGATCAATCTCAGTGCCACGTGCGTGACAACCAGGACCCCAACCAGCGTGAGATTAGCCCTCCAGATCAGGGTCCTGACCTTGAAGAGCTTCATCGCTCGGTCCGCCAACCGTCCCGCTTCGCCGGGAAGACCCTTCGATTCAACGGCCCAAACCGGACTCGGAGATCGTAGGGGCCTGGCTTTCCTCATGCTCCTCCCCGCTTGTCGACCGTATGACTCATAGACACGATGGAAGGGCTGGCCTCCCGCGGCGAACGTGGATTAGCGTCGCGTGAGAGCCAACGCCAGCGCCACATGCGGCGGTGAGCCGCCAGCGACAGGAGACCAGCCCCATGCCATCGTCCGTGAACTTCTGGGTCGGCCTGGACGTCCACAAGGATTCCATCACGGCCGCCGTGTTCCGCAACCGTGATCCGGAGCCCATCCGCGTCGACCGTCTCCCCTACGATCTGCAAAAAGTCCGCCAATACTTCCAGCGGCTCCAGGCCGAGGGTTCCGTGCACGCCTGCTACGAGGCCTCCGGTGCCGGATACGTGCTTCAGCGCTCCCTCGTCGAATGGGGCGTGCCCTGCGAACTGGCCGCGCCCTCGCTCATCCCGCAGCGCGCGGGCGAGCGCCGCAAGTCCGACCGGCGCGATGCCATCAAGATCGGTCGCGACTTCCGCGACGACCGCCTCGTCCTCATTCACGTGCCCACCGAGGCCGACGAGCGCGTGCGCGACCTGGTCCGCTGCCGCGAGACCTTCCAGCGCGAGATCGTCAAATCCCGCCACTATATCCTGAAGTTCATGCGCCGCAGAGGCTTCATCTATCGCGAGGGCACGCACTGGACTGTGCGCCACATCGACTGGATCCGCCACACGCTCGCCCCCGGCACCCTGGCCGACGAAGACCAGGTTGTGCTCTCGGAGTACCTCGCGCTGCTCGAGTACAAGCTCCAGCGACGCGACGACCTGGACCGTCGCATCGAGGACCTGGCCCTCACGCCGCGCTACAAGCCCCTCGCCGACCGCCTCCGATGCTTCCGCGGCTTCAAGACTCAGGCCGCCATGGTCATCGCTACCGAGCTCGGCGACGTCCGCCGCTTCGACAGCCCACGCCAGCTCATGGCCTACGTGGGCCTCATCCCCAGCGAGCACTCCTCGGGAGAGCGGCGACGCCTGGGCGCCATCACCAAGGCCGGCAACACACGTGTCCGCCATATCCTGATCCAGGCTGCATGGCACTATCGAAAGCGCCCGGCGATGCTGACACTTCCAGGCGTGCTGAATGACGGCGGGATCCTGGCCGCGTTGACGGCGGCGCAGGGACGCGCCGACTGAAACGGAAGCCCCTTCTTGTTAGGCGCAGCAGTGCATTACTGCCGCCACCAATCGCCTACGATGACGATGGCGGTGTAGCTGAGGATGAAAGCCGCAGACGAGATCCAGTGACCCAGGCTCCTCGGAGGAACGGGTACGAGCATCGAGACTTCTTGGTCGCGAGCGACGTTGAGCACTTCACTCCGCTCCACCGCCGAGGTCCGGTCACCAGCCGCGGCCACGACCGAAACCTCCCGACTACCGGTTGGGACATCGATGACGTGTACTCGTTCGGTATGTTTGCCCTCCGCCACTAACAGGCCATCAATACTCACACTCACCGCTCGCATCGGCTCAGAGAACCGTACCAGCAGGGATCCGTGCTGAACTGAGCCGGTGGGTGCCGGATATCGAACTTCCACGTTCGCAGCGCATCCCGACATCGTCATCGCAACCACGACCGCTAGACAGTACTTGGTCATTTCTCCACCCTCTCATCCTGTTGCGCGTAACGTTCTAGAGCTGCGACGCCGGCGCGTCCTCACCCTTCAATGACACACCACTCTTCGATCCGACCTAGCGCCGCTTCCGACGGCCCACACGCTTGCGCCGGTGTTCTCCGAAGCCGCGCTATGCGCGGCGTAGGCGCAGCTCGTTTGATACTGATACAGGCCCCTCCTGGACCTCCCGGCCTTCGGGAGGAACGATGAGAGCGCGAACAACTCATCCTTCCCAGGAGGGGACCCATGCGCTTCTACACTGGCCAGCATCGATACTACTGCGGCATCGATCTCCACGCGCGCACCATGTACCTCTGCATCCTCGAGCACGAGAGCGGCAACATCGTCCTGCACCGCAACCTGCGGTGCGAGCCACGGCTCTTTCTGCGGATCGTCGAGCCCTACCGCGACGACCTGGTCGTCGCCGCCGAGTGCATCTTCTGCTGGCACACGGAGGGGTGGAGTTACCCCGATTCAGTGGACAGGGTGAGTAGTGCAGTAGAGTCGGGTT
>Ga0315556_1000309_pt1 | contig 29219 bp, 28 predicted proteins | sample SalMarSW160310MG_FD_202112 | JGI IMG/M metagenome (GOLD analysis project Ga0315556, IMG submission 202112) | Salt marsh sediment microbial communities from the Plum Island Ecosystem LTER, Massachusetts, United States - Salt Marsh Sediment SW1603-10 ...
AGCGATGCCGCACGATCGTGACTTGGCGTACGGCACGGGTCCGGAAGGTGATCGTCCTCCCCGTGCCGGAAGCATTCTCCGTCGAAGTGAGCGCTTGCGCCGCATTGCGTGCGATATTGAGCACCACCTGGATCAGCTGCTCCTTGTCGCCCACGATGTCGGGCACGCTGGGATCGTAGTCGCGGTGGATTGCGACCCCCGAGGAAAATTCGGCCAGGATCAGGCTTCGCACCCGCTCGAGCACCTCGTGGATGTTGACCGGCGCCACGCGCGGCGCGCGATGCGGCGTCAGCAGCCGATCCATCAGCGCCTGAAGGCGGTCGGCCTCCTTGATGATCACTTGCGTGTATTCCCTGAGATCGGGCTTGTCGAGCTCGCGCTCGAGCAGTTGCGCGGAGCCGCGCAGCCCGCCGAGCGGGTTCTTGATTTCGTGCGCCAGATTGCGGATCAGCTCGCGGTTGGCCTGCTGCTCGGACACCATCCGCTCCTCGCGCGCCAGGCGCAGCTGCTGCTCGATCGGGCGCAACTCGACCAGCAGCGGGATGCCGGGGGCGTCGATTCGGGTCACGACGCACGACAAAGGCAGCTGTTCGCGTCCCGGGCGCACGTAAGTGACCACCTGGGCCGAGTAGTCCCAGTGCGTCTTGAGGGCCTCTGCGAGGGCGCGCTCGATCGCCGAGGTCTCGGCGAACAGGCCGGGAAAGGCCTGCCCGATCATCGACCGGGCACCGGTGTCGAGAAGGTTCTCGGCCGCCGGGTTGGCGTAGCGCACCACGAAGCCATCGTCCAACGCCACCACCGCGGTGGCGAGCAGCTCCAGGCCCGAAAATCCGCTGCTCACCACGACGCCCCGCCGGCACTCACCGATCCAGATTTCTCAGCTCGCGCTTCAGCGCCTCGACGTTTTTCTGATGGACTTCGACGTTGTCCTTGTAGGGCTGCAGCCGATCCAGCACCCTGGCGTAGTTCTTCTCGTTGCCGTAGCGCACTGCCTCCTGATCCTCGAGCGCCTTGCGCGCCTTGTCGAGCATTTCCTCTTCCCGACCGAGCTCCTTTTCCAGAATCTCGCGCTGGCGCTCCTTGGCGGAAGCACGCGCCGTGGACGACTCCTTCGGAAAACTTTTCGGCGTCGGCTTGGCGGCCGGCTTCCCGGGCGCCGGCACGACGTTGATTTCGTGGCTCACCACTGTGCATTTCTTGCCGTGCGTATCGCGCGGATCGTTGGTGTACAGCGGGCTGCTGGAGCCGGGAACTTCGCACCTGTACATGTCCGCGCGCGCCGCACCGGCGGCGAAGCCGAGCACCAGCAGCGCGAATGCCGTGTTGCGAAGCATGATCGAGAAGCCGCGTTAAATGGACGCTCTAAGTCTATGCCACCAAAGCGACTTCTAGCAATCCCAAAATAGCTGAAGGACGGGGCTGTGGCCCCGTCCTTCGAATCACGCACAGGCTGCGACCAGCTTACGAACTGTAGTACATGTCGAACTCGAGCGGATGGGTCGTCATGCGGAAGCGGGTGATCTCCTCCATCTTGAGCTCGAGGTAGGCGTCGATCAGGTCGTCGTCGAACACGCCGCCCTTGGTGAGGAAGGCACGGTCCTTGTCGAGGTGGCCGAGGGCCTCCTCGAGCGACGCGCACACGTTCGGAACCTTCTTGCGCTCCTCGGGAGGCAGGTCGTACAGGTTCTTGTCGATCGGGTCGCCCGGGTGGATCTTGTTCTGCACCCCGTCCAGGCCGGCCATGAGCAGCGCGGCGAAGGCCAGATAGGGGTTGGCCGTCGGATCGGGAAACCTGACCTCGACTCGCCGGCCCTTCGGGCTCGCCACGTGCGGAATGCGGCACGCGGCAGAGCGATTGCGCGCCGAGTAGGCGAGGTTGATCGGCGCCTCGAAACCCGGCACCAGGCGCTTGTACGAGTTGGTGCCCGGGTTGGTGATCGCATTCAGCGCCCGCGCGTGCTTGATCACGCCGCCGATGTAGAACAGCGCAAATTCCGACAGCCCGGCATAGCCGTTGCCGGCGAAAACGTTCTGGCCGCCCTTCCACACCGACTGGTGCACGTGCATGCCAGAGCCGTTGTCGCCCACCACGGGCTTGGGCATGAAGGTCGCGGTCTTGCCGTAGGCGTGCGCGACGTTCCACACCGTGTATTTCAGGATCTGCATCCAGTCGGCACGCTGGACCAGCGGCGCAAAGCGGGTACCGATTTCGTTCTGCCCTGCGGCCGCCACCTCGTGGTGATGGACCTCGACCTCCACCCCCTGCTGCTCGAGCGCGAGGCACATCGCGTTGCGCACGTCCTGCAGCGAATCGACCGGCGGTACCGGGAAATAGCCGCCCTTGACCGGAGCGCGGTGACCCATGTTGCCCGACTCGTAGTCGGTCCCGGTCGACCACGGCGCTTCCTCGGACTTGATCTTCACGAACGAGCCGGACATGTCGATCGACCACGTCACGCCGTCGAAAACGAAGAATTCGGGCTCGGGGCCGAAGTACGCCGTGTCACCCAATCCGCTCGATTTCAAATACGCCTCGGCGCGCTTGGCGACGCCGCGCGGACAGCGGCTGTAGGGCTTGCCGTCGGAGGGCTCGATCACATCGCAGTTGAGGTTCAGCACCGCCTCGTCGGTGAACGGGTCCATTCGCGCCGTGCCCGGGTCCGGCATCAGCAGCATGTCGGAAGCCTGGATGCCCTTCCAGCCGGCGATCGAGGAGCCGTCGAAGGCGTGTCCGCTGTCGAACTTGTCCTTGTCGAAATACTTCGATGGCACCGAGACGTGCTGCTCCTTGCCTTTGGTATCGGTGAAGCGGAGGTCGACGAATTTCACCTCCTTGTCCTTGAGCATCTTCAAGACGTCATCGGGCGTCATCGCCATCTTCGAATCTCCTGAGTGGGTCTGTGGTCTGTGAAGTGAGCGCGGGCCGGGACCGCCGGCCGAACGCGTCGAAATGAGCAGTTTCCGTGCCTAATACGACTCTCTCGGGCGCTACCCTGGGGTGAGCTGAATCTGGCGCATTTTACCCAACCGCCATGCCCAATGCTGGTGCATTTTAGGCCACTGCGCACTATGCCGGTGCGGCCGGCGCAGCGGTTTCGAGGTTTATATAATGCAGCGTAACGATGGCCGACACCGAATCGATCAAGGCCGCCGCGCGCGAGCGCGCTGCGCGGCTCAATCTGCCCTATGCCGGCGCCCTGCTGCCGCAGGAGGCCCATGTCCTCATGCGGGCCGGCGCGCGGCTGGTCGACGTGCGCACCCAGGCCGAGCTGTACTGGGTCGGACGGGTTCCCGGCGCCCTGCCGGTCGAGTGGAACAGCTACCCCGGCAGCCAGCGCAACCCCGCCTTCCTCGAGCAACTGGCGGAGCTGGTGGAGCGCGACGAGCCGGTCATGTTCCTCTGCCGCTCGGGGGGGCGCTCGCACGACGCCGCGATCGTCGCCACCCAGGCCGGATTCCACGAGTGCTACAACGTGCTCGAAGGCTTCGAGGGCGACAAAGACGCCCAGCAGCACCGCAACAGCGTCGGCGGCTGGCGCGTGGCCGGCCTGCCCTGGATCCAGGGCTAAGCCGCGGACCAGTTCACGACGCCGCCGTAGGCGGTGGCGAGCACCACGATGCCGAACGCGATCCGGTACCAGGCGAACGGCTTGAAGTCGTGCGTCGCGACATAGCGGATCAGCCAGCGCACGCAGACGATCGCCGCCACGAACGCCGCCGCCAAGCCGACCGCGAACATGCCCAGATCGGCGCTCGATAACACGCTGCGGTGCTTGATGAAGTCGTAGCCGCCGGCGGCGACGAGGGTCGGCACGGCGAGAAAGAACGAGAACTCGGTCGCCGCGCGCCGCGACAGGCCGAACAGCATGCCGCCGATGATCGTCGCCCCGGAGCGCGAGGTGCCGGGGATCAGAGCGAAGGCCTGCGCGAAGCCGACCTTGAGCGCGTCCTTCCAGGTCATGTCGTCGACGTGCGCGACGCGTACGCGGTGGTTGCGGCGCTCGGCCCACAGGATCACCAGCGCGCCGACGATGAAAGCAGCGGCCACCGGCACCGCCTTGAACAGGTGCGCCTTGATTGCGGCGGCGAAAGCGAGGCCGAGCACCGCCGCCGGCATGAACGCGACCACAAGGTTCAGCCACAACCTGCGATTAATCGTGAAAAAGCGCGCGCGATACTCCCACACGATCGCGAGGACCGCGCCGGTCTGGATGACGATCTCGAATACCTTCGCTTTGTCGCCGTTGAATCCGATCAGGTCGCCGGCCAGGATCAGGTGGCCGGTGCTCGAGATCGGAAGGAACTCGGTCAGGCCCTCGACGATACCCAGGACCAGGGCGTGGATCAGCGTGCTTTCCGCCACCCCTGTCAGCGCTCCGAAAGCTTCTGGTTGGCGGCGGTAAGCCGGTCGATCAGGATGCGCATGAACGCCTTGTTGAATTGCACCTGGCAGGCGTCGCTTGCCGCCATCAGCGCCTCGGCCTTGATCTCGAGCACCAGCACCGACGCGCGCGACCGGATCGTGGTATTGCGCAGCGACGTCTCGCCCGAGAAGTAGAGCATCTCGCCGAAACAGTCGCCGGCTCCGAGCGTGCTGAGGATGCGGCCGCCGCGCGTCACCTCGACCTGCCCGTCCACCAGCACGTAGAAGCTCTCGGCGCGGTCGCCCTGCTCGATGATCACCGTCTCGGCCGGCAGGCGCTGCCAGGTTGCGGTGCGCAGCGCTTCCCAGATCTCGACCTCGCGGAAGTCGCGGAAGAAGGCGAGGTTCCTGAGCATGTGGAACTTGCGCGTGTCCGACAGCTCCTCGCGCGGCGCCTCCAGGTGCCGCACCAGGCTCGCAAGATCCTTGCCGAAATCGATCCAGCTCTGATAGCGCACCGCGAGGTCCTTCTGCAGCGCGCGCGACACGATCGCCTCGGCCGCCTCGGGCAGATCCTGTCGCAGCGTGCGCAGCGCCGGCGGCCGGTGATTGACGATCTGATACATCAGGCTCGCGTGCGAAGTGGCGGCGAACGGCAGCCGTCCGGTGAGCAGCTGGAACATCACCACGCCGAGCGAATAGATGTCGGTCTGGTGAGTAAGCGGCTCGTCCGAGAGCTGCTCCGGCGACATGTACGCGGGCGAGCCGACGTTGCGCAGGTTGGTGTGGGTTGCGTCGGCCAGGATTGCAACGCCGAAATCGGACAGCTTGACGTCGAATTCCCGCGTCACCAGGATGTTCGCCGGCTTGATGTCGCGGTGGATGACGCCCTGGCGGTGTGCGTATTCGAGCGCGCGGCTCGACTTGAACACCACCTCGACCACCTTTTCCAGCGGCAGCAGGGCGTCGGCCACGGTGAACTGCGCCAGCGTGCCGCCCGGCACGTACTCCATGACGATATAGCTGTAATCGCGCTCGACCGCGGCGTCGAACAGCGTAACGAGGTGCGGGTGCAGCAGCTTGCCGACCAGCGCCGCCTCGTTGAGGAAGGTGTTGCGGCGCTTGGGCACCGCCAGTCCGGCGTCCTCCCCGCCGTGCCAGAACACCTTGACCGCCACCTCGCGCCCGGCGAAGGCGTCGCGCCCGAGGTACACGGTCGCCGTCGCACCGCGTCCGAGCTCGGACAACACGGTGTACTTGCCGATGTTCTGCGGTTGCGGAGCCAGTTCCGGTGTCCTTCGATCGGGTTCGCAATGCTACCCCAGCATCCGGCCGCCCGGAAAATGCGTATGTAAGGATTGTCGCGGCTGCGCGACGAAGCAGCGGGGACACGGGTCTCCGCTATCTTTTTATCCGCTCCAGGAGGACTACAGATGAATCAGAAGCTCGCAATTCGCAGTGCCATGGCAGGACTGTTCGCGCTCGGCACGCTCGGCGCTCTGAGCGCCCACGCGGCCGACCCCAAAGGCATGGAGAAGTGCTTCGGCGTCGCCAAGGCCGGCCACAACGATTGCGGCAGCAACAAGACCGCGCACGCCTGCGCGGGGCAGTCGAAAATGGACAACGATCCGCACGACTTCAAGTACGTCAAGACCGGGACCTGCAAGGACATGGGCGGGTCGACGATGCCCGGCAAGATGTAATTCGGGTCCGAGCATGAACACAGTCGGCGTCGGCTTGCGCGCAGTGCACTACGAGGATTTCCTCGCCTGCAAGCGCGACGCCGGCTGGCTCGAGGTGCACAGCGAGAACTACTTCGGCGCCGGCGGCTACGACCTGCACGTTCTGCGCCGCCTGCGCGCCGATTACCCGATCAGCGCGCACGGCGTCGGGCTGGCGCTGGGCTCGGCGGCGCCGGAAACGGGCGCGCACGTCGCCAAGCTCAAGCGCCTGGTCGACGCCATCGAACCGGCGCTGGTCTCCGAGCACCTGTGCTGGGGCCGCGGCTTCGGCCGCCACTTCAACGACCTGCTGCCGCTGCCCTACACGCAGGAGGCGCTCGCGCTGATGGTCGCACGCGTCTCGGCGCTGCAGGAGGCGCTTGGACGGCGGATCCTGATCGAAAACGTCTCCAGCTACCTCGAGTACCGGGCAAGCGACATCCCGGAGGGCGAATTCATCGCCGAGCTGTCCCGGCGCAGCGGCTGCGGCGTGCTGCTCGACGTCAACAACCTGTACGTCAACCAGCTCAATAACGGCAGCGACGCGCTGGCGACGATGAGCGCCATTGCGCGCGAATCGGTGGCGGAGATCCACCTCGCCGGCCATCTCGTCGCGCCGCACTGCGTGGTCGACACCCACGGCGACCGCGTCGCCGAGCCCGTATGGGCCCTCTACAACGCCGCGCTCAAGCGCTTCGGCATGGTGGCGACGCTGATCGAATGGGACACCGACATCCCGCCGCTCGAGGTGCTGCTCGACGAGGCGCGGCGCGCGCGCGCGCTACAGGCGGAGGCGTGCTGTGTCTGAGCTCGCCGCACTGCAGCAGGCATTCGGCGCCGCGATTGCGAGCATCGACAAGGCGGCCGAAACGGCAGCGATCTTCCGCGCCGGGCCCGACGCGGCGCTGGCGCGCCTCGCCGTATACCGCGGCAACGTGGTCGGCGCGTGCAGCAAGGCGCTCGCCGGCGCTTATCCGATCGTGGCCAAGATCGTCGGCGAGTCGTTCTTCGAAGGCCTGGCGCGCGAATACCTGCGGCGCTTTCCGTCGGCGAGCGGCGACCTGAACGAGTTCGGCGCCTCCCTGGCGCAGTTCGTCGCCAACTTCCCCCATACCCGGGACCTGCCCTACCTGCCGGACGTCGCGCGCATGGAATGGCTTGCACACCGCATGTACTACGCGAGTGATGAGGCCGAGGCCGGACTTCGACTTGCTCCGGGGATTCATCTCAATTCCCGCTTCGCGCTGCTCACGTCGCCCTGGCCGCTGGCGCGCATCTGGGAGGTTCACCAGGACGACTACGAGGGCGAGTTTTCGGTCGACTTCGAGGCCGGGCCCGAGTGCATCCTGGTCTACCGGCCGCAGTTCCGGGTGCTCGCCGGCACCCTGTCGGCGGGCAGCTACCGTTTCCTCGAGCGCGCCCGCGCCGGGGCGCCGGTCGCCACCGCGCTCGAAGCAGCGCTGGTGGCGGAGCCCGGCTTCGATCTGGGCGCCGCCCTCGCGGCCTGGGTCGAAGCGGGCGTCATCGTCAATGCGGAGGAAGAAAAATGATCTGGTGGAAGCGCATTCTCGCCTGGCTGGCGCTGGCGACGCCGCTGCTCGACCTGTGGATCCGCTGGGACGTCGCCAGCGCCTTTTTCCGCTCGGGCCTGACCAAGATCGAAAGCTGGGACAAGACCGTGTTCCTGTTCCAGGAGGAGTACCACGTCCCGCTGCTGCCGCCCGAAGCGGCGGCGTTCCTCGGCACCTTCGGCGAGCTCGTCTTTCCGCCCCTGCTGCTGCTCGGGCTGGCGGGGCGCTTCTCGGCGCTGTCGCTCAGCTTCGTCAACATCGTCGCGGTGGTCTCCTACTGGCACGTGCTGGGCAAGAACGAGGCCGCGCTGGCGTCGCACTATTACTGGGGACTCCTGCTGCTGGTCACCTTGCTGCACGGCCCCGGCAAGCTGTCGCTCGACCACTGGATCCGGCGCTGGGCCGAGGCGCGCTCAGCCTGAGACGAAGCGCCTGATCTCGGGCCAGAATTCGGGCGCGGCGTCGGTCTCGTTGTGCCGCGCCCCGGCGAGCACCAGCTTGCGCCTGGGCCCGCCCCAGGCCTGGTAGAGGCGCTCGGCGTGGGAGGGCGGAATCACCTCGTCGTGCCCGGCGATCAGGCACAGCAGCGGCGCCTTGAGCCGCGGCGCCAGCGCGATCGAGTCGAAACGGTGGCGCAGCAGCCACCTCACGGGCAGGTAGGGATAGTAGCGCTGCGCGACCGCCACGAGGCTGTCGTAGGGCGTAGACAGGATCACGCCCGCAAGCGAGCGCTGCGCGGCGAGCGCCACCGCCACTCCGCTGCCGAGGCTGCGCCCGAAGGCGAAGATGCGCCGGGCGCCGAGCTCGTTCACCGCGTAGTCGTACCAACTCAGGGCATCGGCGACCAGATGGCGTTCGGACGGCGAGCCCGCGCTCGCGCCGTAGCCGCGGTAATCCGTCAACAGCCAAGAAGTGCCCGCCATCTCGGCCCTGGCCGCGTCGAGCATCCACGACACCTCTTCGGCGTTGCCGCCGAAATACAAAACCAGGTCGGGGCCCGAGTTCACGTGCCACGCATGCAGCCGTGTGCCGTCCGTCGCCTCGGCGAAGACCTCTCTCGCCACCGGAAAGCGCGCCGCGGTCTCGGCGCGGCGCGCATCGCCCAAGGGCTGCGGAAAGAAGATCAGCCGGTCCTGCAGGAAATACACGACCAGCGGCAGCGCGACCGCGAGCGCGACGGCGAGCGCGACGAGGAGCTTGACGATCGAAGCGATCAACTCTTCTGGTACAGCTCGCTGCCCTTCTCGACGAACTCGACCGACTTCTGCTCCATGCCCTTGGCGACGTAGTCGCGCACGTCCTGGGTGATCTTCATCGAGCAAAAGTGCGGCCCGCACATGGAGCAGAAGTGCGCCAGCTTGGCGCCTTCCTGCGGCAGCGTTTCGTCGTGGAAGTCCTTCGCCGTGTCCGGATCGAGCCCGAGGTTGAACTGGTCGGCCCAGCGGAATTCGAACCTCGCCTTCGAGAGCGCGTTGTCGCGCTGCTGCGCGCCAGGATGCCCCTTCGCGAGATCGGCCGCGTGCGCCGCGATCTTGTAGGCGATGATGCCGTCCTTGACGTCCTTCTTGTTCGGCAGCCCGAGGTGCTCCTTGGGGGTGACGTAGCACAGCATCGCGGTGCCGTACCAGCCGATCATCGCCGCGCCGATCGCGCTGGTGATGTGGTCGTAGCCCGGCGCGATGTCGGTGGTGAGCGGCCCCAGGGTGTAGAACGGCGCCTCGTCGCAGTATTTCAGCTGCAGTTCCATGTTCTCCCTGATGAGCTGCATCGGCACGTGGCCGGGTCCCTCGATCATCACCTGGCAGTCGTGCTTCCAGGCGACCTTGGTCAGCTCGCCGAGGGTCTTCAGCTCGGCGAGCTGGGCCTCGTCGTTGGCGTCGTAGATCGACCCCGGGCGCAGCCCGTCGCCGAGCGAGAACGAGACGTCGTAGGCGGCCATGATCTCGCAGATGTCCTCGAAGTGCGTATAGAGGAAGCTCTCCTCGTGGTGCGCCAGGCACCACTTGGCCATGATCGAGCCGCCGCGCGACACGATCCCGGTCAGACGCCTGGCGGTCAGCGGGATGAACGGCAAGCGCACCCCGGCGTGGATGGTGAAGTAGTCCACCCCCTGCTCGGCCTGCTCGATCAGCGTGTCGCGGAAGATCTCCCAGGTCAGCTCCTCCGCCTTGCCGTCGACTTTTTCCAGCGCCTGGTAGATCGGCACCGTGCCGATCGGCACCGGCGAGTTGCGCACGATCCATTCACGCGTCTCGTGGATGTGCTTGCCGGTCGAGAGGTCCATCACCGTGTCGCCGCCCCAGCGGATCGACCAGGTCATTTTCTCGACCTCCTCGGCGATCGAGGAGCCGAGCGCGGAGTTGCCGATGTTGGCGTTGATCTTGACCAGGAAGTTGCGGCCGATGATCATCGGCTCGCTTTCCGGATGGTTGATGTTGGCCGGAATGATCGCGCGCCCGCGCGCCACCTCGTCGCGCACGAATTCGGGCGTGATGAGCTTGGGGAGATTCGCCCCGAAAGATTGCCCCGGGTGCTGGAAATCAAGAGATTTTTCTAATTTCTGATTCTCCCGCAACGCAATGAACTCCATCTCGGGCGTGACGATGCCCTTGCGCGCGTAGTGCATCTGCGTCACGCAGCGGCCGCGGCGCGGCTTGCGCTTCAAGTCGAAACGCAGCTCGGCCAGCTTGGGATCGTCGAGCCGTCCGCGACCGTACTCGGAGGTCGGGCCTTGGAGCAGCTCGCTGTCGTTGCGTTCCTCGATCCACTTCTCGCGCAGCGGCGCGAGGCCCTTGCGGATGTCGATCCGCGCCTGCGGGTCGGTGTACGGCCCCGAGGTGTCATAGACCAGGATCGTCGGGTTGCCCTCGCTCTGCGAGATCGCGCGCATCGGCACGCGCAGGTCCGCGCGCGACCCGGTCACGTAGACCTTCTCCGAACTGGGGAGCGGTTTGACCGCCGCGTCGTCGACGTGGGCGGTGGCGGCTAGAAACTTGGGATTGGCGTTCATGATCGCTTCCTTCGGCGGGATTACCCGCATCAGGTTCAAAGGGTTTCTCTCACCCAGCGACACCCGCCGCCAGGACCCCTGCGTTGAGTCCGCTACGCTACTGCAAAGCGGCAGCGGTGACAACAAATCACCCCTGCGCCGCTGTTACTATTGCGTTGCGCCGCCCCGGCCTGCACCGACCCCTTATGCGATTCCTCGTCCTGCTCGTCGCGCTCGCGCCCCTGCTACCCGTTGCGCAGGCCGAGCCCGCCGTGGCCTCGAAACCGCTGGCGCAGGTCGCCCTCTACCCGCAGCGCGAGGCTTCGGCCCAGGCCGTAGCGCTCAATGAGTCACGCATCGCCGCGGAGATCGCGGCGCGCATCGTGCAGATCCCGGTGGAAGTGGGACAAACGGTGGCGCGCGGCGCCGTGGTGGTGCGGCTCGATTGCCGCGATCAGGAGCTGGCGCGCGAGCGCGCCAAGGCGGCGCTCGCGGCGGCGCGCTCGCGGCTCGCGCTCTCCGCGCAGCAGCTCGCGCGCGCGCGGGAGCTCGTCGCCAGGGGCTTCATCTCCAAGGACGCGCTCGACGCACGCAACTCCGAGGTCGAGGTGTTGCGCGCCGACGCCGCGCAGTCGCGCGTGCAGCTCGCCACGGCGGAGCGCGCGGTCGGCAAGTGCACGCTGCGCGCGCCGTTTGCCGCCATCGTGCGCCAGCGCCTGGGCCAGGTCGGCGAGCTCGCCGCGCCGGGAACGCCGCTGGTCGCGCTCGCCGACGCGGGCCGCATCGAGGTCGCGGCGCAGCTTCAGCCGCGCGACGCGGCATCGCTGCGCGCGGCGCGCGAGATCCGCTTTCTCGGCGACGGCGGCGCGCGCCCGCTGAAATTGCTGCGCGTATCGCCCGCGATAGATCCCCAGGCGCGCACCGTCGAGGCGCGCCTCGCCTTTGCCACCGAGGCAGCGGCGCCGGGCGCCGCCGGGCGGATCGTGTGGCGCGACAGCGCGCCGCACCTGCCGCCGGAGATGGTGGTCAGGCGCAACGGCACGCTGGGCGTGTTCCTCGACGCGGCGGGCGTGGCGCGCTTCCACCCTCTGCCGGAGGCGCAGGAAGGCAGACCGGCGCCGGTCGAGCTGCCGGCGGACGCGAGCGTCGTGGTGCAGGGGCAGCTCACGCTTCAGGACGGACAGCGGCTGCGATGAACCTGCTCGGGCGGCTGCTGCGCAACCACCCGCTCGCCAACATCACTTTCGCGGTGGTGCTGCTGATGGGCGCGCTCGGCTACTCGCGCATGCCGCGCGAGCAGGATCCCCAGATCAACTTCAACTGGGTGAGCATCACCACCGTGCTACCCGGCGCCTCCGCCGAGGACGTCGAAAAGCGCGTTACCCAGCCGCTCGAGGACGCCATCAAGCAGGTGACCGACATCCGTTTCGTCATCTCGAACAGCCGCGAGAACGTATCGTCGATCCTGGTGCGCTTTCGCGACATCGACGAGCGCGTATTCGACAAGCGCGTCAACGATCTGCGGCGCGAGATCCAGAACAAGGCAAAGGCCGAGCTGCCGGTCGAGGTGCGCAACGACCCGCGCATCCTCGAGATCACGACATCGAACGGCTTTCCCACGGCGCAGGTGCTGGTCACCGGCCAGGCCAACGACGAGACGCTGCGACGCACGGCGCGCGAGCTGCGCACGGACCTCGAGCGCCTCACAGGCGTCGACCAGGTGTTCGCACTCGGCCTGCGCGACCCCGAGCTGCAGGTCGAGTTCGATCCCCAGCGCGTGGCGGCGCGCGGGCTCACGGCGGCGGACCTGGCGAACGCGGTCGGGACGTGGTTTCGCGATACCTTCGCGGGCAAGAAGCGCGCCGGCGACGACGCCTGGCTGGTGCGGCTGGTCGGCCAGGACGCCGATCCGGATTACCTGGCCAAGCTGACCGTGGCCGTGCCGGGCACGCGCCAGCGCGTTCCGCTCGAGGCCCTGGGCAGCGCCTCGCGCGGCCGCGCCACGCCCACCAGCCTCGCCTCGACAGGGGGGCGACCGGCGGTGCTGCTGTCGGTCACCAAGAAGAGCTACACCAACACGCTCGAGCTGGTCGAGCGCATCCGGGGTTTCATCGCCGAGAAGAACCCGCTGCTCGCGCGCTCGGGCATCAGGCTGGCGTTGACCGACGACCAGACCGTTCCGACGCGCGAGGCGATCCGCATCATGGAGTCGAACGCGGCGCTCGGCCTGGCTTCGGTGCTCGCGGTGTGCTGGCTCTTCCTCGGCACGCGCGTCGCGATTCTGGTAGCGCTGGGCATCCCGTTCTCGCTCGCCGGCGGCTTGGCCATCCTGTACGCGAGCGGCAATACGCTCAACATCTCGGTCCTGCTGGGCGTGGTGATCGTGCTGGGCATGCTGGTCGACGACGCGGTGGTGGTGGTCGAGGCGCTCTACTACCGCGTGCAGCGCGGGCAGGAGGTGCTGGCGGCGGCGCTCGACGCGCTGCGCGAGACCGCGGCGCCGGTAACGTCGTCGGTGGCGACCACGCTCGCCGCGTTCCTGCCGCTCATGCTGCTGCCGGGAATCGTCGGCAAGTTCATGTTCGTGATCCCGTTCGTGGTGACGCTGACGCTCGCGATCAGCCTACTGGAAGCCTTCTGGATGCTGCCGACGCATGTCATCGCGCTCAAGCTCGATCTGTCGCGGCCCTCGCGGCTGCAGCGCTGGCGGCACCGCCTGACGCATCTGCTGCGCGTCAAGTATTCGCGCGCCCTGCTCTATGTAATGCGCCGCCCGAAGCGCTTCGCGGCGGTGATGTTCCTCGCCGTTGGCGCCGCCGGCGCGTCGGTGGCGAGCGGACTGGTGCGTCTCGAGTTCTTCGCCTTCGACCCGATCCGCATCTTCTACGTCAACGTCGACATGCCGGCTGCAGCGCCGATCGAGACCACCCTGGCGCGGGTCGAGGGCCTCGAGCGCGCGGTGCGGGCGAGACTCGGGCCGCGCGAGGCGCGCGCCGTCACCTCGGTAGCCGGCGTCAAGTTCACCGACACCGAGCCGCTCTACGGCGACGCCTACGGGCAGGTGATCGTGTCACTGGCGCCGCGCAGCAAGGGCGATTCGCGCGACGTGCTGGAGGTGGTCGATTCGATGCGCGCGGCGCTGCAAGCGATGCCGGGTGCGGGCAAGGTGAGTTTTACCGTGCTCTCGGGCGGCCCGCCGGTGTCCAAGCCGGTGCGCGTGCGCGTTCGCAACGACGACTACCAGGAGTTGCGCGCCGCGACCGACGCGCTGCTCGGGATCGTGCGCGCCGTTCCCGGCGTCAAGGACGTCACCGACGACGACATTCCGGGCCGCCCGCAGCTGGTGCTGAAGCTCGACCGCGAGGCGGTGCGCGCCGCGGGCCTCAACCCGGGGCTGGTGGCGCGCCTGGTGCGGCTGCACGTGGACGGCGAGATCGTGGCGCAGATGCGCGATGCGGGCGAGAAGCTCGAGGTGAGGGTGCGCGCCCGTCCGCGCCAGTCGGCCGACGTCGCGCGGCTGCTCGACGACCCGATCGCGCTGCCCGGCGGAGGGACGACGACGCTGCGCACGCTGGTAAGGGCCGAGACGCAGCTCGGCAAGGGCGTGCTCAAGCACTACAACCTGCGCCGCTCGATCACGGTCGAAGCCGACCTCGACAAAAAAACGACCGACACCGTGGCGGCCAACGAGGCGATACGCAGCGGCTGGGACAGGATTCACGCGCGCTATCCTTCCACCGACCTGGACTTTTCGGGCGAGCTGGACGACATCTACGAGAGCCTCGATGCGATGAAGGTGCTGTTCCTGCTCGGCGTCGGGCTGATCTACCTGATCCTGGCGACGCAATTTCGCAGCTACTGGCAGCCGCTCATGATCCTGGTGACCGTGCCGCTCGCCTTCACCGGCGTGGTGGGCGGGCTGCTGGTATCGGGCAACCCGCTGTCCCTGTACACCCTTTACGGCGTGATCGCGCTCACCGGCATCGCGGTGAACTCGGCGATCGTGCTGATCCACGCCGCCAACACGCGGCGGCGACAACGGATGACGGTGTTGCACGCCGCCGTATACGCCGCACGCCGGCGGGTGGTGCCGATCGTCATCACCAGCACCACCACCATCGCCGGGCTGTTTTCGCTTGCCTTCGGCCTTGGCGGCAAGTCGCTCATCTGGGGGCCGGTGGCCGCGTCGATCGTCTGGGGCATCGGCTTTTCCACCGTCCTCACGCTGTTCGCCATACCGATGCTGTACTGGGCGCTGATGCCCGAGCATCGTTCCCGGCGCGGATCTTGATCGCAGGTCAAGGCCGCCGGCCCCCGGCCGGGGTCGCTTTGGTAAACTAATGCCCCCTTTCGCCCAAATTCCTTGGTGGCTCAATGAACTTCGAACAGGCGCGCTTCAACATGGTCGAACAGCAGATTCGGCCGTGGGAAGTGCTCGACCAGGACGTGCTCGATCTGCTCTACGTCGTGCCGCGCGAGGAGTTCGTGCCGCCGGCGCACCGCGCGCTGGCGTTCACCGACATGGAGATCCCGATCGGCGAGGGCGAGCGGATGTGGGCACCGAAGATCGAAGCGCGCGCCATGCAGGAGCTTGCGCTGCGCAAGGTGGACCGCGTGCTCGAGGTCGGCACCGGCAGCGGCTACCTCACCGCGCTGCTTGCGCACCGCGCCGCGCACGTGCACTCGGTCGAGATCAGGCCCGCCCTGGCCGCGTTCGGCAAGGCGAACCTGGAGCGCCACGGCATCGACAATGTCACGCTCGAGGTGGGCGACGCCGCGCGCGGCTGGTCGCAGCACGCCCCTTACGATGTGGTGGTGCTCACCGGCTCGACGCCCGTTCTGCCGCAGTCCTGGCTGGCGCAGCTCGCGCCCGGCGGGCGGCTGTTCGCGGTGCTCGGCGACGCGCCCATGATGACCGCCAAGATCGTGCACTGCAGCGCGCCGGGGGCGTTTCGCACGGTGGAGCTGTTCGAGACCGTGCTCGCCCCGCTGCTGAACGCCGAACAACCAGCCCGCTTTCGCTTCTGATGACGCAGATTTCGCCCGTGGAGCTGTCCGCCTGGCTTGCCGCGCCCGGCGAGCGCAAGCCGCTGCTGCTGGATGTGCGCGAGCCGTGGGAGTTCCACACCTGCCGGCTGCCGGAGGCGATGCTGGTGCCGATGCGCGCGCTGCCGGCGCGCCTGGCCGAGCTCGATCCCGGCAGCGACACGGTCGTCATCTGCCACCATGGCACGCGCAGCATGCAAGTCGCGTACTTTCTCGAGCACCAGGGTTTCACCAAGGTGCACAATCTGGCAGGCGGCGTCGACGCCTGGGCCCGAACCGTCGACCCCGCCATGCCCGTTTACTGAGCTCAAGGCCAATCCGATGATACGTTTCATTGCCTCCCTAGCCTTCGCCGCTGCCCTGCCGCTCAGCGCGCAGGCGGAGGATCTGCTCCAGGTCTACCGCGACGCCCGCAGCTACGACGCGCAATACGCCGCGGCGCGCTACGCATTGCAGGCGGGGCAGGAGAAGCTGCCCCAGGGCAAGGCGCTGCTGCTGCCGACGCTCGGCCTGTCGGCCAACGCCACCGAAAGCCGCCTGGAGTCCGACTCCGACAAACCGTTGCTGTCGCCGAGCTTCAATCGCAACGTGCGCTCGAACGGCTACACGCTCAACCTGTCGCAGCCGATCTACCGCAAGCAGAACTTCCTGCAGTACGACGAGGCCGGCTACCAGGTCAGGCAGGCCGAGGCGGCGTTCGGCCTGGCTGCCCAGGACCTGATCGTGCGCACGGCGCAGGCCTACTTCGAGATGCTCGCGGCGCAGGACAGCCTGACCCTGGTCGGCGCGCAGAAGGCCGCCATTTCGGAGCAGCTGGCGCAGGCCAAGCGCAACTTCGAGGTCGGCACCGCGACCATCACCGACACGCACGAGGCCCAGGCGCGCTACGACCTGGTGGTGGCGCAGGAGATCGCGGCGCAGAACGACCTGGAGAGCAAGCGGCGCGCGCTGCAGCAGCTCACCGGCAAGGAGTACGCGGCGCTCGCGCCCCTGCGCCCCCACGTCAGGCTCACGGCGCCGAATCCGAACAACATGCAGGACTGGGTCGATATCGCGCAGAAGCAGAGCTACCCGGTGCTGGTCCAGGAGGCGGTGAGCGAAATCGCGAGCCTGGAGGTGAAGCGCAACGCCGCGGGGCACTACCCGACCCTCGACCTGGTGGCCAGCTACGGCCAGACCGACCAGACCGCGACCCAGTTCAGCCCGATCGGCAGCACCACGACCAACAGCTCGATCGGCCTGCAACTTGCCCTGCCGCTGTACCAGGGCGGCGCGATCAGCTCGCGCGAGCGCGAAGCGGCGGCCAACTACGAGAAGGCCAAGCAGGACCTGGAGAACGCGCGCCGCAGCGCCGCGCTCGCCGCCCGCCAGTCGTATCTCGGGGTCATCAACGGCATCGCCCAGGTCGGCGCGCTCGAGCAGGCGCTGGTCTCCTCCCAGAGCGCCCTGGACTCGAACAAGCTCGGCTACGAGGTCGGGGTGCGGATCAACATCGATGTCCTCAACGCGCAGCAGCAGCTGTTCTCGACCCGGCGCGACCTCGCGGTGGCGCGCTACAACACCATTACCACCCAGCTCAAGCTCAAGGCCGCGGTCGGCAGCCTGAGGGAACAGGACCTCGAGGAGGTCAACCTGGTGCTGACGCCCTGAGCTCGCCCGGCGCGGGGGCTTGCAGCAGCCCGCGCACGACTTCGAGGTGGCGCCCGGTTGCGCCGCGGTGCGCGGCGCATAGCCGCATTCCGGCCACCCCCATCTGCGCGCAGCGCTCGGCGTCCCCGAGCAGGTCCCGCGCGGCGCGCATCGCCTCGCCCGCGCCCCCGGCCTGCAGCGCCGCGCCGGCCTCGAGCGCCTGCCGCGTCGCCTCGGGGAAGTTGTACATGTGCGGGCCCAGCACCGCCGGCGCCCCGAGCGCGCAGGCTTCGATCAGGTTCTGTCCCCCCAGGGGCTGGAACGAGCCGCCGATCAGCGCCACGTCGCAGGTCGCGTAGTAGAACGCCATCTCCCCCATCGTGTCGCCGAGATAGACGCGCTTGCCGGCGTGCGGCGCCTCGCCCAGGCTGCGGCGGGCGAAGCTCAGACCGCGCGCGGCGAGCAGCGCCGCCACCTCGTCGAAGCGCTGGGGGTGTCGCGGCACGATGATCAGCAGGCTGCCGTCGTCGGGACCCAGCGCGTCGAGCAGCTGCGCCTCCTCGCCGTCGCGGGTGCTCGCCAGCAGCAGCGCCTTGCGTCCGCGCAGCGCGGTCCTGAACGCGCGGCCTTCCTCGACTTTGGCCGCATCGGGCTCGACGTCGAACTTCAGGTTGCCGGTTACCTCGACGTTCGCGGCGCCGAGAAGGCTCAGCCGTCGCGCGGCACTGCGGCCCTGTGCGCAGACGGCAGCAAGGCGCCCGAACGCCGGGCGGGAGAGGCAGGCGAAGCGCCGGTAGCCGCGCGCGGATCTGCGCGACATGCGGGCGTTGGCCAGCATCACCGGCGTGCCGTGCTCGTGGCAGGCCGCCAGCAGATTCGGCCACACCTCGGTCTCCATCATGATCCCGATGCGCGGCCGGAAGTGCGCGAGGAACCTCGCCATCGGCCGCGGCAGGTCGTAGGGCAGGAAGGCGCAGCGTACCGATTCGCCGTAGACCTGCGCCACCGTGCTGCGGCCGGCGGCGGTAGTGCAGGTGAGCAGCAGGTCGAAGTCGGCAAACGCGCGCTGCAGCGCGCGCACCAGCGGCGCCGCCGCGCGCGCCTCGCCGACCGACACCGCGTGCACCCAGATCACCGGGCGGCCGGGCGGCGTCGCGTAATGGCCGAAGCGCTCGCCTACCCCGCTGCGGTAGCCTGGCTCGCGCCTGCCGCGCCACCAGAGCCGCAGCAGAATCAGCGGCAGCGCGAGCCGCAGCAGGAACGTGTAGAGCCTGCGCGTCACGATGAAACCGCCTCCAGCGCGGCCATGACTTCGGCCGGCGCGGGCGGCCTGCCCGGCGCACCGAGGTTGCGCGCCCGCGGGCTGCCGTAGAGGCCGGTCAGCACCGGGTCCGAGCCGCAGAACACGCCCACCGCCGGGACTCCGAGCGCCGCCGCGAGGTGGGCCAGCCCGGTATCCACGCCGACCACGGCGCGCGCGCCGCGCAGCAGCCGCGCCAGGTCCGCGATGCCCATGCGCGGCGGCACTTGCGCGCCCTCCACCATGCCTGCCAGGCGCTCGCAGCGCGCGCGCTCGGCGGCGCTGCCCCAGGGCAGGACCGCGTGCACGCCGCGCGCGGCGAGCGAGCGCGCGAGCTCGCTCCAGTGCGTCTCGGGCCACAGCTTGTCGGCGCGGCTGGTCATGGTAAGCAGCACGGCGTACGGGCTCTGCAGCGCGATCGGGGGCTCGCCCTCGACATGCACGCCGTAGTCGCAGGCCCCCGCCAGCGGGTAGCCCAACGCCGCGGCGGTCAGGCGCCGGTTGCGCTCGACCGCGTGCAGCCCTTGCGGAACCCGGTGGCGCCGGTCGTAGAAGCGCGCCGCGAGCGGTTCGCGCGCGCTGTCCCGGTCCAGACCGTGCCGCTCGCCGCGCGCAAAGCGGCACAGCAGCGCGCTCTTGAGCAAGCCCTGCGTGTCGACGACGAAATCGTAGCGCTCGGCGGCCAGCGCGCGGCGGAAGGCGGCGAACTCGCGCCACGCCGCCGGCCGCCAGAGCGAAGCGCGCCAGCGGCGCATGGCGACGGGGATCACCCGCCGCACCGCCCGCTGCATGCCCGCCACGCCGGCGAACGCCTCCTCGACCACCCAGTCGATCGTCGCCCCGGGCAGCTGCAGCGCGGCGTCGCTTACCGCCGGACAGTGGTGCACGACGTCGCCGAGCGACGAGGTCTTGACGAACAGGATGCGCGGCATGGTCGGCTAGAATAGAGCCCGCCGATTCTACGGGATATCACTTGACTGCCGGGTCCCGCGTTCCCGTCTCCGCCGTTCTCATCACCCGCAACGCCGCGGCGCAGCTCGAGGCGTGCCTGGCGAGCCTCGCCTTCGCGGCCGAGATCCTGGTCGTCGATTCGGGCAGCGACGACGGCAGCCTCGAGATCGCCGCGCGGCACGGCGCGCGCGTGCTGCAGAAGGACTGGATGGGCTTCGGGCGCCAGAAGCAGTTCGCGGTCGAGCAGGCGAACAACGACTGGGTGCTGTGCCTGGACGCCGACGAGCGCGTCTCGCCCGAGCTCGCGGCGAGCATCGCGCAAGCGCTCGCCGCGCCGCAGGCGCCGGTCTACCGCATGGCGCGCCGCAACCGCTTCCTCGGCCGCTGGCTCGCGCACGGCGAGGGCTATCCCGACTGGAGCTCGAGGCTGTTCGACCGCAACCATGCGCGCTGGAGCGACGACACGGTGCACGAGAAAGTGCTCTACGCGGTCACGCCGGGAACCCTGGACGGCGACCTGCTGCACGAGTCCGCGACCGACCTCGCCAGCTACATTGCGAAGCACAACCGCTACAGCACGCTCGCCGCCGAGCAGCTGCTCGAGCGCGGCCGCAGCGCCGGCCCGGCCGTGCTGCTGCTCTCGCCGCTGGTGCGCTTCGTCAAGATGTACGTCTTTCGCCTGGGCTTTCTCGACGGCCTGCCGGGCCTGGTCCATATCTCGATCGGCTGCATGAACAGCTTTCTCAAGTACGCCAAGCTGATCGAGCTGCGCAGGGCGAACAAAGACCGATGAAGGTGCTGGTCACCGGCTGCGCCGGCTTCATCGGCATGCACTGCGCCAGCCGCCTGCTCGCGCGCGGCGACGAGGTGATCGGGGTCGACAACCTGTCGCCGTATTACCCGGTCGAGCTCAAGCGCGACCGCCTGCGCCGGCTCGAGCAGGAGAAGGGCTTTCGCTTCACCAGGCTCGACCTGGCCAACGCCGGCGCGCTCGGCAAGCTGCTGGCGAAGGAAAAGCCGCAGGCGGCGCTGCACCTCGCGGCCCAGCCCGGCGTGCGCTATTCGCTCGAGAATCCGGGCTCGTACGTGCAGGCCAACCTGGTCGGCTTCGCCAACCTGCTCGAGGCGCTGCGCGCGCACGCGCCGCGGCATCTGGTGTACGCCTCGAGCTCGAGCGTGTACGGCGGCAACGCGCGCCTGCCGTGGTCCGAAGGCGACAACGTCGACCACCCGGTCAGCCTCTACGCCGCGACCAAGAAGTCGAACGAGCTGATGGCGCACGTCTACAGCCACCTGTTCGGTCTGCCGGCGACGGGGCTGCGCTTTTTCACCGTCTACGGCCCCTGGGGGCGGCCCGACATGTCGCCGGTGCTGTTCGCGCGCGCGATCATGGACGGGCAGCCGATCAAGGTTTTCAACCACGGCGACATGCAGCGCGACTTCACCTACGTCGACGACGTGGTCGAGGGCACCCTGCGGGCGCTCGACGAGCCGGCCGCGCCCGACCCTGCGTTCGACGCGACCGAGCCCGACCCCGCCACCAGCTGGGCGCCTTGGCGCGTGTACAACATCGGCAACCACCAGCCGGTGGGGCTGCTCGATTACATCTCGGCGCTCGAGCGCGCGCTCGGCAAGCAGGCGATCAAGCAGTTCGAGCCGATGCAGCCGGGGGACGTGCGCAGCACCTTCGCCGACACCCGGCGCCTCGACGGCGCGGTAGGCTTCGCGCCGTCAACGCCGCTCGAGGAGGGCCTGGCGCGCTTCGCGCAGTGGTTCAAGAGGTACTACGGCTACGCCTGAGCGGCACGCGGGGCGGCTCCTCTTCCTGTAGAATGTTTTATGTGCTATCTTTGCCTCAGCAATATCAAGCCGCAGAGGGTTCGATGGCAACCAAAGCGAAGGCGGTGCCCCGGCCGGTGCCGGAGGACGCGCGCCGCGCGGTCCTCAGCAAGGCGGTCGTGCGGGCGGCCGGGCTGCTCGGCGTCACGCAGAAGCAGGTGGCCGCAACCATCGGCGTGAGCGATGCGACCGCGTCGCGCATGTTCGGCGGCAAATACCTGCTCGATCCGAGCTGCAAGGAATGGGAGCTGGCGAGCCTTTTCGTCAGGCTGTTCCGCTCGCTCGACTCGATCGTGGGCTCGGACGAGAAGGCGCGCCAATGGCTGCGCAGCAGGAATCTCGCCCTCGGCGAGCGGCCCATGGACCTCATTCCGAAGGCCGAAGGCCTGATCCGTGTCCTCCATTACCTGGACGCCGCACGCGGTCGCATCTGAGGCCAGGCCCTGCGAGTGCGCGCTCTGGCGCGCGGTCGAGGCCCAGCACATCGCCTCGACCACCCGGCTGGTGGACGATCTCGGGGAGCAGGTGCTGCTTGAGGACATCCTCGAGCAATCGAAACCAGCGCTGCCCGAAGAAGCGCGCGGGCTTCACTATCTGCTCTCGACACCCTTTCGCTATCCGCCGCTCGCGCGCGGTTCGCGCTTTCGCTCCGCGGCCGACCCGGGCGTGTTCTATGGCGCCCGCGAGCAGCGCACGGCGTGCGCGGAGCTGGGGTACTGGCGCTGGCGCTTCCTCATGGACAGCCCCGGGCTGACCGATATCGGCCCGGTGCCGCAGACCGTGTTCCAGGTCAAGGTGGGGGCCACCGCCGTGGACCTGCGGCGAAAGCCGTTCTCCAGACATGCGCGTCGCTGGACCGATCCGGACCGCTATGACGCCACCCAGCAGCTCGCCCGGGCAGTCCGCGAAGCCCGGGTCGGATTGATCCTCTACCAGTCGGTGCGCGATCCCGCCAAAGGCGAGTGCGGCGCGCTGCTGACCCCGCGCGGGTTCGCGCGGCCGCGCCGGCCCGTCGCGCAGCAAACCTGGTTCCTCACCATCAACCGCAGCGCGTCGGCCTGGCAGCGCGACGGCGAGCGGCACGAGTTTTTCTGGGGCGGGAAGACATAGCGCGCTCGCCATCGGTCGAGCTGTCGCCGCTGCTAGCTGCCGTTCGCCGGCGCGTACTCCGGGATCCAGGCACGCAGCCTTGCACGGACCTGGTGCGGGCTCGCGTCGTCGGGCTCGGCGAGCCACGCAAGCACCTCCTCCGCAAGCCGCCTGTTCTCCGGCGTACGCGCTTTGGCCACCCGCAGCTTCGGATGCGGCGTCGGCAGGGTGTGCTCGGCGTCGGCGAGCAGCTCTTCGTAGAGCTTCTCGCCCGGGCGTAGGCCGGTGTAGACGATCCTGATGTCGCCCTCGGCGAAGCCCGAGAGCCGGATCAGCTGCTGCGCCAGGTCGGCGATCTTCACCGGCTCGCCCATGTCGAGGACGAAGATCTCGCCGCCCTTGCCCATAAGCCCCGCCTGCAGCACCAGCTGCGCCGCCTCCGGGATCGACATAAAGTAGCGCTGGATCTCGGGGTGGGTCACCGTCAGCGGCCCGCCGCGCGCGATCTGCTCGCGGAAGCGCGGGATCACGCTGCCGGTCGAGCCGAGCACGTTGCCGAAGCGCACGATCACGAACTGGGTGCGGCTCCTGCCCTGCTCGGCTTGCAGCAGCATCTCGGCCAGGCGCTTGGACGCCCCCATCACGTTGGTCGGATTGACCGCCTTGTCGGTCGACACCAGGACGAACTTCTCCGTCCCCGCGGCCTCGGCCGCGCGCGCCAGCGTGACCGTGGACAGAACGTTGTTCGCCACCGCCTCGGCCGCGTTGCCGTCCTCCATCAGCGGCACGTGCTTGTAGGCCGCGGCGTGGAACACCACCTGCGGCGCGTGCTGCGCGAAGACCTCGCCCACCCGCGCCGGCGACTTGGCGTCGCCGATCAGCGCCGCGACCGCCAGCTCCGGAAAGCGGTCGCGGAACTCCTGCTCGATCGAATACAGCGCGAGCTCCGAGAGCTCGAGCAGGATCAGCTCCCGCGGCGCGTAGCGCGCGATCTGGCGGCACAGCTCCGAGCCGATCGAGCCGCCGGCGCCGGTCACCAGCACCCGCTTGCCGCCGAGCAGCCCGTGCAGGCCGGCGTCGTCGAGCTTCACCGGGTCGCGCCCGAGCAGGTCGTCGAGCTCGACGTTGCGCAGCGCGGAGACGCTGACGTTGCCGGAGACGATGTCGCTCAGCGCGGGCACGGTCATCACCTGGATGCCTGCAGTAGTGCACAGGTCGACGGCGCGCTTGCGCACGCTGTGGCTCGCGCCGGGCATGGCGACGATCGCCCGCGCGACGCCATAGCGCGGCGCCAGTTCGCCGGCGCGATCGATCGGGCCGAGTACCTTCACGCCCAGCACTGCGCCGCCTTGCTTGGCGCCATCGTCGTCGAGCAAGCCGACGACGCGCCAGCGGCTGCTGTTCGCGAGATCCTTGATCAGCGCCGCCCCGGCGCTGCCCGCGCCGAGCACGAACACCGGCTCGGCGTCCGGGTGCGCCACGAGGCCCAGGAAGCGCTTTTCCTTCCACGCCCGGTACACGAGCCGGCTGCCGCTCATCGCACCGATCAGCAGCACCGGCGTGAGCAGATACACCGATCGCGGCACGTGCGTCCCAATGCGCAGCAGCGTAAGGAGCGCCGGAACCGCAAGGGCCCCGATCCCCACCGCGACAAGGATGCGTTGCAGGTCGGGCAGACTGGCGAAACGCCACAGGCCGCGGTAGAGCCCCAGCACCCAGAACAGTGCCGCGTAGACCGCCAGCACCCAGGGCAGGCGGGTCCACATCACGTGCGCGAAGTCCGGCGGGATGTCGAGGTTGAAGCGCAACCAGAAGGCGACCAGCCAGGCGAGCGCGGCCGCCGCCACGTCGTGGCCGATAGCGGTCAGCTGGCGCCAATTCACGCCGCGCCTCCGTCCTCGCGCAGAAAGCGCGACCAGCGCAAGTCGATCCACAGGGCGATCGCAACAAGGACAACAATCGCGCCCGCAAGCACCGTGAGCTGAACGTCCATTCCCCGGTTGCACGCGTACACGGCCCCCGCGCCGCAAGCGAGCATGACCGCATATTCGATCAGCGCCGCGCCGCGGTGGCCGAAGCCCATCCGCACCAGGCGCTGGTAGTAGTGCTCGCGGTGCGCCTGCCACACCCGCTCGCCGCGCAGCAGGCGCCTGAGCAGGGTGAGCGTCGCATCGCACACGAACGGCGCGAACACCAGCAGCGGGAACCACAGCGGCCAGACGCCGTCGTTCCAGCCGATCAGGCCCAGCGCGCCGGCCAGGAAGCCGAGCGGCACCGAGCCGACGTCGCCCATGAAGATGCGAGCAGGAGGAAAGTTGCGCACGAGAAAGGCTGCCGAAGCCGCGGCAAGCACCACGCACAGCTCGGCGAGCGGGTGAACGTCGGCGAGCCAAGCCGCCGCGGCGTAGGCGCCGAAGCCGAAGACAGCCATCCCGCCCGCTAGGCCGTCGGCGCCGTCCATGAAGTTGTATAGGTTGGCGTACCACGCCACGGCAAGCGTCAACAGCACGAACGCAGCCCAGCCCGGAAAGCGCATCTCGAACAGCACCACCGCCGCCGCCGCGCCGATATGACCGGCGAGCCGGACCGGGGTCGGCAGGCCGAACAGGTCGTCCAGAAACGACAGTACGGCAAGGCCCGCAGCCAGCGAAAGCGTGATCGCGAACCCTGGCTCGCCGACCAGCCAGCCGACGCCAACCCCGGCGATGATCGCCAGGCCGCCGGTGCGCGGCACCGGCCGCTCGTGCAGCGAGCGCTCGTTCGGATGGTCGAGCGCCAGCTGCCGGCCGGTTTCGGAGATCAGCGCCTTGACGCACAACAGTGCAATCACGAACGCCGCAAGCGCGGGCTGCCAGAGCATGGCCGGCATTCTAACGGGCTTGCGCGAGGTACCAGTCGGCGGTGGCGCGCAGCCCCTGTTCAAAGGTGAAGGGGCGCTTCCACCCCAGTTCGGACCTGATCGCGCTGTCATCCACCTCGAGCGAGCGTGTCAGCCGCCGCGCCGCTGGAATCCAGCCGAGCACGGACGGCGGGAACGGCAGCAGCCTCGCCGGCCTTCCGAGGGCGTTGCCCAAGGCACGGCAGAGCTCTGGCGTCGCAAGCGGAGTGCCGTCTGACACCAGGTAGGTCCGCCCGCCCGCTTGCGCGGATTCCAAGCAACGCGTGATCGCATCGGCAAGGTTGCCGACGTAAAGCAGGCTACGCCGGTTGTCGACGCTCGCCAGCGGCAGCGGCACACCGCGCGCGACCGCACTCATCAACGCGCGGAAATTCGCCTTCACCCCCGGGCCGTAGACAAGCGGTGGTCGCAGCACTGTCGAGCTCAGGTCGGGAACGCCGGCGATGGCGCGCTCGGCCGCGACCTTCGCTCTCGCATAGGCGTCCTGCGGGGCGAACCCGTCCCGAGCGCGGAAGCACCGAGCCGAGGTCTCCTCACCGTGCACTTTCACCGAGCTCAAGAACACGAAGCGCGCCTTCGCCGCCGCGGCGGCGCGCGCAGCATTCTCGGTGACGACGATATTTACCTCGTCAAGAAGCCGTTCATCGCGCACCGATCTATGTGCGATTGCGGCGCTGTGTACCAGTCCGTCCGCGCCCTCGAGCGCGCGCGGCCAATCGGCGAATGACGCGAGATCGCCCGTTTCGAAAACATCCACTCCGTGCGGCAACGGCGCCTTCGGCATGGCGCGCACAAGGGCCAGCACCCGATGTTCGGCGCTCGCCAGCCTCTCCACGACCGCACGGCCGATGAACCCGGATGCTCCAGTAACGACAATACGCATGTGCCTCGCAATGATACCGTGCGCTCCTCCTCGCAATGGCTGCACGCGCAAAGGCGCTAGAATTGACATCCTCCATTGTGGGCTTGCGTGTGGAATCTACCGCTGCTTCTCGGTTGAGAATCCAATCTGGAGAACCGCGTTGCGCGAACCCCCTTGGCTTCGCGGACCGGTGCCAGCGCCATTAGCGGCATGGCCGGCACTCCCATCACGGTCTCGGTTGTCAGTCACGGGCAGATCGGCCTCGTAAACCAGCTTCTGCAGGATCTTTCCCGGTACTGTGCGTCGGAACTCCGGGTCATTGTCACGCACAATATTCCCGAGCCCGGGACCGTCTTACCAAAGTCATGGAAGCACCGGCTTGAGACCATCGTCAACGCGGATCCTCGCGGTTTCGGTGCGAATCACAACGCGGCATTCCGCCGCAGCGAGACGCCGCTGTTTTGCGTGGTCAATCCGGACATCCGCCTGACGGCAGATCCGTTTCCCCTCCTCGCCAATGCGCTCGATAGCCCACGCGTCGCCGCCGCAGGCCCGCTGGTGCAGGATCCGAACGGAAATCCGGAAGACAGCGCGCGAAAGTTTCCGACCGCGGGAGGCCTGCTGCGCAAACTCGTCACCGCGCCGAGCGGCCCCGACTACACGGCCGAAGAAGGCCTCATCGAGGTCGACTGGGTCGCGGGCATGTTCATGGCTTTCCGCGCCGACGCGTTCAAGGCCGTCCGAGGTTTCGATGAGCGCTTTTTTCTCTACTACGAAGACGTCGACATCTGCCATCGGCTGCGTGGCGCGGGATATGTGATCGTCTACGACCCGAGAACGTCCGTGATCCACGACGCACGCCGGGCGAGCCGCAGGAACCTGCGCCTGATGGCAATCCACGCCACGAGCGCGCTGCGCTATCTGCTGCGCAGATATGGCTAGCGGGTCAGGCGCCGCATCGACACGAGCAGCACGCGGCGCAAGTACTTGGTCAACGAATAGATGCTGAGACCGATTGCGGTCGGCACGCCGATGCATCCGCTACGACGCAGAATCCAGTAGTTGTCCAGCTCCGCTTTTTCCATCTTCCAGAGCTGGGAGCTCAAGCCGCTCTCTCCGTACGGGGCTTTATACATGTAGGCGAGCCTTGCCGACAGCCGCACGAAAGGCAGGCCGGCGCACACAAGCTGAAGCCACAGCAGATGATCGTCCACGTGACGGCGGCCGGGCAAAAAGCGGTAGGCGAGCTCCCGCTTCAGCATCATCACCGTCGGCGCGAAGAAGTTGTTGGATAGCAGAAGCGACAGCTTCGTTATCGGCAGGGCGGAGACCTCTTCGACTTCGTCGCCCGGAACGTCATCGGACGCCAGTATCCTGCGTCCGTGCCCGCACAGCGCCACTTCGGGATGCGCCGCCATGTATTCGTACTGGATCTCGACTTTCCGGGGATGCCACGCGTCATCCGAGTCCAGGAACGCAAGGTAAGCCTGGGTCGCAATGTCCCAGCCGGCGTTTCTCGCGCTGGCCGCACCCTGGTTTTGCGGCAATGCGACGATCCTGATCCAGCCGGACCCAAGCTTTTCCGCCAGCGTGTTCAGACGTTCGAGGGTTCCATCCTGGCTGCCGTCGTCGACCAGAATGACTTCGGCCGGAAGGCGGGTCTGGGCCGCCACGGAATCCAGTGCCCTGTCGATCGTACCCGCGCAGTGGTAACACGGGATAACGACGCTGACGGGAACTGCCCGCCGCTCGGAGCCCGCTTTCATTGGCGCGTCCAATAGGGCCCCTTGCCGGTGATCGCCCGGCCGAAATCGAACACATACGGCGCAACCCGACGTCCCAGCGCGCGCCACAACCAGAGTCGTAGCAGCGCCTTCGCGTACGCGACAAGCCAAACCCGTCCGGGGCGAGCGATTCCGAGCTTGCGCTGCGCGCGCCGGGACTCCACCAGCGAGACCAGTCTGCCGTGCGGCGTAGCGCTCACGCCGCCGTGCTGCACTCCGGCGACCACCAATCCCGGCACGAACAGGGCATCGTTGTGGCGCAGCTCCCTCAGCAGCAGTTCGTAGTCGCCCGCGATTCGAAAGGACTCGTCGAAGCCGCCGTGTTCCTCAAACAGGCTGCGATGATGCATCAGGCCAGGATGGGGAATATTCATGACTTGCTGGAAGGACTTCTTCGCAAACCCCCAGTCTTCACCCACGCGCAGGACCTCCTGGCCAATGCGGTTGACCCTCAGCACCTCTCCGTACACGACGCGCACCGGAGGATAGGCGCGGACCAGTATCGGCGCCATCCGTTCCAGCACGTCCGGCGTCCAGAATTGATCGTCTGATCCGAGGAAGCAGATCCAATCCCCGCGCGCATGGTCCAGCCCCTTGTTCCAGGCATGGTAGATGCCTCGGTCGGCTTCCGACTCCCAGTAGGCAAGGTTCGATTCGTTGCGGCGCAGAATGTCCAGCGTGCCGTCGGTCGAGCCGCCATCGATTACGATCAACTCTTTGGCCGCGTAGCTCTGGCTGGATACACTGTCGATGCACCGCTGAACCGTGTCGGTACCATTGAAGACGGCGATTACTACCGAAATCATCGGCTCATCCATGGGGATGCCTGATCTGAGTTGTTGCACGAGGAGCGGCATCGGCACTGTGCATGCCATTTCCCACCCCTGTAATTGCGGCGATTTGCATCTGCTACGGCCGGCAATGCGATCGCTGTTACAGTGCGCGGCCAAGGCTGGGCAGCGCTAATCACAATTTCAGCGACACGGCAATTCAATTCGATCGAGAACAAGCCGGGCCGCCTGCATCGAAGGTTAGCGCCTGAACAACCATGCTCGACATTAAGGTTAGAATTGAAGTCACCTGGCGAACTGTCGCGGGTGAGGACGACGCCCTTGCGACGGAGATTATTATGCCCGCCCTTCAATCCGCGCTACTGGTTCCATGAGTAAAGATCTC
>Ga0315556_1000310_pt1 | contig 29196 bp, 30 predicted proteins | sample SalMarSW160310MG_FD_202112 | JGI IMG/M metagenome (GOLD analysis project Ga0315556, IMG submission 202112) | Salt marsh sediment microbial communities from the Plum Island Ecosystem LTER, Massachusetts, United States - Salt Marsh Sediment SW1603-10 ...
TGGCGAAATGCGACGTGGTATTTTTCGCGACCCCGAATGGAGTGGCGATGACCGAGACGCGCGCGCTGCTCGATGCGGGCGCGCGCATCATCGACCTGTCCGCCGACTTTCGCATCCGGGATATCGCGGAGTGGGAGCGTTGGTACGGGATGAAGCACGCCTCGCCCGAGCTCGTCGATCAAGCGGTGTACGGCCTGTGCGAGGTGAACCGCGCCAGCATTCGTGAGGCTCGCCTGATTGCCAACCCCGGCTGCTACCCGACCGCCGTCCAGCTGGGCTTCCTGCCCCTGGTGGAGGCTGGCGTCGTCGATCTCGATCACCTCATCGCTGACGCCAAGTCCGGCGTCAGCGGCGCCGGGCGCAAGGCCGAGCTACATCTTGCCTTCTCCGAGGCCTCCGACAATTTCATGGCGTACGGCGTGCCCGGACACCGTCACTGGCCGGAGATTCGCCAAGGGTTGGCGCAGGCTGCGGGACGCGAAATCGGACTGGTGTTTACGGCCCATCTGACGCCGATGATTCGCGGCATACACGCAACGCTGTATGCGCGGGTTTCGGCCGAAAGAGATTTCCAGGCCCTGTATCAGCAGCGCTATGCCGGCGAGCCGTTCGTCGACGTGATGCCGGCGGGCAGCCATCCGGACACGCGTTCGGTACGCGCGGCCAATCTCTGTCGGATCGCGGTGCATCGCCCTCGCGAGACGGCGGCCAGATCAGACACGCTCGTCGTGCTCTCGGTGATCGACAATCTGGTAAAGGGCGCTTCGGGTCAGGCGGTACAGAATATGAACATCATGTTCGGGTTGCCGGAGTCCATGGGACTCGAGCAGATCCCGATCGTGCCGTAGCCCGATTGCGATGGTGCGCGGGCTCCGCAAGCTACGTAAGCGTTTCGGCATCACGGCCCCCCGGGTCGCGGTAAGGACCGAGGTGCCCTGGCATTTGCGCTGGCTCGGGATCGCGATCATCCTGGCGTTTGGGGCAGTGGTGGCGTTCTGGATGTACGACGCCGGCCGGCGCTTCGCAGGTTTCGATCGCGATGAAGTGGAGCAGCAGCTCACCGATGCGAGGTCCGAACTGGAGGCCGCCCGCAGTGAATTGAAGCGGCTGCGCGCTATTGCCAACGCAGCAGGAAGCCAACTGTCGATCGAACGCACTGCCCAGGAGCGTCTAGCGCAGCAGATCCGCACGCTGGAGCAGCAAGACGGACAGTTGCGGGAGGATTTGGCAATCTTCGAGCGCATGCTCACCTCGGATCCGCGCAGCGTGCCGGCGCTCGCCATATACCGCTTCGAGGTCACCCCGGACGTGCTGCCGGGGGAATTCCGCTATCGGATGCTGTTGTTGACATCAGGACTGCGGCGGGATCGGGCGTTTCGGGGGCGGCTGGAGCTGGTCGTCAGCATGACTCAAGATGGCAAGAGTGCTATCATGAAATTTCCTGAGCGGACCGACGCCAGTGCCTCGGCTTTTCATTTGACATTCAAGTACTTCCGGCGCGTCGAGGGGACGTTCCGGGTTGGGCCGAAGGCCAAGGTCGAAAGCGTGCAGGTACGGGTGTTCGAAGGCAATTCCGACCAGGTGCGCGCGACGCAGACGGTCAATCTGGGCTGATGGAGGATGACGAATATGTTTCGAAAAGCAAGCAAGCCGCAGAATCGGATCGACAGCCTGATTGGCGCGACCACCAGGATCGAAGGCAACGTGTTCTTCAGCGGTGGCTTGCGGGTGGACGGAATAGTGCGCGGAAACGTCGCCGCACTCCCCGACCAGCCGGGCACCCTGGTCGTGTCCGAACAGGCACGTATTGAGGGTGAGGTGCAGGCCGCGCACGTGGTCGTGAACGGGACTATCAACGGACCGGTGAACGCGACGGAGTCGCTCGAACTTCATAGCGGATCGCACGTCAAAGGGGATGTGCACTACAAAAGCGTCGAAATGCACCAGGGCGCGGTGGTCGAGGGTCGACTGGTGCACCATGGCGCGGAATCGAAGGCGATCGAGCTAAAGCTCGCGTCGGGCACGTCGGGCAGTTAGGCGCTCTCCGGCGCGACGCAGGCAATGGAAAATAGCCGTGTTGACCTTGTGGGAACCAGAGCAGGATAATTGTAACGTGGGTATTCAGGAGCAAGGAATGAACGCCGTTACCGAAATGCCGGCCCCGCTGATCTTTACCGACAACGCGGCCAACAAGGTCAAGGAGCTTATCGACGAAGAGGGCAACACCGAGCTCAAGCTGCGTGTGTTCGTCAGCGGCGGTGGTTGTTCCGGCTTCCAGTACGGCTTCACCTTCGACGAGGTCCAGAACGAGGACGACACGGCGATGCAGAAGAATGGCGTCACCCTTCTGATCGACCCGATGAGCTACCAATACCTGGTCGGGGCAGAAATCGACTACCAGGAAGGCCTGGAAGGGGCGCAATTCGTGATCAAGAATCCGAATGCGACCACGACCTGCGGGTGCGGCTCTTCGTTCTCGGCCTGAGCGCAGCCCGGTTGTGCGACAAGGGGGGCTTCGGCCCCCTTTATGTTTTCATTCGAACCTATCTCGGATAGATCGCGCCTAGCACGCGCGGGCCGCGCGCGCCGGTTACGGCCGGCAAGTTGCCCGGCGTCCCCTCTAGCGCCATCTTGGCGAGCCAGGCAAATGCAACGGCTTCCACCAGCTGCGGAGGCAGTCCGCAGGTCTCGCTCGACACCACCGGCACCGGGTCGCTTAGCGCGCTCAGGCGTCGCATCAGCTCAGAGTTGCGCAGTCCTCCACCGCAGACAATCAGCCTGCCGGCGCCCGGGCAATACCGCTGGCACGCTTCCGAAACGCAGCGGGCGCTGAATTCCAGCAGCGTCGCCTGCACGGTGCGAGGATCCGCCGCGTCGGCACCGTGTGTCGACAGCCAGGCTGAATTGAAAAGGTCGCGTCCGGTACTCTTCGGTGGCGGGGCCGAAACGTAGGGCTCCCCCAGGAAGCGCTCGAGCAGGACCTGGTCCATGCTCCCCCCGGCGGCCCACTCGCCATTGGCGTCCATCTGCGTGCCGAGATGTCTTTCAGCCCACAAGTCGAGCAGGCAGTTACCAGGGCCGCAGTCGAAACCGGTGACTGGCCCGGATCTCGGTAGCCAGGTCAGGTTGGCAATGCCCCCGAGATTGACGACGACCCGGTCCTCGTCGGGGCTGGCGAACGCGAAGGCGTGAAATGCCGGAACCAGCGGTGCGCCCTGGCCCGCCGCGGCGATGTCGCGATGGCGAAAATCCGCCACAACGGAAATCCCGGACAGCTCCGCCAGCAGCGCAGAGTTGCCGATCTGCACCGTATAGCCGAGCGCCGGACGGTGACGTACGGTTTGTCCGTGGCATCCGATGGCGACCACCTCTTGGGCGGAAACGCCGGCACTGGTGAGTACGGCGGCCACCCCTGCGGCATAGCATCGTGCCAGCTCGTTGCCGAAAAGCGCTGCGCGATGGATTTCGTCCCGCCCTGGCGAGTTAAGCGCAAGCAGCTCGGCGCGCAGCCTCGGCTCGAACGGGAGATGGACGCCGGCCAGAACTCGCACGCGCTCTGCGGAAAGATCGGCCACGGCCGCGTCGACGCCGTCGAGGCTGGTGCCCGACATGAGGCCTACGTAGAGTTGGCTGGGCACGACGTCCCCGAGCCCCCGGCAGACGCGCTACTCCAGCAGCGCGACGGTGCTGGCGGCGAGCAGATCGAGTTGCGCGACGAGCGGCTGGGCGTAGCGGCGGAAGGCAGGAAGCTCCCGGGAGGGAACCGGGACGGCGGCCGGCAAGGCGACCGCGAGAGGGTTGCGCGCTACGCCCGCAATGCGAAATTCGTAGTGCAAGTGCGGTCCCGTCGCCCACCCGGTCTGCCCAACGTAGGCGATGATTTCACCTTGTTCGACCCGCGCGCCGCGGTGAATCCCGCGCGCAAAGCCTCTCAGGTGACCATACACCGTGCTGTACCGGCCGCTATTGCGCAGGATGATGACGTTACCGTATCCGCCCTTGCGCCCCGCGAACTGGACCACGCCGTCAGCCGTGGCGCGCACTCGCGTGCCTAGAGGGGCAGCGTAGTCGACGCCCTTGTGCTTGCGCCATGTATGCAGAAAGGGGTGCTTCCGCATGCCGAAGCGCGAGCTGATGCGGGAGAACTCCAACGGCGCGCGCAGGAAGGCCTTGCGCAGGCTCTGGCCGTCGGGGGCGTAGTAGCCGCCCCTGCCGTTGGCGTCCACGTAATAGAGCGCGCGGAACGTCTTACCCTTGTTCACGAACTCGGCGGCCATCACGCGCCCCGCACGTACCGGCCGTCCGCCAAGGTATTGCATTTCGTAAACCACCGAGAAGCGATCGCCCTTGCGCAAATCGCGGTAGAAATCGATGTCGCCGCCGAACACGTCGGCGAGTTGAATCGCGACGCTGTCCGGGATGCCCGCGGCGTCCGCGGCCCCAAACAGCGAGGAACGTATTTCGGCCGACTTGGCGAGCGCGCTCTTCTCAAGATTCGCGGGCTCGTCGCCGACCCGAAACCTGTCTTCGTCGGGAACGATGCTCCTGACGGTGTCGTATCCGTTCAGGTAGCTCATGCGCACCAGCTCGCCGGCTGCGGCGATCTTGGCAGTGACAACTGTTCCCGGACGCAGAAGGTGGAGTGTGCCGAGTTTCAGCAAACGATTCGCCTCCGAATCCTCGATCCCGAGCCTGCCGAGCAAGTCGCCCAGGGTTTCGCCGCGCTCGAGGCGTGCTTCGTTCATGTATGCGTCGGGAGACGCAATCAGAGCATCCTGCGGGATGAGGACCGATTCAGGTACCACCTGTCCGGGCGGCGGCGCCGGTTCGGTGGCGGGCGCGATCGTGGCAAATGCCGCCACCATGCCGGACAGGACGAGCGCCACCAGCACCGCAACTCGCGCGGTGCCTGGACGGGGAAACCAAGACCCTTTGTTCACGATCGCGATTGATCTCCGTTTTCCGGCTAAAATCCGTGTTCTTTCAGGCGCCTGTCGGTGTTCTTTCGAGGCTGGCGCAGTCTAACAAACTTTGCCAGGCAGGCAAACCAAGAAAGTCTCACTCCGGCGCGCCGACATGACCCCAGTTGCGCAGGCACTAGAACTCATTAAGCGAGGTTGTGACGAACTTCTCGTCGAGGAGGAGCTCGCCAAGAAGCTCTCTTCGGGGCGAAAACTGCGTGTCAAGCTCGGCCTCGATCCGACTGCCCCGGACCTGCACTTGGGGCACACGGTGGTGATAAATAAGCTGCGCCATTTTCAGCAGCTCGGCCACCAGGTCCAGTTCCTGATCGGGGACTTCACCGGCATGATCGGCGACCCGACCGGAAAGAATCAGACGCGACCGCCGCTCACGCGCGAGGAAATTCTGCGCAACGCAACGACCTACCGCGACCAGGTATTCAAGATCCTGGACTCCGAGATGACCGAGATCCTGTTCAACTCTGCCTGGTCCGACAAACTGGGCGCCGAGGGCATGATCCGTCTGGCGGCGCGCTACACGGTCGCGCGCATGCTCGAACGCGACGATTTCGGCAAGCGCTTCCGCAGCAATCAGCCGATCGCGATCCACGAATTTCTCTACCCGTTGATGCAGGGCTACGACTCGGTGGCGATGAAATCCGACGTCGAGCTTGGGGGCACCGACCAGAAATTCAACCTGCTGGTCGGGCGCGAGCTGCAGAAGGACTTCGGTCAGGAGCCGCAATGCATCGTGACCATGCCGCTGCTGGAAGGGCTGGACGGGGTCAACAAGATGTCGAAATCCCTGGGAAACTACGTCGGCATCGCAGAGCCGGCCGGGGAGATTTTCGGCAAGCTGATGTCGATCTCGGACCAGTTGATGTGGCGCTACATCGAGCTCTTGTCGTTCGAGCCGATGCAGACCGTACGCAAGTGGCGGGAGGAGGTGGCGGCCGGACGCAACCCGCGCGAAATCAAAGTGCTGTTCGCCAGGGAGATCGTGACGCGGTTCCATGACAACCGGGCGGCGGACGGGGCGCACGCGGAGTTCGAGCAGCGCTTCCGCCATGGCGTTCTTCCGGAGGATATGCCGCAGGTGACGCTGAAGGTCGGGGACGACGGGTTGGCCGTGCCGCAGCTGCTGAAGCAGGCGGGACTTGTGCCGAGCGTTTCCGAGGCGCTGCGAATGATCGAGCAGGGCGGGGTCAGGCTGGACGGCGAACGGCTCGAGGACAAAGGACTCCGGGTTGCGCGCGGGGAGACCGTCGTGGCGCAGGTCGGTAAGCGCAAGTTCGCGCGCATCACGCTCGCCTGAGGGAAGTCATGCCGGAGAACCGTAATTACGAGGTCTACGCGATAAAGTACGCGCATCACCAGCGCAGGGCTGGCGAGAACTTCATCGGCGGCGATCCCCACGACGGCCCCATGCCGCTCGATTACTTCGTCTGGCTGGTGCGCGACGGCGAGCGCGAGCTGGTGGTCGACACGGGATTCTCCGCCGCGACCGCGGCGCGCCGCCAGCGTAATCATCTGCGCTGCCCGACCGAGGGCCTGCGCATGCTCGGAGTGGAAGCAGGCAAGGTGAGCGACGTCGTGGTTACCCACCTGCACTACGATCATGTCGGCAATTTCGACCTCTTCCCTGCCGCCACTTTTCACCTGCAAGACGACGAGTTGAGCTACGCCACCGGCCGTCACATGTCCCACCCTGTTTTCAGCGGCGCGTTCGACGTCGAAGACGTGGTCGGCATGGTGCGCAACGTGTACCGCGGGCGAGTGTGCTTTCACAACGGCGACTCGGAGCTCTTTCCGGGCGTTTCAGTGCACCTTATAGGCGGGCACACCAAGGGTTTGCAGGTGGTACGCGTGGCCACACGCCGCGGATGGCTGGTTCTCGCGTCGGACGCGAGCCATTTCTACGCCAATATGGAGCAGGTGCGGCCGTTTCCCATCGTGTACTCGGTCGCCGACATGGTGGAGGGCTACCGCCGCCTGCGACAACTGGCGGAGTCGGCCGCGCACATCATCCCCGGCCACGATCCCGAGGTACTTGTCAGGTATCCCGCGCCGAGCGCGGATCTCAAGGGCATCGTCGCGCGACTCGACTGACGCGCCGCCACGTTCGTGACGGGCTTTCGGTGCCGACAGCTAGCTGTCCCCGTGTTGACAAGACCTTTCATCTGTGTAACATGTGTTTCGCCTTGCGAACCACTTTAGAGGAGGGGGGAACATGGGGCAATTTCTGCGGTTTGTTGCGGCCGCCGCGGGCGCGCTGGCTTTCGCCGGTGGCGTCCACGCACAGCAGGCGGTCAATCTCAAGGTCCAGGCCACCTGGCCGGCGAGCTCGACGCTCTACGACAACTTCACGTTCTTCGCCGATCGGGTAGGCAAGCTTTCGGGCGGATCGCTCACCATCACCACCATGCCGGCGGGCCAGGTGGTTCCGGCGTTCGAAGTGCTCGATGCGGTGTCGAAGAAGGTCATCGACGGATCGCACTCCTGGGCGGCCTACTGGACCGGAAAGAACAAGGCGGCGGTCCTGTTCACCGGCGGGCCCGGCGGGGGCTACGGCATGGACATGATCGACGCCATGGGCTGGCTGTACGAAGGCGGCGGCCTCGACCTGTACCGCGAGTTCTACAAGGACATCCTGAAAGTCAACGTGGTGCCGTTCCCGATCCTGCCCGCGGGTCCGCAGGCGTTCGGCTGGTTCAAGCGACCGATCAGGAACCTCAAGGACTTCAAGGGAATGAAGTGCCGCGAGACCGGCATCGCCAACGAGATCTTCTCGAGAATGGGTATGGCGACGGTCAACATGCCGGGCGGCGAGATTCTGCCTTCGGCGCAACGCGGCGTGATCGACTGCGCCGAGTGGGTAGGCGGCGTGGAGGACCTGCGGCTCGGGCTGCAGAACGTCTGGAAATACCACTACACGCCGGGCATGCACGAAGCCGTCACGATCGCGGAATTCACCCTCAACGGGGACGTGTGGAACTCGCTTTCGGCGCAGCACAAGGAGATTATCGCGTCGGCGACGACCGAGACCTTCCTGCGCTGGTGGATCAAGCAGCAGCACGACAACGGCGCAGCGTTGAAAGACATGCGCGAGAAGTACGGCGTCCACGTGCTGCGCACCCCGGCCGACATCCTGATCGCCTTCCTCAAAGAGTGGGACAAGCTCGCTGCCGAAGAAAGCGCGAAGAACCCGTTCTTCAAGAAGGTTCGCGAGTCGCAGCGCACGTACGCCAGCGTGGTGGTGCCGATGAAGCGGTTCTACTTCCCGCCGTACTCGTTCGCGGCCAACTATTACTGGCCGGAGAAGAGGGCCAAGCGAAAGTAGGTTGCAGCGCGTGACACGGGGGCGGTTATCCGCCCCCGTTCTATTTGTGAGGCCGCAATCCTGACGCCGGCCTGTCCCGACGAAATTACTCAGACAGCAACTTAAGGCGCGGTATGGCTGAACTGTCACCGATGATGGCGAAGCTGGTTAGGCTGGTGCAGCGGATCGACCGCTTTACCGACACGACCGGAACCTGGGTCGCCTGGCTCAACGTGCCGCTCGTGCTGGTCGTGTGCTACGAGGTCATGATGCGCTACGTGTTCGACGCGCCCACCACCTGGGTATTCGACATCACGTACATGCTCTATGCGACCGTTTTCATGCTGGGATCGGCTTATGCGCTGCACAAGGGCGCTCACATCCGCACCGACTTCTTCTTCGAGAAGTGGTCGGTCAGGACCAAGGGCACCATCGACTCGGTCGCCTATTTCGTGTTTTTCTTCCCGTCGTTGATCGTCTTCTTCGTGGTGACCTTCAACCAGGCCGTCTATGCCTTCCAGATCCAGGAAATGTCAGACCAGACGCCGTGGCGGCCCCTGCTGTGGCCGTTCAAGTCGGTCGTGCCACTGACCTGCCTGCTGCTGCTCATCCAGGGCGTGTCGGAAACGATCAAGAGCTTCTACGCGGCGCGCACCGGGGTCGAGCTCGAGCACAAGGAGAAGGTGGAGATATGACCGGCCAGGAACTGCTTGGCCTGATCATGCTGGTCGTCATGATCGGCGTCATCTTCATCGGCTTTCCGATCAGCTTCACCCTGCTCTTCCTCGCGCTGACCTTCGGCTACTTCTCGTTCGGCGAGACGGTCTTCGAGCTGGCCTACTTCCAGACCATCGGCATGATGAAGGAGGAACTGCTGGCGGCGGTGCCGCTGTTCATCTTCATGGGCTTCGTCACCGAGCAGGCGGGGCTGATGGAGCGATTATTTACCGCGTTCCGCATTCTGCTCGCGCCCGTGCGCGGCGCGCTGTTCGCGGTGGTGATTCTCACGGCGGCGGTATTCGCCATGGCGACCGGGATCGTCGGCGCCGCGGTGACGGTACTGGGCATCATGGCCTCGCCGATCATGATCAAGACCGGCTACGACGCCAAGCTGTCGGCAGGAGCGATCACCGCGGGCGGTACGCTCGGCATCCTGATCCCGCCCTCGGTGATGCTGATCGTGATGGGGCCGGTGCTCGGGGTGCCCGTGACCGACCTGTATGCGGCGGCGTTCGGACCCGGATTCCTGCTGGCCGGAATGTATCTCGCCTATCTGCTTGGACGTTCATTCCTCAATCCGAAGCTGGGCCCCCCCGTGCCCAAGGAAGAGCGCATCCATTCGGTGGGGAAGATTCTGTACGAGGTGGCGATAGGCGTGGTGCCGCTGCTGGCCCTGATCGCCGCGACGCTCGGCTCGATCCTGGCCGGCCTCGCGACCCCGACCGAGGCGGCTTCGGTCGGCGCACTCGGCGCTACCGTACTGGCGCTCGCTTACCGGCGGCTCACCTACGCGGGGATGAAGCAGGCGGTGCTCAATACCACCGCCACCTCGAGCATGGTGCTGCTGCTGGCGGTGACCTCGAATGTATTCGGCGCGGTATTCGCCCGGTTGGGCTCGGCGAACTGGATCACCCAGACCATGCTCGCGCTGCCGCTGCCGCCCACCGTGATGCTGGTCATGGTGATCGTGCTGATCTTCGTCCTCGGCTGGCCCTTCGAGTGGCCCGCGATCGTGCTGGTGTTCCTGCCGATCTTCTACCCGGTGGTTTCGGCGCTCAAGTTCGACATGGTGTGGTTCGGGGCGCTGGTCGCGGTGACGCTGCAGACCGCGTTCCTCTCGCCCCCCGTAGCGATGTCGGCTTACTACCTCAAGCAGGTAGTGAAGGAATGGAGCCTCGGCACGATCTACAGGGGCATGATGGAATTCATGGTCCTGCAGTGCATCGCGATCAGCTTGATGGTGGCCTTTCCGCAGATCGCGACCTACCTGCCGGACAGGCTGCGCGAAGCTGCCAACGCGGTGCGCGTCGAAGCGCCAACGGACGGCGATACGGGCATCGGCGCCTACACCACCGAGGGCAGCTATGAGGACCAGCTGCGTGACGCGCTGCGCGAGGATCGCGCCGACGAGGCGGCCACGAATGCAGAGGAGGAGAAGTCCGGCGGAGACGACCTCGAAAAGGGCGATATGAAGCCTGGCGACGACACGAAGTCGCAGTAGGCAACAACAAGACTCGGCGCCGGGCTTCGTGCCCGGCGTTTTTGTTTTCAACGCCGGGTTTGTGCTAAAAGCGCGATATGGACTTCGACTTCGACGAGCCGATCGACCGCTCCGGTACATGGAGTGCACGCTGGGAACGTTACGCGCCTCGAGACGTGATTCCGCTGTGGGTGGCGGACACCGATTTTCGGGCGCCGCCCGCGGTCCTGAAGGCGTTCTCGGAGCGCGTGAGGCACGGCGTGTTCGGCTACACCGAGGTGCCGCAGGCGCTGCGCAGCGCCATCGTGGAGCGCATGCACGATCTCTACGGATGGCGCATCGAACCGGGCTGGATCGTGTTCCTGCCGGGGGTAGTTCCGGGGCTGCACCTCGCGGCGCGCCATCTGGTCCCGGCCGACGGCCACGTACTCGTGCCCACGCCGATCTACCATCATTTCAAGCGCGCGGTGCAGCTGGCGCCACGGGACCACAGCGACGTTCCGCTGCTGCTGTCCTCCGGCCGCTGGGTGTTCGACGAGGACCGCCTGGCGCAGGCCGTGCGGCCGGACTCTAAGCTGCTGTTCCTCTGCAATCCGCAGAATCCCGGCGGCACGATCTTCACCCGCGCCGAGCTGGAGCGGCTCGCATCGCTCGCCGAGCGCCACGATCTGCGCATCTGTTCCGACGAGATCCACGCCGACATCCTGCTCGAACCCGGAAGGCCGCATGTGCCGATCGCGAGTCTCTCGCCAGAGGTTTCGCGCCGCACGGTGACCCTGATGTCGCCCAACAAGTCGTTCAACTTCCCGGGTGCAGGCTGCGCGTTTGCAATCGTCGAGGACGCCGCCATGCGGCGCGCGATCTCCTCCGACCTGCACGCGACGGTACACGACGCGTCGGTGTTCGGCTATCTCGCTGCGCTTGCCGCCTATCGCGACGGCGCTCAGTGGCTGAACGCTCAGCTCGAGTACCTGCGCGCCAATCGCGAGCTGGTCGAGCAGGCCGTGGCAGGCATGTCGGGTCTCGCCATGGCGCACGTTGAGGCGACCTACCTTGCCTGGATCGACGCCGGCGCGCTGCGCGTGCCGGATCCTCAGGCACTGTTTCTCGAGCATGGCGTCGCCCTCTCGCCCGGAGCGCAGTTCGGTGCGCCGGAATTCGTGCGGTTGAACTTCGGCACGCAGCGCAGCCGGCTCGCCGAGGCGCTGCAGCGCATGGCGAGCGCGCTCGAGGCGCGGGCTTAGGCCCCGGCGCCGCCGCGCAGCGCGCGCGCCGCCGTCAGCGCCCGCTCCAGATGGGGGTCTCGCACCCCGAGCGCATGCATATGGGCCAGGGTGCGATGCAGGTACTCGAGATTGTGCCCGCGCTGCCCCGCCCCCTGGGCCACCAGACGCGCGGTCTGCTCGAGGTCCAGGTCGCAGGCGTACTGACGATGGCCGGGGTCGGCGACGAAGGTCACTGCCCGCACCACTCGTCGCTTGCCGAGGCGAACCTGCAGCAGGCGCGCCTGGTAGACGCGGTTGCGCATTTCGCGCCGCCAGAGCTTGGTCAGTACCGCCGGTGCGCTTGCCGCCGGGATCCGGAATGCCATTCCCCAGCACGATCCGCCGCGGCGCAAGCCCATCACCAGCCCGGGGCGGTCCGGCGTGCCGCGGTGCCGGTGCGAGTAGATGCAAAGCGAGCGGTGGTAGCCGAACACGAAGCCGGGAGCCTTGTCCCGCCAGCGAAAGCCAGGGGACCACATCAGCGAGCCGTAGCCGAAGACCCACAGATCACCCGCTGGCAGCTGAGGAAGAAGTTGCGCTACGGTCATTTCGACCCGATTTCGTCCTTCATTTTGCTATCGTAGCGGACATCACGTTGCCGGCCACGCTGAATGGTGCGTTTTCGAAAAAGATGGCTAGCACTGCTGCTCCTGTGCGGCGCGTTCGGTGCTTCGGCGCAGGAACTGCGGCCTTGGCCGCGTGTCGCGGCGCCGGCGCTCGAGCTGCCGGGCGCCGACGGCGGGGAATATCGTCTTTCGGCCTACCGGGGCAAGGTCGTGTTGGTCAATTTCTGGGCCAGCTGGTGCGGGCCGTGCCGCGAGGAGATGCCCTCGATAGAAGCGCTGCGTCGCTCGCTGCAGGGCGACCCGTTCGTGATTCTGGCGATCAATGTCGGCGAGAGCACGCGGGCTGCGCGGCGCTTTGCCAATACGGTGGGCTTGGGCGCGGCGCTGCTGCTCGATCATGACGGCAGCGCGGCCCGTGCCTGGGGCGCACGCGCGCTTCCGAGCACCTTCATCGTCGGGCCGGACGGCACGATCCGCTACAGCCACGTCGGCGCGCTCGACTGGTCGGCCCCCGCCGTGCGCGGGGCGATCACCGGGCTGATGTCCAGGCGGCCGTCGCTGCAGACCGCGTCGCGTTTCCCTTAGCGGGTAATTGACACGGATCAAGGCGCCTGCCCCTGGTCCACGGAGACTTGATCCATGAACGGCGAATCGATTCCAGATGAGTCCACGGTATGGGAAGCGCTGCGTACCGTGACCGACCCCGAGGTCGGGGAGAGCGTGGTCGATCTCGGCCTCATATACCGCGTCGACTGCGCCCCGGGACGGGTGCACGTCGAAATGACCATGACCTCGCCCGCGTGCCCGATGAGCGGCTCGATCGCGGAACAGGCCGAAGGCGCGATCCGCAACGCCTGCGCGGAGGTGCGGGAAGTGAGCGTGGATATCGTCTTCGATCCGCCCTGGACCCCCGAGCGAATGAGCGAGGAAGTCAGGCAACGCTTCGGGTGGTAGCGACGCCATGAGCGATTTGGCCCCGGTTGCCCGCGCGCCCTTGCTGGCGCTGGGCTTCGTCGCCCTGTTGCTGGGCGTTGCTGGCGGGCTGGTGCGGCTCGGCCTGCCGGTCCCCTCCGCCGCCACGGGAATTGCGTGGCACGGCGCCCTGATGGCGAGCGCTTTCTTCGGCACCCTGATCGCTCTCGAGCGGGCGGTCGCCATCGGCCGCCGGTGGGCCTATCTTGCGCCGGCGGCTTCGGGCGCCGGCGGCATGTTTCTGCTGGCGGGCTATGCGCGGACGGGATTCGCGCTGCTGGTTGCGGGAAGCGCGGTGTTTGCTGTCGCGTCGACCTCGATCTGGTTGCGGCACAAGGCGTTGCACACCGGCCTGCTTGCACTCGGCGCGCTCGGGCTGCTGGTTGCGAATCTGGCGCTCTTGGCGGGCATGCCGGCGGAGTCCGCGGTGCCTGCCTGGATAGCGTTTCTGGTGCTGACGATCGGCGGTGAGCGGCTCGAGCTATCCCGGCTGTCGCCGGTGCCACGCGCCGCGCGCGCCGCGTTCGGCGCCATCGGCATTGCGCTGCTGGTGTCGGCATTGGCGGCGCTGGCGGCGTTCGGGCCGGGGTTGCGTGTCTGCGGCGCGCTGCTCGTCGCCTGTGCGGCCTGGCTGGCGCGTTACGACATCGCCACGCGCACGGTGCGCGCCAGCGGGCTGACGCGCTACATCGCGCTGTGCCTGCTGGCGGGGTACGCATGGCTGGCGCTGGGCGGCGTGCTGCTGGCGACGGGCGCAGGCTTCGACAACGGGCGTGCGCTGTGGGATGCGGCGCTACACTCGATTCTGCTCGGGTTCGTGTTCTCCATGGTGTTCGGCCACGCCCCGGTGATCCTGCCGGCCGTGCTGCGAGTGGCGCTTCCCTACTCGGCGGCGCTCTACGCGCCGCTCGCGCTGCTGCATGCGTCGCTGGCGTTGCGAGTCGCGGGAGATCTAGGGGCGAGCGCCGCGCTGCGTTCGACCGGCGGAGCGGGCAATGCGCTCGCAATCGCCGTTTTCATTCTTACTGCTGCCGCGCTGGCGCTCTCGCGCGGCGGCGGCATGCAGTCGAAGAGCTAAGGAGGCAACCATGAAAAAGCTGATCTTGCTGGTATCACTCGCCGCCGCGGCGCCGGCCCATGCGCAGCAGGCGACCTACGCGGTGAAGCTGATGACGCCCGAAACGGCGCTGGTCGCGGCGCAGGCGGCGCTCAAGCACTGCCGCTCGCTCGGCTACCAGGTGGCCGTTGCGCTGGTCGACCGGGGCGGTTCGCCCCAGGTTGTGCTGCGCGATCGCTTCGCCGGGCCGCACACCGTGCGCACCGCGATCGGCAAGGCGTGGACTGCGGCCAGCTTCAGGACCGACACCACCGATCTGGTCGAGTTGACTCAGCCCGGAAAGCCGCAAAGCGGGGTGCGCAAGCTGAAGCACGTAGTGGTGCTCGGCGGCGGGAAGATGCTTCAGAGCGGCGGTGCGCTCATCGGCGCGATCGGGGTCTCGGGTGCGCCGGGCGGCGCCGAGGACGACCGTTGCGCCGCTGCCGGCATCGACGCGGTGCGCGAAGCGCTCGAGTTCTGAGCGGTCTCAGAGCAGCTTGCCGGGGTTCATGAGCCCCAGCGGGTCGACCGCGTCCTTCAGGGTACGCATGAGCTCGAGCTCGAGCGGATCCTTGTGGCGGCGGATTTCCTCACGCTTGAGCTGCCCCAGTCCGTGCTCGGCCGAGATCGAGCCGCCGAGGGCGTCGACGACGCCGTAGACGACATCGTTCACCTCGCCCTGGCGGGCCATCAGGTCCTCGGTGGCGGCCGCGTCGACCATGCCGACGTTGAAGTGGACGTTGCCGTCGCCGATGTGTCCAAAGGCGTAGATTCGCACGCCGGGAAATGCCTCCTCCAGGGCGGCAGAAGCGCGCTCGATAAGCTCGGGTACGCGCGACACTGCTACCGAGACGTCGTGCTTGACGTTGCGAAACTGTGCCTCGGGAATCGTGTCGCGGATCTTCCACAGGGCTCGCGCCTGTGCCTCGCTGTGCGCCAGGGCGACGTCTTCCAGCGCGCCGCGCTCGGCGCAGTCGAGTAGCGCCTGCTCGGCGAGCGCTTGCAGCGCCGCTGGTTTGCCGCTGTCGGCCAGCTCGGCGAGCACGTACCACGGGTGCCGCGCGGCGAGCGGATCGGAGGTGCCGGGAGCGTGCGCAAGAACCGCGTCGAGGCACGCACGCGATACGAGCTCAAACGCGCTCAAGCGCTCGCCGAGGCGCCCGCGCAGGCGCGCCAACAGCTCGACCGCACGCGCGGGATTCGCCACCGCGATCCACGCGGTCGTGCCGGCCGAGGGTTTCGGATATAGCTTCAGCACCGCGGCGGTGATGACGCCGAGCGTGCCCTCGGCGCCGATGAAGAGCTGCTTCAGGTCGTATCCCGTGTTGTCCTTGCGCAGGCCCCGCAGCCCGTTCCAGACGCGGCCGTCGGGCAGAACGACCTCCAGCCCAAGCACCTGCTCGCGCGCGTTGCCGTAGCGCAGGACATTCACGCCCCCGGCATTGGTCGACAGGTTGCCGCCGATCATGCAGCTGCCCTCGGCGCCAAGCGACAAGGGAAAGAGCCGTTCCGCGTCGTCCGCCGCGCGCTGGATTTGCGCCAGCACGCAGCCAGCTTCGGCGGTCAGGGTGTCGTTCAGCACGTCGATCGCGCGGATGCGGTTCATGCGCGCAAGCGACAATACGATCTCGCGCCTCGCGCCGGTAGGCACCGAGCCGCCGCACAAGCCGGTGTTGCCTCCCTGCGGCACGAGCGCGACGCCTTCGTGCGCGCACAGCCGGACCACCGCCAAAACCTCGGCGGTACTCGAGGGCCGCACCACGCACTCGGCGGCGGCGCGGTACTGCCGCCGCCAGTCGCTGAAGTACGGCGCGGTATCCTGCGGCTGGACCAGCACCTGGTCGCCGCCGACGATGGCGGCGAGCCGGGCGAGGAAGCTGTCTTGCGGCATCGATCAGATGTTCCTTGACGTGGATTTTGGCACACCTTACTTTGGAGCCGGAGCTTGGACGACGGAAATAGAAGGCAGGCGATGAATGAACTGCGCGCGCCGCTGCTGGCGCTGCTGCTGGCGCTCGGGTCCACATGCGCGCTGGCGCAAACGCGTCCCGTGGTGGTCGGCGCTGCGGTGGCGCAAACCGGTCAGCTCGCCGAGCTTGCCGCCGGCTACCGCAAAGCGCTGCTGTTGTGGCAGGACGAGGCCAACGCTGCCGGCGGACTGCTTGGACGGCGCGTCGAGCTGCGCCTGCTCGACGACCGCTCGGAGGCCGTCACCGCAGAGCGGCTGTACGCGCGCCTGGTGCGCGAGCATCACGCAGACTTGTTGATCGGTCCGTTCGGTTCCGCCGCGTCGCGCGGCGCGGCCGCCGCTGCCGACCGCGCGCACAGGGTGCTGATCAATGCGACCGGCGCCACGCAGTCAGTGCTTAGAGCCGGGCACCGCTATGTGTTCCAGGTCGCCGCGCCGTACGCGGCCTACGGCACGAGCGTGCTCGAGCTTGCGCGCCACACGGGGAACCGCAGGCTGTTCGTCCTGGCGCGTGACGACCCGGCGTCGCGGGAAATGGCGAAGGGCGCGGCGGAGGACGCCGTCAGGCAGGGCCTGAACACGGCTACCGGGGGCGTGCAGATTTACGCGCAAGGGCTGAGAGACTTCGAGGCGCTGGTGGCGATGGCGAAAGCGGCGCACGCCGAGGCCTGGATCGCGTTCGGCGAAGCGACCGATGCGGCCGAGATGGTGAAGACATTCAAACGCCTGGACTACGCGCCGCGGCTGTTCTTCGCCCAGGGTGCAGCCGATCCGCGCTTCATCGCCGCGGTCGGGCAGGATGCCGAGCAGGCGATCGGCTTGAGCGCGTACGAGCCCATCTTCGCAACCCGCGGCAACGCCCACTTCGTCAAGGCGTTCTCGGCCAGGTGGTCCTCGCTCCCCAGCCTCGCCGCTGCTGAGGGCTACGCTGCAGGCCAGCTGCTGGCCGAGGCGGTCCGGCGTGCTGGCACGCTCGACCAGGACCGGCTGCGTGAAACGCTAGCCGCGCTGAAGACGGAAACCGTGCTCGGCGGGTATAAGCTCGACCCCGGGAGCGGCGAGCAGCTCGGCGCGCGGCCGGCGCTGCTGCAGATCCTCAAGGGGCGGCGGGAAGTGGTGTGGCCCGACGCGCTCGCGACCGCGATGTGGCAGCTGCCTTACCCCGGCTGGCAGAAGCGCGAAATTCTCCAGAAATAGGATTTGCCATGTCTGTCCTTCGCTCACTCCTCTTTGCGCCCGGCAATCATCCGCGGCGCGTCGAAAAGGCCTTCACCGTCGGCGCCGACGCGGTGATCCTGGATCTGGAGGACGCCGTGGCGATCGCGGAAAAGCCCATTGCCCGCAAAGCGGTCGCTGCTGCGCTCGCGCAGCCGCGCCGCTGCCGCGGCTACGCACGCGTGAACGCGCCTTCGACGCCGTTCTGCTACGCCGACCTGGTTGCGGTGATCGGCCAGGGCATCGATGGCGTGGTGCTGCCCAAGGTCGAAAGCGCGGCGGACCTGCACGCGATCGACTGGCTGATTGCCAACCTCGAGCGCCAGCATGACGTCGAGGTCGGCTCGACCGACCTGATACCGATCATCGAAACCGCGGTCGGGATGCAGCGCATCGACCGCGTGGTTCAGGCGCGCGGCCTGCGACCCTACGAAGGGCGCTGGCGTGTCAGGCGGCTCGCCTTCGGCGCCGCCGACTACGCGGCCGAGGTCGGCATCGCGCCCGGATTGGACGAACTCGAGCTTGCCGACGCGCGCGCGCGCGTCGTGCTCGCCTCGCGCGCCGCGGGCCTGGAGGGCCCGCTGGACAGCCCCTGGTTTCACTTACGCGAGAGCGAGGCCTTTTCGCACGCGCTGGAACGCAGCCGGCGCAGCGGCTTCCAGGGCAGGCTGTGCATCCATCCGGACCAGGTCAAGCCGGTGAACGCCGCCTACGCGCCGAGCGCGGAAGAGGTCGCGCGCGCCGAGCGCATCGTCGCCGCGTTCGAAGCGGCGGAAGCGAGCGGTGCGGCGGCAATCCAGGTCGATGGGCAGATGATCGACTACCCGGTCGCACACCGCGCCCGCGCGGTGCTCGAATCGGCGCGCGAGATCGACTCGCAGTGCGATTGAACCCGGCTTGAGCGCTGCGCCACCGTCGCTGCGGGCAGTCGCCCTGCCGCTCGGGGCGACCCTGGCGATTCAAACGCTGGTCGCGCTGGCCGTGTACTGCGCGCCGGTAATGGCTCCGGTGGCCGCTCCCGCGCTCGGGGTCGCCCCTTCCGCGATCGGCTACTTCATCGCCATGGTGTACTTCGGCAGCATGCTCGGCAGCGTCACCTCGGGCGGTTGGGTGGCGCGCTTCGGGCCGATCCGCGTCAGCCAGGTCGCGCTCGCCCTGAGCCTTGTCGGTCTCGCCTTCGGCGCTTCGGCGTGGCTGCCGCTGGTGGCGCTGGGCGCAGTGGTGATCGGCCTGGGCTACGGACCCGCGACCCCGGCGAGCTCGCACATCCTGGCGCGCGCCTCGCCCCCCGGGCTGGTCGCCTTGACCTTTTCGATCAAGCAGACCGGGGTGCCGCTGGGCGGGGCGATCGCCGGCGCGCTGGTGCCGGCGATGATCCACGTGCTGGGATGGCGCGCAAGCGCACTCGCGATCGGCATTGCGTGTCTGGTGCTCGCCTTCGCGGTCGAACCGGTGCGGCAGCGCTACGACCGCGGCCTGAACCGCACGGCGCCGATTTCCCTGCGCTCGGCGTTCGCGCCGGTCGCGCTGGTGTTGCGCGAGCGGCGGCTCAAGGAAATGGCGGTTACCTCGTTCATCTACGGCGGAGTGCAGATCACCCTGGTCAGTTACCTGGTGACCTTCCTCACCGATGCGTTCGCGATACGGCTGGTCCTGGCGGGCCTGGTGATGGCGGTGTCGCAGGTCGCGAGCGTGATCGGGAGGGTAGTCTGGGGGGTAGTCGCCGACCGCTTGCTGTCGCGGCGCAGGATGCTCGGGCTGCTCGGGATGGGAATGGGGTTCTCCGCCATCGTCACCCTTGCCGCGGGGCCGCAGTGGCCCGGCTGGCTTCTGTTCGCTTACGCCGCGCTTTTCGGCGCCACCGCGGTGGGCTGGAACGGTGTTTACCTCGCCGAGGTCGCCCACCTTGCGCCGCAGGGACAGACCAGTCAGGCGACCGGGGGTTGCCTGTTCTTCACTTTCCTGGGCGTTGTGATCGCCCCCCTGCTGTTCAATCTCGTGCTTTCGCTTGCCGGCAGCTACGCGCTGGCCTACGCGGCGTTCGGCGTGCCCTCGCTGGCGATCGGCGCGCGGCTTCTGCTCGCCCGTCCAAGCTAGAATCCAGCGCTATGCAGCCCGTCCCGGTGGGGTTCGGTCCGATCGTGCGCAAGCGCGATTTTCGCGCTCGCCAAGAAGGCCGGTTGACGGCGCCCAGATGAAATCCGTCATCCTGGTGCACGGGTTGTGGATGCCCGGGCTGGCGATGTCGCCCCTGGCTGGGCGCCTGTCGCGCGCCGGATACCACTGCCACCTGTTCGACTACGCCGGGCGCGAACGGCCGCTGGCCTCGAATGCGGAGCGGCTGGCGCAGTTCGCGCGCCGGGTTGAGCCGGCGCATTTCGTCGGCCACAGCCTCGGCGGCCTGGTGGTGCTCGAAGCGCTGAATTCGGATCCGGCGCTCGCGGTCGAGCGGGTGGCGCTGCTCGGCACACCGGCGCGCGGCTGCCTCGCAGCGCGCCGGCTGGCGCGCTACGGCTTCGGCCGCTGGATGCTGGGCGAGAGCGAGGCGCTATGGCGCGAGGGGCGCGCCGCGCGCTGGACCCGGCCGGAGCCGCTCGGGCTCGTCGCCGGCAATTTCCCGCTCGGCCTGGGCCGGACCTTCGGCCGGCTGCCCGGCGCCAACGACGGCGTGGTGTGCGTCGACGAAACCAGGATCGACGGCGCGGCCGCGTTCACCGTGCTTCCGGTGAGCCACAGCGGCATGCTGCTCTCGGCGCGCGTGGCGCTCAACCTGCGCGAGTTCCTCGAGACGGGGTGCTTCCCGCCGCATGCGCGTTAGGTGGCTCGCGTTGGCAGCACTGCTCGCGCTTTCGGGCTGCGAGTCGCTGTCTTACTACGCCCAGGCCGTGGGTGGCCAGCTCGAGATGATGCACCGCGCGCAGCCGCTCGCCGACTGGATCTCGGATCCGGCAACGCCCCCCGAGCTGCGCCGGCGGCTCGAGCTCGCCGCGCGCATCCGTGGGTTCGCCTCGCGCGAGCTGGCGCTGCCCGAAAACGGCAGCTACCGCAGCTACGCCGACCTCGGCCGGCCGTATGCGGTCTGGAACGTGTTCGCCGCGCCCGAATTCTCGGTAAAGCCGGTCGAGTCCTGCTTCCCGATCGCCGGCTGCGTCGCCTACCGCGGCTTCTTCGCGCGCGAGGGCGCCGAGGGCTACGCCGCGCGCAAGCGCGCCGAGAGGCTCGACGTGTTCGCCTACGGCGTACCGGCGTACTCGACGCTGGGCTGGTTCGACGACCCGCTGCTTTCGACCTTTATCCACTACCCCGAATGGGAGCTCGCGCGGCTGATTTTCCACGAGCTCGCGCACCAGGTCGTGTACGTGAAGGGCGACACGACATTCAATGAATCTTTTGCGGTGACGGTACAGGACGAGGGTGTTCGCCGCTGGCTCGAGTCCGAGGGGCGCGGCACGGAGCTCGCTGCGTTTCGCGAGGCCGAGACGCGTAAAGACGAGTTCGTGGCCTTGATCGAGCACACGCGCGGGCGGCTTGCGCGACGGTACGCCGAGCCGCTCGCGCCGGCCGCGATGCGCGCCGCCAAAGGCGCCGAATTCGCGCGCCTCGCGGAGCGCTACGCCGGCCTCAAGGCGCGCTGGGGAGGCTACACTGGCTTCGACCGCCTGATGCGCGACCCCAACAACGCGCTGCTCGCGTCGATCTCGGCTTACGCGCGCCTGGTGCCCGCGTTCAGACGCGAGCTCGCCGCGGCACACGGCGACCTCGCTGCCTTCTACTCCAGAGTGAAGGCGCTGGCGCGCCTGCCCAAGGCCGAGCGCGACGCGGCGCTCAGTTCGGATCTATCCGTGCAGCGCGAAAACCGTTAACCGACGCTTTGAGCAGCGCGTCGAGCAGCGCGCGTTCGGGCAGCGCGCTCTCCTTGCCGCAGGCGGAGCAGCGGAACTTGGGTACTTCGACGCGCACTCCGAAGGGCGAGCTGCCCTTGATCTCGAGCACGCGCACCGCCTCGGCCTCGCCGGCGGGCTGCGCTTCGAGCGACGCGCCGCAGCTCGCGCAGTGCAGGCGCTTGCGCAGCAGGCCCTTCTGCGCAGCGGCGGGAGCCGGCACCAGGGGCTCGCCCGCGAGCAGCGCATTCATGAGGTGATTCGGGAAATCCGGCGCGAGAAAGCGGCGGTGCCCCTCGGAGCACGCCAGCGCGGGCAGGCCTTCGACGCTCATGCGCACCCCTGAATCTTCGCCGGAAAACGGCTCGAGTACGGCAAGCGCAAGGGCGCCCTGGCAGCGGCTGCAGCGTTTTGGCGTATTGGCCATGTCTCCTCCGTGCCCGCGTCATGGCGCGGGTTCATAGGGGAGGACCATACCCCGATGCTTACGTTCCCGACAGGTAGCGATTGTTGCGGCGCGGAATAAGGCGCTTAGCGCGCCGTCCAGCCCAAGTCCATGCTGAGCGCGGCCCCGGTGACGGTGCCGGCGGACTGCGAGCACAGGTAGGCGACGAACTCGGCGACCTCGGCCGGCTCGATCAGGCGCTTCACTGCCGCCGGCGCGAGCATGATCTTCTCGATCACTTCCTCCGGGGAGATGTTGTTCGCTTTGGCTTGGTCGGCGATTTGCGCATCGACCAGCGGCGTGCGCACGTAGGCCGGGCAGATCGCGTTTACGGTGATGCCGAACTCGCCGCCCTCGAGCGCCGCGGTGCGCGTCAGGCCGACGAGGCCGTGCTTGGCGGAGATGTAGCCGACCTTGAACGGCGAGGCGACGAGCGCGTGGATCGAGGCGATGTTGACCACGCGGCCCCACCTTTGCTTTTTCATCGACGGCCAGCAGTAGCGCGTGAGCAGGAACGGCGCGGTCAGCATCAGCGCGATCATGCGCTGCCACTGGTCCTCGGGAAAATCCTCGATTGGCGAGACGTGCTGGTAGCCGGCGTTGTTGACCAGCACGTGCACCGTGCCGTGCGCCTCGAGCGCCGCGTCCACCAGCCGTCTGCAGCCATCGCGCTGCGTGAGGTCTGCGGCGAAGAAGCGGCCGCCGATGCGCCGGGCGTGCTCGGCCCCGGCTTTCTCGTTAAGGTCTGCCAGCACGACTCTGGCGCCGGCGGCCGCCAGCCGCTCGGCGCAGGCGAGGCCGATCCCGCTCGCTGCGCCGGTGACGATCGCGACCTTGTCTTTCAGCATCGGCTAGCTGATCTTGGTGTTGACCCACTTGTCGAACGCAGGCCGCTCGAGCAGGCGCTTGTGCCAGGCGGCGAGGTTGGCGTAGGCGGGGCGCTCGAGCGGCAGGTTGAGCCACAGGTGCAGATGGCAGCCGAGGGGGATGTCGCCCATGGTGAGCTGCCCGCCGGCGATGAACGGGCGCCCGGCGAGTGCCGCATCGACGTAACCGGCGAGCTCGCCGCACTTCTTCGCCGCCTCACCGATCGCCTTCATGTCGCGCTGCTCGGCGGGCGTGCGCACCAGCCCCCAGAAAACCGGCCGGAACGCCGGCAGGAAGCTTCCGCCGGCCCAGTCCATCCAGCGATCGGCATCCGCCCGCAGCCGCAGGTCCGTCGGCCAAAGCTTGCCCGCGCCGTGCTTGGCCGACAGGTAGCGCACGATCGCGTGCGATTCCCAGAGCGCGAAACCGTCCTCCTCGATGGTCGGCACCAGGCCGTTGGGATTGAGCTTGCGATACTCGGGCGTGTTGACCACGCCGTACTGCATCCCCGCGTCGACGCGCTCGAACGGCACTCCGAGCTCCTCGCAGCACCACAGCACTTTCCTGACGTTGACCGAGTTGGCGCGTCCCCAGATCTTCAGCATTCCTTTCTCCTCAGAACCCCACTGCCTGCCCGTCCCGGCGCGGATCGCTGGCGGCGAAGTAGCCGCCGTCGAGCTTCCAGATCATTTGCGCGCAGCCGAACTGGTTGTAGTCGTCGACCGTCACGATCCGGTGGCCGCGGCCCTTTAACGCTTCCAGCGTCGCAGCGGGGAAGCCGCCTTCGACGCTCACGTCCATGCCCTGCACCCAGCGAAAGCGCGGGCCGTCGCTCGCGGCCTGCGGGTTCTGGCCGTAATCGGCGATGCGCACCATCACCTGCGTGTGGCCTTGCGGCTGCATGGTGCCGCCCATGACGCCGAAGCTCATCACCGGCTTGCCGTCCTTGCTGACGAAGCCGGGAATGATGGTCTGGTAGGGGCGCTTGGCGGGGCCGACCCGGTTGGGGTGGCCTTCCTTGAGCACGAAGGTGGCGCCACGGTTCTGCAGCGAAATCCCGGTGCCCGGCACCACCACGCCCGAGCCGAAGCCCATGTAATTCGACTGGATCATCGACACCATCATGCCCGAAGCGTCGGCCGCGGTGAGGTAGACGGTCCCGCCCTTGGGCGGCGTCCCGGCGGCAAAGGGCTGCGCTTTCTTCATGTCGATCAGCTTGGCGCGCGACGCGAGGTAAGCCCTGTCGAGCATCCGGGCGGGCGGGAAGGGCATGTAGTCGATGTCGGCGACGTAGGCTTGGGCGTCGGCGAAGGCGAGCTTCACCGCCTCGATCTGCAGGTGCACGCTGTCGGCTGAGTCGACCGGATGGCTTGCAACGTCGAAGTTTTCGAGGATTCCGAGCGCGATCAGCGCCACGATGCCCTGGCCGTTGGGCGGCAGCTCGTGCAGCGTGTAGCCGCGGTAGTCCATGGTCAACGTGTCGACCCAATCGGACTTGTGCGCGGCGAGGTCGGACGCCTTCATCGTCGCGCCGTTGGCCTTGGCGTGCGCCTCGAGCTTTTCCGCGAGCTCGCCGCCGTAGAACGCATCGCCCTTGGTGGCGGCGATCTTCTCGAGGGTGGCGGCGTGCTCCGGGAAGCGGAACATCTGACCGGGAGCGGGCGGATTGCCGTTCGGCAGGAACGCCTCGGCGAAGCCCGGCTGCGCCTTGAGCTCCGCGACCTGCGCCGCCCATTGCCCGGCGATGGTCAGCGAGACGAGGAAGCCGTCGCGCCCGTAGTCGATCGCCGGCTCGAACAGCTTCGCGAACGGCAGCTTGCCGAAGCGCGCGCTCAGCTCGCGCCAGGCCGAGACGCAGCCGGGCACGCTGACCGAATTCCAGCCGCGCACGGGAACGCCTTTTTGCCCCGCAAAGTACTCGGGCGTCCATCCGGCGGGCGAGCGGCCCGAGGCATTCAGGCCGTGCAGCTTCTTGCCGTCCCAGACGATGGCGTAGGCGTCGGAGCCGATGCCGTTCGAGACCGGCTCGACCAGGGTCAGCGTGATCGCGGTGGCGAGGATCGCATCGACCGCATTGCCGCCCGCAAGCAGCATGCGCAGCCCCGCCTGCGCGGCGAGCGGCTGCGAGGTGGAGACGACGTTAGCGGCAAGCAGGGGCTTGCGCGGCCAGGCGTAGGGCAGTTCCCAGGAGAAAGGAGTCATTTATCAGGCGTTTTCGTGTTCGAAATCGAGTACCACGCGGCCGAGAATCCGACCGGCCTTGAGCTCGTCCAGGGTGCGGTTGACTTCGTCGGCGGGTCGCGTCTCGACCGGCGCGGGTTTGAGCTTCTTCTTCTTCGCCAGCGCGACCACCTCCTTCAGCTCCTGCAGATCGCCAACGTAGGAGCCGACGATGCCTATGGCGCGTTGCGCGATCGGGGGCAGGGGATAAGTCAGCTCGCCGCCGAACAGGCCGCACAGCACGTAGCGCCCGCCCTTCCTCAGCGCACCGATGCCGAGCTGCGCGGTCGCCGGCATGCCGACGAAATCGATCGCGCCCGACAGGTTGCCCTGCGCCAGCGCGGTGAGTTTCTGCACCGCGTCGGGCGCGCGCGTATCGAGCACGAGCTTCGCGCCCAGCTTTCCGGCGGCGTCGAGCTTGGAGGCGTCGATATCGCAGGCGATGATGTTCTTCACGCCTTTGGCCCGCAGGACGGAGATCGCGATCAGCCCGAGTCCGCCGCAGCCGAGCACTGCGATCCAGTCCTTCGGTCCGGGTGCGGGCAACTTGTTGATGCCGCTGTACGCGGTGAGCGCCGAGCACGCGAGTGTCGCGGCGAAGCCCTCCTCGATGCCGCCGGCGTCGAGCAGATACTTCGGGTGCGGAACGAGAACGTGAGTCGAATACGCGCCGGCGCGGTTGACGCCGAGAAAGCGCGAGCCCGCGACGCAGTAGTTGTCCTTGCCGGCTTTGCATACCGCGCACTTGCCGCAGCCGATCCACGGATAGACCAGGCGCCTTTGCCCGATCTTCAGGCCCTTGGCGGCCTTCGCCGCCGCCGGGCCCATCGCCTCGACCACACCGAAGGGCTCGTGCCCCATGGTGAACGGCGGCACGCAGCCGCGCTCCTTGACGTAGAAACGCTTGCCGCCGCCCCAGTCGAAATAACCGTCCCAGATGTGAAGATCGCTGTGGCACACGCCGGCGCGCGTGACGCGCACCAGCACCTCGGTGCCGGTGGGCCTGGGAGTGTCCTGCAGCACCTTCTGCAGCGGTTTGCCGTGTTCGGTGACCTGCCAGCTGAGCATTTCGTTCTCCTTATGCCTTGGATGCCGCAATAAGCGCTTGGTCGATGTCCCAGAGAATGTCGTCGAGCGACTCGATGCCGACCGACATACGCACCATGTCGGGGGTCACGCCGGCCTTCAGCTGGTCCACGTCGCTCATTTGGCGGTGCGTGGTCGAGGCCGGGTGAATGATCAGCGTCTTGGCGTCGCCGATGTTGGCGAGATGGCTCATGAACTGGGCCGCCTCGATGAATTTCTCGCCGGCCTTCGCGCCGCCCTTGACGCCGAAGTTGAGCAGGCCGGAGGCGCCCTTGGGCAGGTATTTGCGCGCCAGCGCGTGGTACTTGCTGCCCGGCAGGCCGGGATAGTTGACCCACGCCACCCGCTCGTGGCCTTCGAGGAACTTCGCCACCGCCATGGCGTTTTCGCAGTGGCGCTCCATGCGCACGTGCAGCGACTCGATCCCTTGCAGCAGCAGCCAGGCGTTGATCGGCGACAGCGCCGGGCCGAAGGTGCGCATGATCTCCATGCGCGCCTTCATGGTGTAACCGAAGTCGCCGAAGGTCTCGTAGAAGCGCACGCCGTGGTAACCCGGTGACGGCTCGGTCATCTCCGGAAAGTTGCCGTTGTCCCACTTGAACTTTCCCGACTCGACGATGACGCCGCCCATGGTCGTCCCATGTCCGCCGAGGTACTTGGTGGCCGAGTGCACCACGATATCGGCCCCCCAATCGAAGGGGCGGCAAAGGTAGGGTGAGGGCACGGTGTTGTCGACCATGAGCGGAATTCCGGCCTCGTGCGCGATCGTCGCCAGCGCTTCGATGTCGACGATGTTGATCAGCGGGTTGCCGAGCGTCTCGGCGTACAGCAGCTTGGTCTTGCCCGGCCTGATCGCGCGGCGGAAGTCTTCCGGGTCATCGGGCGCGACGAAAGTGGTCTCGACACCGAGCTTGTTCAGGTTGACGCCGAGCAGGGTGTGCGTGCCGCCGTAGAGGGTCGAGGCCGATACGATGTGGTCGCCCGCCTTGACCAGGGTCAGGATCGCCACCACCTCGGCCGCCTGGCCCGTGGCGCAGCCGAGCGCCGCCCGGCCGTTCTCCAGCGCCGCCATACGCTCCTCGAACACCGCCACGGTCGGGTTCGAGATGCGCGAATAGACATTGCCGAAAGTCTGCAGGTTGAACAGGCTCGCGGCGTGGTCCGCCGAGTCGAAGACGAAGGAGGTGGTCTGGTAGATCGGCGCCGCGCGCGCCCCGGTGGCGGCGTCGGGGATCTGCCCGGCGTGCAGGCAAAGCGTCTCGATGCCGAATTTGCGGTCAGCCATCGCCCGATTCTAGCTCAGGCGGGACGCTCACCGTCCCGCGCGGACCTCAACTCCAGCTGATGTCGGGAACCTCGGCGAATGCCTTGCGCAGCCCGGCCGACCAGATGCGGCTGATCTCCCGAACGTAGGCGTCGCTCTCGTCATAGCGGCGCGTCATTGTGATGCGCAACGAGTCGGTCTGGTAGCCGAGCAAGTCGATCGGCAGCCCCACTGAAAGGTTCGATCGCATGGTGGAGTCGAACGACACCAGCAGGCACTTGGCGACGTCGTTCAGCGGGCTGTCCGGCTGCACAACGCGGTCGATGATCGGCTTGCCGTACTTGGTCTCGCCGATCTGAAAATAGCTGGTGTCACGGCTGGTCTCGATATAGTTGCCCTGCGGGTAGACGTGGAACAGGCGCGGCCGCTCGCCCGCGATCTGCCCGCCAACGATGAAGGTGCAGCCCGGATCGATGTTCTGCTGCGAGAGCACCTCCCCGTCGCGCGAGACGACTTTGCGCACGGTCTCGCCGACGAGGCTCGCGATATCCTCCATCGACCTCAGGCCGAGAATGCCCGCCGGGTCGACACGCCCCTCCAGCGTTCCCTGGCGCAGGATCGAGCGCACGCCCTGGGCGCTGGCGAGGTTGCCCGCGCTCAACAGCACCACGACGCGCTCGCCGGGTGCCTCGAAGACGTGCATCTTGCGAAACACGGCGACGTTGTCGACGCCCGCGTTGGTACGCGAGTCGGAGGCGAATACGATGCCGGATTCGACGGCGGCGGCGACGCAATAGGTCATGGCGCCCGAATGTTAGCGCATTCGGCTACTGGTCGGCCGTGACGTGGGCCGCGGCCAGCATGGATTCGGTGCCGCCGCCGGTGCGTGCGCCGCGAATCGGGCAGGCGTCAAGATAATCGCCGCCAACGGCGAGCTTGACGTGCGACTCGCCTGCCGGGCAGTTGTTGGCGATATCGAAGCTGTGCCAACGATCGAGCACCCAGGCCTCCGCCCAGGCGTGGCTGGCGACGTGCACTTCGGCGTGCCCCGGAGAGTAAACGTAGCCCGAAACGTAACGCGCCGGCACGCCCAGGTGACGGCAGCAGGCGAGGAACACATGTGCATGGTCCTGGCACACCGCCGAGCCGATCTTGAACGCCTCGGCGGCGCTTGAAGAGACGTGCGTTTCTCCTGCTTTGAATGGCATCTTCTTGTGGATGGCGCCGGCGAGCTCGCGCACGCCGGTTAGCGTGCCGATACGGCGGCGGTAACGCTCGGCGAAGGCTGCCAGCACTTCGTCGGCCGCGGTCAGGGTCGTCGAGCGGAGGAAGAGCAGCGGTGAAAGCACGACACCGTTGAAGTCCGCCGGTTGGTCGACGACGGCGCTTGTTTCGACTTCGCCGAGCGCGCGGATGCGGATTTCGTTAACCGGCGTATCGATGGTGAGGACGTGCAGGATGTTGCCATAGCCGTCGAAGGTTGCGACCGGTGTGCCCGGCGTATCGAGTCTCCAGGCAAGGATCCGCTGCCGGGTGTTGTCGCGCGGGGTGAGGCGCAGATACTGGGTCGAGGCGCGCACCGGCTCGTCATAGGTGTAGTGCGTAACGTGGTCGATCGAGATCCTCATACCACCCCCAGGTAGGCGCGTCCGATGCGGTGGCCAAGCTCATCCATGTCGGTCAGGCAGGCGGTGAGGTATTCGTGCAGTCCGCCCTGGAAGATCTCCTTGACGTCGGCGTAGGTGAGGCGGGCATAAAGCTCCCACGCCAGGCGCTTTGCCGCCTGGTCGTTCTGACCTTCGATCTTGCCAATTGCTTCGCGCACTTGCTCCAGGCAAGCGGCTATCGAGCGCGGCATGCGTCTCTCGAG
>Ga0315556_1000311_pt1 | contig 29181 bp, 25 predicted proteins | sample SalMarSW160310MG_FD_202112 | JGI IMG/M metagenome (GOLD analysis project Ga0315556, IMG submission 202112) | Salt marsh sediment microbial communities from the Plum Island Ecosystem LTER, Massachusetts, United States - Salt Marsh Sediment SW1603-10 ...
TTCTAAGTGACTGGCGGGAGGGCTTCGTATTTTCGTGACTTATCTATGGGGGAAGCCGCAGCCAGGTCCTCAGGGCGTTTTTTCCTGAGGACTGGAATGCGGAGGGGGCAATGCTCCCCCGTGGATAAGTCACTGAAAATACCAGCCCGGGAGACTCGGAATCACAGAAAAAAAAGCATAGCCTGCCCTGTCTTCATTAATATTTATACTGCACAATACGCTGAAAAGGATAACACACATTGAATACTGAAGCACATCGGAAAAACGGATTTCCGTTCAGGCTGGGCTGCACCTCTTATGTCTATCCTGAGGATCTGCTCCCCAATGTCAGGAAGATGGCTCCCATCGTCGATGATATTGAGATCGTCTTTTTTGAAACGGAATCACTCTCTAATCTTCCAGACACTGTGGTCATATCCGAGTTATTGCAAATCCAGAAAGAATACGGCAACACCTACACGATCCATTTCCCTATAGACAAGAGAGCTGCAAGCCCCGACAGGGAGGAAAGGAGGTACTTCCAGAAACAGGCCCTCAAGATCATGCGCCTGACTCTCCCCCTTTGTCCATTCGCTTATATCCTTCACCTGGAGGGAATCCACGAAAACGCGAATCCGTCTGAGCTGGAAGCATGGAAATCGTGCAGTATGGAAACGTGCGAGGCGATCCTGAACTCCAGCGGTGTGGAGAGTTCAACCATAGCGGTGGAAAATCTCGGGTATCCCACAGAATGGAATGAAAACATTGTTGAAAACTTCGGCTTTTCTTTCTGCATGGATGTCGGGCACCTGTGGCTCTACCAGTATGATTGGGAAGCAATCTTACGACAGTATCTCAAGAACACCCGGGTGATACACTTGCATGGAGTATGTCACGGAAAAGATCACCTCTCCATTGAGAAGAACGACCAGCTCTCCCTCAAAAAACTGGCAACTGAATATCTCCCTATATTCAAAAACGTGGTGACATTGGAAGTCTTTTCTGAAGAGGCGACATTCGGTTCCATCAGGAGGCTGAAAGCCTTATGGGAAGGATAGTACTCGTCACCGGCGGCGCCAGGAGCGGAAAAAGCTCCTTCGCCCTGGAAGAGGCCTTGAGGCATTCCGGGAAACGGGTCTTCATCGCAACGGCCCTTGCCCTGGATGATGAAATGAAAGACCGCATCCGAAAACACCAAGCGGAGCGGGGCGAGGACTTTGCCACCATAGAAGAGCCTCTTGACCTCACCTCCCGCCTGGACTCTCTAGGCGAAGATGTGGAAGTAGTCGTCGTTGACTGCCTGACCGTATGGCTGGGAAATCTTTTTCACAAATGGGGAAATAATGAAGAAGGTGTAAAGCGGCAGATAGAAAGGTTTTGCGAGGTCTTGCCCGCAATAAATATTCAACTTATCCTCGTCACCAATGAGGTGGGATTCGGGATTGTTCCTGAGAATGAACTCGCACGCCATTATAGAGATATGCTGGGCTTTTTGAACCACAAAATCGCCGAGCAGGCTGACAAGGTCTATTGCTGCATTTGCGGCATCCCCCTGTGCATAAAGGGTTGACAAACCCCATCCACATTCCCTATATTCGTCTATCAGATCAACCAATGCTCTGAAAAAAGGGAAACGTTGCACTGGTAAACGGAATACGGTGCAAATCCGTAACGCACCCGGCGCTGTAACCTCTCTCCTTGCACCAGGCGCAAGAGAGCCCTTCCGGGAAAATACGCCACTGTCTGATGCAGTGCATAGTTCAAGCTCATAGCATTTTTTTCTATGGGCTGAGAGCTTTGAGCTGAAGGACGGGAAGGCCTCCAGAAGGGAAAGGGAGTCAGAAGACGTACCTGTGTGACAAGAGAACCGGGCTTGATGGTAAAAGGCCCAGGAGAGAACACATGTTCTTGCCTGGGCCTTTTTGTTATTAGGATACAGGGTATCAACACTGTTCAAAATCGGTCTTTCCGGGAAAGCAGGGGAACGGAGTGTTCCCGATGCGGCGTCATATCGGCCCTGGAGCAGGAACAGCAAGGGTTTTCAAATAGCAAAGGAGGACGTTTTTGCATGAAACGATTTACACAAAGGATTTCATCCACCGCCAACCATGAACTTGAAGAGAGGATAGTTGCGCATCTGGATGATCTCACAAAACCACAGGGCAGCCTGGGGAGGCTCGAAGAATTTGCCCTCAGGTATTGCCTCTGCAAGGGGACTACCGTTGCCATGCTGCAGAAGGTACAGTTCTTTACCTTTGCAGGAGACCATGGCATCACCGAGGAAAACATCACCCCTTTCCCTTCGGAAGTGACCAGCCAGATGGTGGCCAACATGGCGGCAGGTGGAGCGGCCATCAGCGTTATGTGCAGGAATGCCGGTATCGACTATGCAGTGGTGGACATGGGAGTCAAATCCGACCTCATTGATATGCCGAACTTTATAAGGAGAAAAGTCAATTACGGTACAAAAAACTTCTCCCGGGGACCTGCCATGACTGAAGAAAAAACCATGGAAGCCCTGGAACAGGGATTTAATCTCGCAGAACAAACCAAAGCGGACATTCTCGGGATCGGTGAGATGGGAATCGGGAACACCTCTTCCGCCTCGGCCATTTACGGCCTGGTCCTGGGGCTGGATGCCGAGACAACCGTGGGTGCTGGAACAGGATCAAGCGGAGAATTCCTTGAACGGAAGATAAGAGCGGTGCAAAAGGGGATTGATCTCCACAGGGAGACGGCGGGAGACGACCCATTCAAGATTCTTTCCCGTGTGGGCGGATATGAGATCGCAGCGATGACCGGCATGATACTGGGCGCCGCATCGAACAGGATCCCAGTGGCAATAGATGGTTTTATCGCGTCTGCTGCTGCCCTGATTGCCATGAGACTGGAAAAGAACACCAGGGATTACCTTTTCTTTTCCCACGCGTCCTCGGAAAAATTTCACCGGGATTTCCTTCAAAAAGAAGGCATAAGACCTATTCTCTCCCTGGACCTGAGACTTGGGGAAGGCACTGGTGCCGTGCTCGCGCTCCAGATTATCCAGCAGGCAATGAAATGCTATTCGCAAATGGCCACCTTCAGCTCCGCGGGGGTCTCAAATAAGGAATAACGCGTAAGGGAGAACCCTTTCATTTCGCTTTTGGTCGTATGCTGCTTAAAGGCATCAACATTATTGGGAACGAGGGGAAAATGACAAATCAAAAAGCTCAAATGTCAAATGAATGTCAAAACCTAAAATCAGGACTTTTCAGTTGCTTTGCCCGATTCTTTGGTATTTGGTCATTTGGGTTTTATTTGTCATTTGGATTTTGTAATTCTGTGACGTACACACCGATTACGTCTGACTAGACTGAAGCGGAGGTTTTCTGTATTGGGATTTCCAGTTGATCCGATTGTGACCGCATTCAGGACCCTTACCATCATACCGGTTCCGGGAAAAGAGACGGATGAATTTCCCCTGTCCATTATGGGGTTCCCCCTCGTTGGTCTTTTCCTGGGAGGAGTAATCTGGCCATTTGCCTCCGTTGCACAGTTTTGGACTGCCCCCGTGTTCCCCATTTTCGTTCTTCTTGCATTGGTGCTGGAATCCTTGCTCACAGGGGCTTTGCACCTGGACGGCCTGGGTGATTGCGCCGATGCCTTTCCAGGCAAAAAAGATCGGGAGCGGATCCTTGAAATCCTCAAAGACTCCAGGATGGGGACCTTCGGCGTCTGTGCCCTCGTGTTTGATCTCCTGTTGAAATTCCTGCTGTGGAGTTTCTGGTTTGAACAGGCACAGATCAGTATTATTATCATCAGCCTGGTTCTCTCAAGGACCATGCAGGGATGCCTCCTCGTCACCATGCCGAACGCCAGGAAGGATGGTATCGCTTCGGCCTTTGCGGGCAATCATTCTCTCCGGCACAAACTCCTGGCTGTCGCAATCATGGCCGCGGTCAGCGCCTTTTCCATCATCTTCTCACCAACTGCGCTGATTTTCATTGCCATGCTGCTCTCAGCCGCCGTTGTCACCGTCCTGTGGGCCCTCTATTGCAGGAAAAAGATAGGCGGAATCACCGGGGATTGCCTGGGAGCCCTCAATGAATTTGTCGAGATCGCAGCCCTTTTTACCGCTACGATGCTATCTGCATCGTGATTGGGCCTAGTCACGACTAAGATGACGTAATCGCTCCCGGCTCGTGATTCATATCCAAAAAAGTCGTCTGCTCCGAAGCAGTTTTCTATTGACTTTGCAGTCCATATTTGCTTAAAGAATTTCATGTTCGGGTGCTCGTGAAGCTTAATAGGGAACCCCGTGAAACTCGGGGACGGGCCCGCCGCTGTAACCCTCTCCTTTTCATTATGGAAAGGAAACCTTTCGGCAACTCGCGCCACTGTCTGAGACAGCGCATTGCTCATAGTATTGTTTACTTCTATGAGCTGAAGGACGGGAAGGCCGCCGGGAAGGAAGGGAAGCCAGAAGACCTGCCTGGACAATGAAGGAACTCCTCGCGGACAGGAGGCAACTGTTGGATCTTGAGGGTAAAAAAGGGACATCCCCGGATCGAAACTCGGTCCGGGGATTTTTTTGTCTCCGGGCACTAAAACCTATTGGAAAGGAGACAAGGAGATGAAGGAGTGTAATGGATTGAAAAGGGTTTTTTTGCTGGGGATATTTATTGCCTTGATTGGGGCATCTTTTCCGGCAAGCGGTGCTGACCGGCAACCCCAGGAAAAAGAAGTTACCATGGAAGAGGTGGTGGTGACCGGCACAAGGACGGCGGAAGAGATACGAAAGATCCCGGCAAACGTAACGGTGATCACCAGGCAGGATATTGAAGACTCCAACGCCAAGAATGTTCCGGATCTCCTGCGGAACCAGGAAGGGGTCGTAGTCCGGGACTGGCTTGGAAATGGGAAAACCGTTGATGTGGATTTGCGCGGCTTCGGCGAGACAGCCGCCTCGAACACCCTTGTCCTGGTGGACGGGAGGCGGGTAAATGCCATTGATCTGAGCGGCGTGGACTGGACGCAGATTCCCCTTGAACAAATCGATCGGATTGAAATTGTCAGGGGTACCGGCAGCGTCCTCTATGGTGATAACGCGGTGGGCGGAGTGATTAATATCATCACCAAAACGCCCGGCAAGAAACCCTATGCCAAAGTGGGTCTCTCCCTGGGGAGCTATGGCCGGAACAAAGAAAGCGTCTCATTGTCCGGAGGACGAGAAAAAATAGCCGCATCGCTTTTTGCCAGCTATGATGCCACCGATGGGTACCGAGATAATAATGGATTGCGCGCCAAAGACGTTGGCGCGAAAATTGTGCTGGATCCGAGTGACATGCTCCGTTTCAACTTGAGCGGATCCTACCACTCGGATACATTCGGCCTTCCGGGACCGCTTACAAAAGCGGAAGCCGAGTTGGACCGCCAGGCCACCAACTACCCCCTGGACAATGCCCAGACCACTGACAAGTATGTGGACCTCGGGATGGAGCTAGATCTGGGAAACGCTGGTCGTTTCGTGGCCGATATTTCCTACCGGAAGCGGGACAGTGAAACTAACTGGGTAAGCTGGCTGTGGACAACGGAAACGGAGACCAGGACAAAGGGATTCACGCCCCATTACATCTGGGAGGGGGCACTCGCGGGGCACACGAACACGTTTATCGCAGGAGTTGATCTCTACTGGACGGACATGGACATCCTGACGTCTTCCGAGAGCGTGAACAAGGACTCCCAGGGGTACTACTTCAATAACGCGTTCTCCATCCTCGAAAACCTGATCATCTCCGTGGGCGCGAGACACGAGCGCGTAGAATATGATTTCGACACAACGACTGCAGAGGTCAATCCGGTTGACCGGAAAGAGGCGTACAGTGCAGGGCTTACGTACACCTACCAGGGAAAATCTTCCCTGTTCGCAAGGGCCAACAAAAGCTTCCGGTTTCCCCTCACGGACGAGCTGTTCAGCTCATTCAGCGGGTTGAACGCTGATCTGAAGCCCCAGGAAGGGAAACACTATGAGTTGGGGATCCGCCATTATTTCAGCAAGAAACTGTCCGCGACCGCAACACTTTACCGTGCAAAGTTTGACAACGAGATCTTTTACAATCCACTGACTTTCACGAATGAAAATCACCCGGAAACCCTCCACCGTGGCGTTGAAATCGGGGCAAAGGCAGAACCGTGCCGGTTCTTTACCTGCTTTGCCAATTACACGTATGAAAAGGCAACCTTTGAAAAAGAACCTTATGACGGAAACGATATTCCTGCTGTTCCGAAAAACAGGGGAAACTTCGGGTTCAACATTCATGACTTCATTCCAGGACTCACCCTGTCCGCGCAATACAATTATGTGGGGGCAAGCTATGCCATCAGCGACCAGGCCAACCAGTATGAAAAGCTGGATTCGTACTATACGATTGATTCCAGGATTTCATACAAGTGGAAAAACATGGAGACGTTTTTCGGGGTCAACAACATTACCGACGAGGATTACTCCCAATACGGCGTTATTGGAGGTTTTCCCTCCGAACTCTACCTCTACCCCGCCCCCCAGCGAAACTGGGTGGCGGGTATCAGCTTCCGGTTTTAGGCGGTTTGGGGCTGGTCTCCTGTCTTTAAGGATAGGGGGTCGGCCCCACACACCATATCATTGTTGCCTTTTGCGACCATTTTCCGTATGTTCTTCAGGGATCAGGTCGACTCTATTTCTGGAAAAGCCTCCCGCACTCCAGATCCATTTTCCTTTTTTGAGGAGCTCTATCCTATGCCCATTATTGTATACAGAATCGAGAATCGCGTTGCAGTCGTCACCCTCGATGATGGAGAGAATCGTTTCAACCCCCCGTTCCTGCAGGCCTTCCTCGATGTGCTTGATGAAATAGACCAAAAGACCGATGCCAACGCGCTCGTGGTCACATCGGCACATGAGAAAATTTTCAGCAACGGCATTGACCTGGACTGGTTGCTCCCCTTTATCCAGAAGGGTGACGTGGAAACCGCCAAGGCTTTTTTCTATCTCATGAACCGGCTTTTCAAGCGCATCCTCCTTTACCCTATGCCCACCATGGCCGCCATTTCAGGACACGCCTTTGCCGGCGGGGCGATCATGACCTGCGCCTTTGACTTCCGGTTCATGCGTTCTGATCGGGGATTCTTCTGTTTTCCCGAAGTGGACCTCGGCATCCCATTTCTTCCCGGCATGATCGCTCTCATTCAGAAGGCGATCCCCAGACAGACGTTCCAGGAACTCCAACTCACGGGAAAACGGGCCACGGCCGAGGAATGCGAAGCACACCACATCGTGCTGAAGGCATGCCACCGCGATGACCTGATGAAGGTGGTGTTGGACTTTGCAAAAAGCCTGAACAAGCGAAGGGAGATTGTTGCGGAAATGAAGCGTCGGATGCACGGAGAGATTGCCCGGATCATTGATGAGGAAGATCCGCCCGTCATCGAATCCGGCACCTTCTCCGTTTGAAAAACCAGCAGGAGCTTCATGAATCAGCCACTTTTCTTGTCTGCTTCACGGAGGCAGCCAGGCAAACGGCCGGTTCCCCTCGCAAAGAGTATGTTTCTTCTCCAGAAGAACTTCTTGGCGTCATGGGATGTTGATCTTGACAATCGCTCTATTGACCTTCGCAATTCCGCCGAATGCGGGACCCTCATTTCTTACCGGCCAGCTGCTTCTTCAAGATCATAAAGTCGGATCTAGCTTGACACACATGGCAAAATCTTTCTATACTCCCTCCCGAAAAAACGACTTCTTATCACTTCACTGATTCTGCGCAACGATTCGGTTCCGTCTGTTATAATGGGAGTCGGTTGCCCCGACCGCCCCAGTCGGCTTGTCACCCAGCGGATAGGAAAGAGAAACCTGATGGCCAGTACACAACTCGATGCGGTGAATGCGCATCTGCGGAACTTGGCAGACCGGGTCATGGCAACACTCGGCGATGTGGCGGAGATTCGGCGGTTGATTGATCAATACGCCCATGTGGACCCATGCACCAGGGAGGTGGAGGGGCACACCACACCGGTGCGGGTGCACGATGTTCCCTGTGAGTGGGTGATGGCCGACAACAGCGATCCCCGGAGTCGACTGCTGTATATCCACGGCGGTTCCTGGATGTCCGGTTCGATCGAGGGATACCGGGCACATGCCAGCCGCCTCGCCAGGGTCAGCGGGTGCACCGTGTTGACGGTCGAATACCGCTTGTGCCCGGAACATCCGTTCCCGAGCGGACTCGAGGATTGCGATACCGTGTTCGAGTGGCTCCTCAACCACGGACCGGGCGGGACATTGCCAGCAACGTCGAGTTTCATTGCCGGTGACTCGGCCGGTGGCAATCTGACTCTGGCGTTACTGCTCAAACGACGCGATGCCGGTCATGCGCTACCCCGGGCAGCCGTCGCCCTGTCGCCCGCCACCGACCTGACCTGGCAGAGCCGATCCATCACGGAACGTGCCGAGCGGGATCCGATCTTGCGTCCGGAACGTATTTCCCTGCTCGTGCAGGCTTATCTCCGAGGGAACGCGGAGGCGACCGATCCGTACGTGTCGCCCCTCTATGGCAGCTTTCACAGGATACCGCGGCTGCTGCTGCAGACGGGTGAGGCTGAGATTCTCTATGACGACTCCATGCGACTGGCCGAGAAGGCCAAACGAGATGGGGTGGACGTGACACTGAGTCTGTGGCCGGACATGCCGCATGTGTTTCAAATGTTTGCCCCGTTTCTGCCGGAAGCAACCCAGGCGCTGACGGTGATCGGCGACTTTGTCGCGGAAACCCGCAGTCGAGCGAGCGACTGAGAAGGTGACGGGTCGAGTACATACATGGTAGGAATGCCGGTCACCCGGCGATCGGAATACCCCGTTTGGCCGCCACTCTCTCCTTGAGTACCTGTCCCTTGCTCGGGGCGGCAACCCAGACCATGACAGCAGCCAGAGCCGCCGCCAGCACCGCCACTCCGAAGGCCCACAGGTAGGAGCCCGTCAGATCGAAGAGATAACCGCCGATCCACGACCCGAAGGCGGCGCCGATGCCCACGCTCCCTTCGACCAGGCCGTAGATAGCGCCGATGGCCGGACCGTGAAAGAGGTCCGCTGCGCTGGCCATGAAGATGGGCGCCGTCGCGCCCCAGCCCACGCCGACTAGGATGACAAACAGATAGACTAGCCACAGGCCGCCTCCAGCCTGAAACCGGACGAGGCAGTAGAAGCTGATGCAGAAGAAAAACATGCCCAGCGAGAAAGACCGCTCACGGCCGATACGGTCCGAAACCAAGCCCCAGACAATGCGGAAGATCGTAGAGATCAGGCCGATGAGGCCCAAAGCTGAAGCAGCCACCATCTTGTTGACTCCCTGGTCGACCAGGAATCCGACGAAATGAGTGAGCACCATGTATATGCCGATCATGATGAGTGTTGGGAAAATCAACAGGGCCCAGAAATTGATGGTGCGTACAGCCGCCTTGATACCCCACTGAAATTCTTCGCCCGACTGCCGGGCGGGACGGACCGTATGGTCGATTCTATCTTCATCCGGTTCCATGCGCCCGTCCGGGCCGCTATATCCCATGTCCGCGGGCTTGTGGCGCAACAGAACGCCGTTGAGAGGCAACAGTACGACAGCTGTCAAAATCCCCATGGCTAAAAAAGCTGTACGCCATCCCCAATCGGATATGATGACCTGGGTGATTGGGGGAAACAGCATGATGCCCAGGCCCATTCCCGACGCCGCGATCCCGCTGGCGGTTCCCCGACGCTTTTCAAACCAGTGGGGAATGATGGCGGTGTAAGCGGCTATAGAAATGAAGGCCACGCTGAACCCGCCTAACACGCCATAGAACAGGTAATACTGGAGCAGTCCGTGAATGGTGGAATTGAGAGCCAGCCCCGCCGCCAGCAGAACGATGCCTGGCAGGATGATTCGGCGCGGCCCGAAGCGGTCCACCAGGTCCCCGACCAGCGGCGCGGCGATGATGTAGCAAATCATGGCCACGGACTGGACGCCCGAGATTTCCGCCCGGCCCCAACCGAAATCGTCCGCCAGCGCCACAAGAAATACCGAAAACATGGACCGGAACCCCATCCAAAAGGCCATGGATATCAGCGCTACACCGACAACCACCCAGCCGTAATAAAGACGGCCTCTCGGCAGACGTTCGTCCTTCTGCTCCATGATCATGCCTGTCTCCCCTGATGGTGCGTTTTCCCTGCGCTCCGCCCATTTTTTTGAGTATTTCGGCAAAGGGGTTGAGTCAATGCCGTTTCAGATGGAAAACGTCATTGCCGTAAAACTCTTTTCCGAAGGTATCCGGTGTGCCCGGGACACGCTGAAAGTTTTTTTCGGATGGACTGTACAGCAATGTAGGCCGGCTGAAAAGGAAAAAAAGAGAAAAGGGTCTGGCAAGGTAGAGATTATGAGCCGGGGAGAGGTTGGGGACGCTCAATAAAAAATAAGCTCCTAGGATGGCTGGTCGGCGGTGATGGCAATGCGTCACGACTAGCCCAAGGCAGAAAGATTCCCTACCGGCCCTCTTCCTCTTGTCTTTCCAGGGTTTCCCGTATCATTTGCATCAGTGGGCCGTCTTCTTTCCAAAGCCTGCAACTGTTGATCAGGGTGGTTAGCCCTTGAAATTCATCCAGGGACCTAGGAATAGGGCGACGCTGCCGCGACTGCTGTGTCCAATATCCGTGTAAGGCCGCTGGGCCCATGGTCACAATGAGATGTGTCAGATGTGCACATCCCCGAACCCCGCCCAGGCGCCTGTGCACCTCCTCGCTGTAACCGGAAACAATGGCTAGCCCCACTATCCTCTTTACTGATTCCAGGGTGGTTGGACAGAGCTCATGTGGAATATCGGGCATTTCCGCCTCAGCCTCCAGGATGGTAACGGGCCACCCACCAACGAGCAGCCGGACGCACATCCAGTGTACCACCCCGGTTGGCCGGGGTTTACCATTCCAATGGTATCCTGGAACGAGTTGCTCATCTCTAAGCCAGCCTTCTACGATCAGGCGGTCGTTTTCTAAAGGATAAGTACGAAAGTCGAGACGCCGTTCATGCACCGGGGTATTACGAATAAGGTCTTTAAGTCGGGACATGGTATTGCTCCTTGCTTCGGCTAAAAAAAGAGAAGATTAGCTGATCACCAAGCTGCTTTTATTATTAACAATTCTGGTCGGGACGCAAGCTTGACGCCTTGATCTGTAATTCCTGCATTTGATAGTATGGTACTTTATCAGCTTGTCAAGAGATAAAATGATGTAATAATAAATATGTTGCCGTATTGTATTGAACAAGGCTATTTTAGCCTTAATATTAAGGCCGTTTAGTTTCCAATTTAGAAATGGCTTTTCCGCGTTGATTGATCTTTCCCGGGATTGCGGGACAGAAAGAATGTGCTTGACTTTCAGAGGCAACATCTTAACTTCTAGAAATTGTGAGCAAATTCTTGAGCAAATGTTCAATAACGACAGGTACGTAGAACCATGAAATGGCTGTTCACCCATATGGTCATTGTCGGTATCGCGGCCGTTGCCCTGGCCGGTTGTACCGTCCAGACCAATCTCCGTTCGCCGGAAATTGCCGCCCCCCGCTCATACACCACGGTGCCCCTGCCCTCGCATACCGTAAGTGCACCCACCGGTTGCGGTGAAGAACAGTGCTTCAGATTTGTGGAGACCCTACCCGGCCAGTGGTGGACCCTGTTCCGTTCGCCGGAACTCAACGAACTGATCAAGCAAGGACTCGCAGGCAACCCCTCCCTGTCCTCGGCCCAGGCGGCCCTTCGAGAAGCAGAAGAGAACCTGCGCGCTGCAAGTGGAGAATTGCTGTACCCGGGCGTCAACGGGAGCTTGCAGGCGTCGCGGCAGCGCAGCTCAGGTGCGGTATTCGGGGCATCGAACTTCACATTCAACCTGTATAACGCCTCGGTGAACGTATCTTACACCCTGGATCTTTTCGGGGCATCCCGAAGCCAGCTTGAAGCGCTGGCAGCGCTGGTCGATTATCAGCGTTACCAGGTGGAGGCAGCCTATCTCTCGCTCACTGCAAACATAGTGACCGCCTCAGTCACAGAAGCATCTCTGCGGGAACAGATTCGAGCGACCCAGGACATCCTTGCTGCGGAGCAGCAACAGCTCGATATGGTAAAGAGGCAGTTCGAGCTCGGGGCCGTCTCCAAGACATCTGTGTTGTCCCAGCAGACGGAACTTGCCAAAACAAGGGCGACTCTACCGCCGCTCCAGAAGCAGCTCGCGTACACGCGGCATGCTCTCGCAGTGCTTGTTGGGCGGCTGCCGAGTGAGGGAAAGCTACCGGAATTCCGCCTCACCTCGATGAGTTTGCCGGTCGTTCTGCCGGTCACCCTTCCTTCGACGCTCGCACGCCAGCGACCCGACATCCGTGCGTCGGAAGCCCTGTTCCATCAGGCGGCCGCTCAGGTCGGGGTTGCCACCGCGAACCTCTACCCCCACATCACCCTGAGCGGCGGCTACGGACTTGAGTCGACCAATACGGGGCATCTATTCAAGGGCAGCAGTGTGATCTGGAACATCGGGGCCGGCCTCCTGCAACCGATTTTCAATGCTGGTGAACTCAGCGCGAAACGCCGCGCCGCAATCGCCGCGTATGATCAGGCGGCAGCGCAGTACAGAGGGACCGTGCTCAATGCTTTTCAAAACGTTGCGGATGTCCTGAGGGCGCTCGAAACCGACGCCCGGTTGCTCCGGGCCCAGGCAGAAGCGGAGGCCGCAGCCAAGGCGACCCTCGACTTGACCCAGAAACAATTTGAGCTGGGCGCAGTGAATTACCTGTCGCTCCTGGTGGCTCAACGTGACTTTCAGGAGGCGCGGATCAGCCTGATCCAGGCGCAGGCTGAACGCTTCTCCGATACCGCCGCCCTCTTCCAGGCACTCGGAGGCGGCTGGTGGAATCGTACCTCCACGTCCGCCGGCGCCGCACCGGAACAAAAAACGGATTGAGCGGCTGGTCGAAGCTCCTTTCCTTTCAATGAAGAGGTTGAGAATGACCAAACGTATGGTGATCATGCTGATTCTCGTGGGTGTGTTGTTCGGCGGGATTTTCGGCTTCCAAGCGTTCAAGGCCCGTATGACAAAAAAGTTCCTGGCGGCACAGAAGATGTCGGCGGAAACCGTGTCGGCGATGAACGCGGGAGTACAGACCTGGCAGGCACAGCTCGAAGCGGTTGGCTCACTTCGGGCCTTCCGCGGAGCGGACATCGCTCCGGAAGTCACCGGCATCGTCTCACGCATCCACTTCAAGTCAGGACAAGACGTGAAGTCGGGGGCTCTCCTCGTGGAACTCAATGCCGACACCGATATTGCAAAACTGAAATCCTTCCAGGCTGTAGCGGAACTGGCCAGACAAACCTATGAGCGGGACAAGCAGCAGTTCAAGAATCAATCGATCAGCCAGGCGACACTCGATTCCGATACGGCGAACCTGAAGAGTGCGGAGGCACAGGTCGCAGAACAACAGGCGTTGACAGAGAAGAAGCTTATCCGCGCACCTTTCGCCGGGCGTCTTGGCATCCGGGCCATAGACCTTGGCGAGTATCTCAATGCCGGCACCAAGATTGTCACCCTGCAGGCCCTGAATCCCATCTATGATGATTTTTACCTGCCCCAGAAGTCGATCAGCCAGATCGCGATCGGTCAGAAAGTATCGGTCAAGGCCGATGCGTTTCCCGGCAGGACTTTCGAGGGGGAGGTAACCGCGATCAGTCCCAAGGTGGACCTCAATACACGAAACGTGGCGATTCGTGCAAGGATCTCCAACCCGGAATCTCTATTGCTGCCTGGTATGTTTGCCATAACGGATATCAAGGTGGGGGGGTCGAAACAGTATGTCACGCTTCCCCAGACGGCCATCACCTACAACCCTTACGGAAATACAGTCTTTCTGGTGGAGACCCACGGCACGGGCCCTGACGGCAAGCTTGTTCTGGTTGCCCAGGAAAAGTTCGTGAAAACCGGCGAGACGCGAGGCGATCAGGTGGCCATCCTCGACGGCGTGAAACCGGGAGATACGGTGGTGACCTCCGGCCAGATCAAGTTGCACAGCGGCACGCCCGTGGTCATCAACAATACAATCCAGCCGACCAATGAGGCTGCACCGAACGTCAAAGACGAGTGAGCGGGCAAAATCGATGAAATTTACCGATATCTTCATTCGCCGTCCAGTGCTGGCGACCGTCGTGAGCCTCTTTGTCCTCGTGCTGGGCCTCCGCTCGATAGGGCTGTTGCCCGTATTGCAGTTTCCGCGCACGGAAAATGCCGTGGTGACCGTGACCACGGCTTACACGGGCGCCGATGCCGACCTGGTGGCGGGTTTCATCACCACACCGTTGGAGAACTCCATCGCCCAGGCGAACGGCATCGACTACCTGACGTCCACGAGCACGGAGGGCCTCAGCTTCATCACCGCCAACCTGACGCTCAATTACGATTCCGACAAGGCTTTGACCGAGATCAACACCAAGGTCAACGCCGTACTCAACACACTGCCGCCCGACGCCCAGCAGCCGGTCCTGAACATCCAGATCGGTCAAACGACGGATGCCATGTACATCGGTTTCTCCAGTGACGAACTGACCTCGAACAAGATCACCGATTACCTCATACGGGTCGTGCAGCCGAGACTGCAGGTGGTCCCCGGCGTCCAGACGGCCGAAATCCTGGGTGAAAAGCTGTTTGCGCTGCGGGCGTGGCTCAATCCGAGGGAACTCGCCGCCTATGGACTTACTGCAGCGGATGTCTCGGCTGCCCTCGCCAGCAACGACTATCTCTCCGCCGTGGGCAGCACCAAGGGGCAGATGGTCCAGGTGGGCCTGACCGCATCCACCAGCATGCATTCGCTCGACGAATTTCGCAATCTCATTATCAAGCATCAAAACGGGGCTGTGGTTCGCCTCCAAGATGTGGCCAACGTGACACTGGGGTCGGAGGACTACGAATCCCAGGTGGCTTTCGATGGGGAGAAGGCAGTCTTTATCGGCATTCAGGTTGCGCCGACGGCCAATCTCCTCGACGTGGTCAAGGGCGTGCACAAGGTGTTTCCCCAGATCCAGAAGCAGCTTCCCCGAGGCGTCCGGGGGCGGATTGTCTATGACTCCACAGAATTCGTGCACAGTTCGATCGACGAGGTCGTGCGCACCCTGGTGGAGGCGATACTGATCGTCACTCTGGTGGTGTTTGTCTTTCTCGGATCATTGCGATCCGTATTGATTCCCACCATCGCGATTCCCTTGTCACTGATTGGTGCGTTTACCATCATGCTAGCGTTCGGCTTTTCCATCAACCTGTTGACCCTGCTCGCTCTCGTTCTCGCCATCGGGCTGGTGGTGGATGACGCCATCATCATCGTGGAGAATGTCAGTCGCCATCTCGAGGACGGCCTGAAACCGATGCAAGCGGCCGTGCTTGCTGCACGCGAGTTGGCCGGACCCATCGTGGTGATGACGGTGGTCCTGATTGCCGTCTACGTCCCGATCGGTTTCATGGGCGGGCTCACCGGGGCCTTGTTCACCGAGTTCGCTTTCACGCTGGTGGCTGCGGTAACGATCTCGGCGATCGTGGCGCTGACCCTGTCTCCCATGATGTGCTCGAAGCTGCTTCGATCCCATGACCCGTCCCAAAAGGGATGGCAGGCGGGATTCGCGCGGTTCCTGGACCGCCGATTCAATGCATTGCACCGGCGATACGAAAGGCTCCTCCACGGAGCGCTCAACTATGTTCCGGTGACCATGGTATTCGCATTGATCATTCTCAGCAGCATCTACTTCCTGTATCTCGGTTCCAAGTCCGAACTCGCCCCCCAGGAGGATCAAGGCGTGATCATCACTTCGTCGACACCGGCGCCGGACGCAACCCTGCAACAGCGGGAACTCTATTCCCATGCGGTCTACGAGACCTTTAAGAAGCATCCTCAGACCGATCACGTGTTCCAGCTCGACATGCCCGGGACCTCCATCGCCGGCATGGTGCTGAAACCCTGGAACGAGCGGCAGAAAACCTCCAACGAGCTGCAGCCGATTGTCCAGAAGGAATTGAACCATATTGCGGGTATTCGAGTGGTGGCGTTCCAACCGCCCTCTCTCCCAGGCAGCAGAGGCCTGCCGGTTGCGGTTGTGATCCAGACGACGGACCCGTTCAGCCGTCTGTACGAGGTGGCCGGGAAATTTCTCCAGGCCGCCCAGAAGAGCGGGATGTTCATGTTCCTCGACAGCGATCTCAAGTATGACCTGCCGCAGTCCACCGTGGTCATAGACCGCCAGATGGCCGCTCAACTGGGTCTCTCCATGCGGGACGTGGGGAGCACGCTCTCCGCGATGCTGGGCGGCGGCTATGTCAACTATTTCAGCCTCTCAGGCCGGTCGTACAAAGTGATTCCTCAGGTGCAACAACGTTTTCGGCTCAACACCGACCAGTTGATGCATTATTATATCCGCACGGCCGCCGGGGCAATGGTCCCGCTGTCGACAATTGCGCACATCGAGACCAAGACCGTGCCGGAATCGCTGGATCACTTTCAGCAGCAGAACGCGGCCAGCATATCCGGCGTAGCCTCCCCCGGGGTGACGCAGGGTGAGGCACTATCCTATCTCAAAAGCCTGGCGGAACAGACTTTACCTCAGGGTTATTCGATCGACTACTCAGGTCAGTCGCGGCAGTTCGTCCAGGAATCGAGTGCGCTGATGGTCACGTTCTTCCTGGCGATGATCATCATCTTCCTGGCGCTGGCGGCCCAGTTCGAGAGCTTCCGGGATCCGGTGATCATCCTGGTTACCGTGCCCATGTCCATCTGCGGTGCGCTGATCTTCATCAGTCTGGGCGTCGGGGGCGCCAGTCTCAACATCTACACCGAGGTCGGCCTTGTGACGCTGATCGGGCTCATCAGTAAGCACGGCATCCTGATCGTCGAGTTCGCGAACAGCTTGCAGAAACAGGGACACAGCAAGCGGGAGGCGATCGAAATGGCGGCGGGTATCCGGCTGCGGCCGATCCTGATGACCACGGCAGCCATGGTGCTTGGAGTCGTCCCGCTGATCACGGCAAGCGGCGCAGGCGCGGTGAGTCGTTTCAACATGGGACTCGTGATTGCAACAGGCCTTTCCATTGGAACCCTCTTCACGCTTTTCGTGGTTCCGGCAATGTACATGGCCCTTGCGGCGGAACATAAGAAACAACCGCCCGAAGCCGACATGTGAGAGCGTCCCACTACCACACAGGTGAAAAATCAAGAGTGTTGCCCTAATGCTCAAGGCGATCCATGCCTCGGAGGACAAAAATGCGGCCCATCTTCCCGAGTAAACAACGGGTAGAATTCGCTTGTTGAACGCCCTTTGGGGCTAAACGAGATTCTGAGTAATCTTAAATGGGGAGAAAAGGCATGGCCAATTTAAATCACCCTCAGAATACAGATAACGAGGTTGTGAATAAACTGAGAAGCGTCATAATACACAGGGGTCTGTGGATGGGACTTATATTGAAAGAAGCGAAAGACAAAGGGTTAGACTGGGAATCAATAGGAAGGGATGCTGTATTCAATTGCGGGTGCATGCAAGGGGAAGATATAAAAAACAGGATGGATGTTCCTGGTAGTTTAGTATCTTTTGGCAATAGTTTCTTCACTGAAGATATAAAGAAAATATTTGAAATTGATGTAAAAGAAATAAATGAAGACATGCTAAAATTGGAATATCACCATTGTCCTCTGCTGACAGCATGGCAATCATTGGGATTTGAGGGAGATTTCTTGGATAAGATATGCGATATCGCCATGTGTGGAGACAGAGGAATAAAAAGCAGATTTGATGAATTCGAATTTGAACTGGGAAAAACACTTGCTCAAGGACATGATGTATGTGAAGTGACTTTTTATAGGAAAAAGTGACTTTTTGAACAGAAGATCCCGGAACATATCCTGACCGCCGATCTCGGGTCGCAACAATGTGTCAATTATTCAGTCTCGAAACCGCGTATAAGGAACTGTTCATGCCCCTCCCGTTTTCGGCATCCCGTTTTGATCCGGGACTGAGAAAGGACGTCATTTCATTTTCGGGCATAGTTTGATGCCCGAACATGCTTCAGGACCGTCCGATGCCGCCGTCCGTTTTTGGAAACCCACGGATGATCCGCTGAATGATCTAATCTGTCGAGGTAACTGATATGTCCACACAAAGAAACTGGCTGGCGGTTCTCGGTCTGGGAGCAATGGCCGCCATCTGGGGATACAACTGGGTGATCATGAAGCTCGCGCTGCAATTTGCAGGGCCGTTTGCGTTTGCCTCGCTACGCGCCATTGCTGCGGGAGCACTTCTTTTTGGCGTGGTCCTGGTTCTGCGGCGACCGTTTTCACCCGGGTCTTTTCCCGGGGTTCTGCTGCTGGCATTGCTGCAGACCACCGGGTTTTTCGGTCTGGCCATCTGGGCACTGGTCAGCGGCGGCGCAGGAAAAACGGCCGTGCTGGTGTATACCATGCCGTTCTGGCTGATTGTCCTTGCCTGGCCGTTGCTCGGTGAGCGCCTGCATGCCTGGCAGTGGGTAGCCGTGGTCTTCGCCTTTGCCGGCCTGCTGGCACTGTTTCATCCCTGGCAATATCTCCCGCATCTGTTCAGCACCCTGCTGGCGAGTCTGGCAGGTTTGTCCTGGGCGCTTTCCGGAGTATTTAACAAATATCTACAGAAGCGGGTCAAAGTGGATCTTCTATCCCTCACCGCCTGGCAGTTGATCCTCGGGGGTATTCCGCTGCTGTTCATTAGTCTGGTTGTGGGGTCCAAACCCATTGTCTGGACACCCTATTTTATCGGCGCAGTCGCCTACAACGTGGTCCTGGGGACTGCAGTCGCCTGGACCCTCTGGTTCTTCGCCCTGCAGACGCTTCCGGCCGGAATTGCCGGAATGGGAACCCTGCTGACACCAGTTGTGGGCGTGCTGAGCGCCTGGATTCAACTGGGTGAAGTCCCGGGGCACTGGGAGATGATCGGGGTGATCCTCATCTTTTCCGGGCTGATGGTGCTGAGTTGGACCGAGTTCAGGTATTACAGGCGGTATGCGCCTGGAAAAGGACCGAAAATAGGCTCCGGACGCTGATCTTGCATTAGGCTGTGTCCTTAATGTTCCTCAGATCGGGAAATAACCAAATCGACAAAATCTGAATCGCATATAATTTCAATTAAATTGCTGAGGAGCGCCTTCACACGTTATCACGCTATGTTGCATGGAATGGCGCTTTGAGTCGGGAGCAATGAACACGTTTCCGCTCATTTTGATCCTTCAAGAAACGCGACATTGTCCGCGAAATTATTCGGCAACCCCAGTGAGTCCAACACCTGGGATACTTGTCCTCTGTGGTGGACCTGGTGAAGAAACAGATACTCAAATGCCTGTCCAGCAACCGCGCTTCGAAGGTTACCCAAAGAATCCGAATACTGAAAACTATCTCCGTACCGGTCTTCAGGGCACTCCTCAAACCATGAGATGATGCGGTCGTCCACAAACGGCCGTTCGTGCTGCAACCCTTCGAAGTCTTCGCAAAGATCGAGCTGCCAGGACAGTTTCGCGGGCGACAATCGTGGATCGTTCAACACGGCAGACTCAGGGAACACCGGCCTGAAACGATTGAGCCAGTACATATCAGCAATGATGATATGGTTCACGAGCCGGTGGATTGATCCAAACCACGATTTTGTGTCCCGTCTGCGAGCCTTGTCTGTGAGCTTCGCCAACACAGCAAGCATCTCCGCGTTCGCTCTTTTGTTATAGAGAGCCATGTGTGAATAGATATCTTTGCTGAGGTATTTCATGAGATCGCTCCCGGTAACCTGATATGAACACCAAACGGTGTCCTCATTCCCATATATTATGCGTGCCACTTTCCACTCTGCAACCTCATCTAATCGTAGACAACTACCGCACGCACAAGCATCCGCGCCTCCAGTCTTGGCTCCGCCGGCACCCGAGCTTCCATCTCCACTTCACTCCAACACCCAGTTCGCAGGATAACATGGTGGAACGGCGGTTTCATGAACTGAAAGACAAACAAATCCATCGAGGCAGCTTTCATACCATACTTGAACCCATTCATGCCATTTAGCAATACATCGAAACCCATAGTCAACTTTAAATTATTGATGTTATAGCATACTGCTATTGATAAAAAGGTGATGCGCAATCACAATATATTGCGGCCTCACGAGTAGACCCGATACCCCGTTTTTTTTAATCTCAGCCTTTCTTTTTTTCTAGGTAGTCAAGTATGAACTCAGCGGTCATTCGGGCGGTCTTGCCCACCACTTTTGGACATTCTATATATCCTCCGACTTTAATGAAGGCCTTATATTGTTCTGGATCTGCAAGGTTGTAGAATTTACCCAGTCTATTGGTTTGAATTTTAGTACAGCTTAACGTTCCGAATTCCTTTTCAAATTTTCTTGCGAATCTGAATCCTGTTGCCAATGAATTCGTAAAAGCATTGACATCTTCGAATTGTTCACTCGCAGTAACAATGCCAATTGCCATCAACCCTGCAACCAAAGCACCACACGTTTCTCCACGCATGGCGATTCCAGCAGCCAAGGGGGTTGATGCTTTGAAAGCAGGGAGATCTCCAAGATCTAAATACTCTTGGAGAGGCTTAAACACACACCTTGAACACCCATGGAACTCTTTTTCATAGTCGTGAGCTGTTTTTTCGATTTGATCCAATAAATCGTTTCTGGACTGTTTTCCTGACATACATTTCTCCTTCAAAGATGAAAACGAATTGCAATTCATTATCTTACAGATTTCTAATCAGCCTTTAGAGGGACCGGATTTTTGCCGAGACCTTCACACTGGTCTAGTTCTTTATTTATGCCTGCGAGATACCTCCCAATATTTTTCTTAGCTTGATAATCAGTGTGGAAGTTGGTGACGTTCCTCATCTTTCCCCGGCGCTTAGTCTCCCAAGCCAATGTGCTTGGGGCATAATATGAGAACTGCATAGGCTTCGAGGAGAGCTCTCGTCCTTGGCTCTTGTATGCATCCAGGACTTCAGTCACATTTCCCGACTCGTTTGCCCTCAATGACCGTTTTGACGGTCATGCCGCCGACTTCCGGTCCCACGCTCGTTTGAGTGGTGCCTGCGAAGGAGTCCCCATTTGCTTTCTTTGAGATAACAGCAAAAAAGCAGGTGTTTTCAGGCCCTCTATCGTGTTTTTTTACCTCAAAATGGGCCATAAAAAATGTCCCGCACCGTTAATTATATTGAATAACCCTTCTTTTACCACAAAAAAGAGCGATATAGGCCCAAATCAAGGAGGTATTTCAAGCGTATATTGCTTGATTTCAATCAGTTAGCTTGGCCCGACACCAATCGAACCAGGCTGTTGCCGCCACTTTCCCCTAAGAATTCCGACAAGGCCGCAAAATAAGGGAGGTTCTGAAAGTGCCGGTTAAAACCGGCATAGAGCAGGGGGTGAGTCTTAGGTCGATTGAAGTTGAAGATAAGTCCTGTACGGAGTAAGAAGTAGCGATCTGCCCCGGCCCCGAGCTATGCCTCGACGGCCAGTGATGGCGTGAGGAAGCTTTAGCAGGGTGTACATAGGGCACCGTATTTAACTCAAACACGGATTTCCGGACTGCCCTGTTGAGATAATGCTTTTTGATTTACGGTACCCGTGGTATGAGATAAAGATTGCCTTCAGCCCTGCGGCCGAGTCTTAGATATCAGGGGTCAGTGTTTTTCCACTTTCAAAGAGCCGGGGGATTGGGGTTTTGACAGGAGCGATTATGGAATACTCGGCGATCAATCTTAGAAAAAAGCTCGATAAATTCTCGGAGAACTGGGCGTCAGAATCATTGCACGGATGAACGATTACCATTTCAACTTTCTGAAATTCCAGGCTTATTTTGTCTGGCACAGGCACGATGATACGGATGAAACGTTCATTGTCATCAATGGAGAAATGCGCATCTATTTCCACGAGGGCACAGTCCATCTCTCCGCGGGGGAGATGTTCGTGGTGCCGAAAGGGGTGAAGCACAAGCCGTTCGCCGAAAAGGAATGCAAAGCCTTGCTCGTAGAGCCTGCGGGCACCGTAAACACCGGCAACGCGGGTGGTGAATTAACCGCGGAAGAGGGTGTTTGGATTTAGCGGAGGCGGATTTTTCCACGATGGAGGGCACCGTTGACGCCGGGGCTCTCGTCCTGCAGATCATAAACGGACTTCATGCAAAACGGAGGTTACCATGGGACAGAAATCAAGCAGCCGTTTCCCCTCCTGTGCCTCCTGTGAATTGGAAACACAGGAGCGCATCTGCTACACTGAAGAAGGGAGAAGCTCCAAGGGTTGCCCGACCCTCATTCGGGGAGAGGTGCTGGAGGAAGCGAACAAGGAATACGAGGCGCCCGGCATTTATGAGTTTGCGCGGCAGGCATCCCGGCAGGAGGCCGAATGCTATGCCAACCGCCACGAGCGGCCCTACGTGATGCAGCCCACCAAGACCCGGATCGTTGAAGTCTGTGAGTTTGCCGAGAAGATGGGGTTCAAGCGCCTGGGGCTCGCCTTCTGTATCGGGCTCAAACAAGAGGCGGGGTTTGTGGAGGAGATCCTCCGGAGTCACGGGTTTGAAGTGGTTTCAGTGGTCTGCAAGGCGGGGAGAACTTCCAAAGACAGGATCGGGATCACCAATGAGGAAAAGATCTACAGGGACACGGACGAGGCCATGTGCAACCCCATCTTCCAGGCCAAAGTCCTCAATCACGAAGAGACGGAGTTCAATATTCTGCTGGGTCTGTGCGTGGGACACGACTCCCTCTTTTTCAAGTACGCCGACGCCCCCACCACCGTCCTGGCGGTCAAGGACCGGGTCACCGGGCACAATCCCCTGGCAGCCGTCTACCTTTCCAATTCCTATTACAGGAAAATCAAAACTCCCGGGGGAAATGATTCACCGTAGAGTCATCAAGTGGAGGTGTTGAGAACCCTATGCATGTCGAGCCAGTTTCAAAATGTTCAATTTTATCCGAGGTCAACAAGGGCGAAAATTTTAACCACAGGAATATGCTGGATATTTTGAGGATTAGAATTCGCGACTGACGCAGAAATCGGGCAAAAGGGGGTGTTTTGAAATTGGCTCCGTCGTTCCCGTACATACAATTTGGAGGAAATTGATCGATGGAGAAAACCAAGATCGTCCAACCGGATGAGATCAAGTGGGAGCCCCACCCGCAGCTGGCGGACGCCCGAGTGGCCTACCTCCTTTCCAACAGGGATGAGAATGCAGGCCTCACGTGCCTCATGGTGCGCCTCCCCGTGGGAATCAAGGTGGAGAAGCACATCCATGAAAATTCCGACGATATCATCTATGTGCTGAAGGGGAAGGCAAAGATGTGGATTGACGGGATTGGGAATGTCCCCATGGTGGAGGGCGCTTTTATCAGGATTCCGAAAGGCGTTTCCCATCAACCCCGAGATATTGAGGAGGACATCCTGGTCTACGATATCTTCCATCCTTTTCTTGCCTGATATGACTCTTTCAACCGCAAGCCTGATGTGAGGCCTGAAAGTCGACGTTTTGGCCCACATGAAAGGATGTTCAAGCATGAGTGATCTCGAAAAGCTGGAAGCGCTGTTCCACAAGCACTCCTACACCGACTACAGATGGATTGATCCCCGGGATATCATCATCAGCCAATGGGTGCGGATGAAATGCATGTTCGGTTGTGGAGACTATGGCAAGGATGCCACTTGTCCGCCCAACGTTCCCTCGGTTTCCGACTGCAGGCGGTTCTTTGAAGAGTATACTTCCGCGGCGATATTCCATTTTGCCAAGGCCGTGAAAAAACCGGAAGACCGTTTCTCCTGGTCCCGGAAGATCAATGAAGGGCTCGTGGCCTTGGAAAGAGAAATCTTCCTGTCCGGTTATCGGAAGGCCTTCGTCCTGGTCATAGACAGCTGCACCATGTGCAAGGAATGCACGATGGTGCGGGAGGAGTGCAAAAATCCGCGAACGGCACGTCCCACGCCCGAAGCAATGGCCGTAGACGTTTACGCAACAGTCAGGAAACAGGGCTATCCGATTCAGGTGCTGACGGACTATTCGCAGACCATGAACCGCTACGGTTTTCTGCTCGTTGAATAGCTGCCGCATGCGCATGAAAGGGCAGTGAACCATAAGGTCTACTTGAAGGAGGGCGGGCAGGACAGGGAAAGCAAAACCCTTCACTTGGCTTCCGGATGTGGCCGCGGGTGGCCGGCTGGCCGGGGGTCGGGCCAAGTTATCTATTTGCTTTCTTTGAGATAACAGCAAAAAAGCAGGTGTTTTCAGGCCCTCTATCGTGTTTTTTTACCCCAAAATGGGCCATATAAAAAAATGTCCCGCACCGTTAATTATATTGAATAACCCTTCTTTTACCACAAAAAAGAGCGATATAGGCCCAAATCAAGGAGGTATTTCAAGCGTATATTACTTGATTTCAATCAGTTAGCTTGGCCCGACCCTCAGACCACTCAGGCCACCACCCTGTGGACTCGGGCGTGACCCATTGAACGAAACGGGCCACGGCCACGTCGCCCTGGAAATACGACAAATAGCTCGCCCCAAAGATAAGGAGGACTATGAATATCAATAGTGCGATCCATGCCTTTTCCTTCACAACCATGATTTTCCCCTACGACTGTGGAAGTTGGGAAAGTAGCTCAGTCTATAAGTTTTCATTTAATAGCTGCAATCTGATACGGTAACTTGCGTTACCTTTTCACCGAAAGTGGCATAGTTTCACAATATTAGAGAAGAATACAGCACAACTTATAATCTGAAGCACGTCCCACATCTTTCCCACTCATCTTTCCCAGGGGACTGACTTCTGAATTTCCAGCGTGGGAGCCGGTCCCCCCTCCTCCCTGCTGTCGCAGGTCGACAGCTTCTATTTCCTGTGTTTTTCCATAACATCCTTGGACCCTGAGGAGGGGATCGTCTCGTCCGTTAGGCGGGTTCGCCCATTTTTCTGGTGGAGACGGACGCCCATGCACTGTCCGTGAGGAGTTCGGCAATGTAAAAGATAATGATGGGAAAGATGGCCTTCGGATAGGTATGGGCAAAAGCCATAGACCAGATAGCCACCGACAAGGTGAGCGGTTTTTCCGAACAGATGATGGTGGTTGCCCGGTTGACCCGGTCGGAGATTTTCAGGATGTATTTTCCCCCGAAAAACGACAAGCCGAAGATGAAATAATGAGCACATAGGCATGGAATCAGGATGTAAAGAACTTCCGACAACTTGAGCTCGCGCATGAGTACCCACTCGGCGGAGCATGAGGCATACACGATAAGGGAGAGGCATACCACGGGCAAATAGCGGAAGAGAGTTTTGCCCTTTTTTATCAACTTCGGGCTGGAAACCCGGAGAACCTGGCCTATGATGATCGGGACGAACAGATAGGAGACAAGCTTCAGGATGAGGTCCACATCATCCACATGGGTGGTGGCGCCGAGCCAGAACTTGAGGTTCTCCGGAAAGGTGAACAGGCCGAGAAAATTCAGGAAAACGATCAGAATAACGGCGGTCAACTCATCCCCGTCGGCTCTGGCCGCCACGGTCGGTCCCGCCGCCAGGGTGCACGGTGCGGCGCATACCAAAATGAATCCCACCATTATCGCCTCGGGCATGGAGAAGACTTTCGCGGCGACCCAGGCCACGAAGGGAAACAAAATGAGGGAAAGAAAGACGGCCCAGAGGATCACCCGCAGGAATCCCATGGCATGGATGAGGTGCTTCAAATCCAGCTCCGTGCCCTGGCCGACAAAAATCAGCGCCACCAGAAGGCCAGTCAAATCTAGTTTATCGAGAGCTATTCCCGGTCCGGGAACGCGTGTGGATAGCATCAAGGCAAGGAAAATGCCCATGAGGAGCAAATTTTTCTGCACAAAATGTTCTATGTGGATTTCCAGGTGGTGGCGCAATGTTCAGTTCTCCGAAAGGTACTCTCTGCCTAAACCAGCGTCGGCTGTTTGTCAATAGGCTATGGAAGTAGGGGACAATCCTCAGTTTAAAAGTTTTCATTTAATAGCTGCGATCCGATAGGGCAACTTGCGTTACTTTGTTACCGAAAGTGGCACAGTTTCACAATATTAAAGAAGAATACAGCACAACTTATAATCTGAAGCACGTCCACTGATCTTCTCGCTGAACTATCCGCGGAATACGATCAGTGTGCGGTATTGCTCCAGGAGTTGACAATCCAGCGTCGGAAACCACTTCCGCAGGCGGGGAGGTAGGGCGCGTGTGTCTGGAATGACAAACGCCTTGGTTTGTGGTTCGATGCCCGCCTCGTCCAAGAAAAAGAGAAAAGCTTCCAGCGGCCCGTTCTGATGCTCCCCCAGCACCCACGTGTTCACCATCCGCTGTTTGAGCGGATCGGGCGCCTGTCCCCGGAGGCGTCCGAAAAGCCAATTGGGGTCGTTCGTACTATGCAGGCGGCCGACCAGAATGATGTGACGCATACCCGGCCGGTAATGGCTCCAGAAGTTGCGGGCCATGGACCGATCCCGCGATCTGACCAGGCTCCTGGCTTGCACCTGCTGTTGCTCGGTCTCTTCGATCCCGTGGATCATGACATCCGGGCTCCGGCCCCGTACGGACCGCATCACGTTCATGATATCAGCCCCCAGTAACGGATAATAGCGTCTGCCGGCTCTCATCTTCTTCATCAGCTGCGCCAACTCGTCCGGCGTAGCCTCCAGCAGCAAGAGATCGACCCGAAACTTGGCAAAAAAGGCTTCGGACAAAAACCGGCGAGTCGATTCCTCATGACACTCCCCCAGGCAGAGCACCTGGCATCCCGACCGGCCGAGGAAGGCCAGCCACTCTTCCATGGTCATCATTGCGGATTCCAGGTTTTTTACAACTGCACGGCGTTCAGGGCCTGGCAATTGTGAAAAGCGGCGCAGGCTCTCAACCGCCCTCCTATGATAAAAGGGATACTGGATCCGCGCCTGGCTCGGCAGTTCGTCCGGCGGGCGTGGATATTCCCTTTTGTACCAGTCATGGACGAACAGGCCCAGCAGGATCAACATGTATCCGCCCACAGTGGCCAGGATCACTCGGACCAATGGAGAATTCATCACTTGTAATAGTACGCTCGTGCCTAAGATCTTCGCGCAACGCTGGCGATCACTGGTGTGGTCCCGCTATATCCGAGTGCAGCGCCTTGTCGAGCAAAGTCCACAGTCCTTAAATACCCCTCTTTCATGGCAAAAAGGGCACTCTAAGCCAAAAACCATAGCCATTTATGGTTATTATTCCAGTATTTCAAATAGTTGTCTTGATTCGACCGCGACCCCAGAAATTCTCAGAGTTAGAGTTTCACCGCCGCTTAAGGTTGAATCTGCACGTACCCCTCCTGCACGAGTTGGATCAATCGCCCCACAGCGCCGGTATTGACCTTCACACCAGGCAGCAAATCCTCATTCACCCAGTTATGACTTTTCATGGAGACAGCGCACTCCTCAACCTGTACGCCCTGTTTCAATAGTTCGGCAATGAGTCCTTTGTACGGGTTCCCGGTACTGATATGACGGTAAGCGTTATATGCCTTATCTTTCAGCGTCATATACGCCGCATCACCATGAAAGACACCTATGATGCGGCCTTTGGTGCCCAGTTCCTTAAAACGGTTAGCCAAGAGGTGCATATACTTGATGCCCACCGGCATGTCGCCGCTAAAAGCCAGGTGGTCCATATTAAAAACTACGTCCGCCTTTTCGAGTTTAACCGGAATGTCGATTTGGATTCCGCTTTCCGATTGTGCAGACTCCGCTAATGAAGTAGTTTGCCAATATGCACACACAAGCAGAAATGTAACTACCAAGACGCTCAAAAAATGCTTTCTTTTCATATTATTGCCTCCTTTGGTATATTATGTTTTCGTCTTTGGGGCGTCCATATAATCATAGGTGGAAGTTGGTAGAAGTTGGGGACGTTTCCTCAGTCTATAAATTTTCATTTAATAGCTGCTAACTGATACGGTAACTTGCACTACCTTGTTACCGAAAGTGGCATGGTTTCGCAATATTAAAGAAGAATACAGCTCAACTTATAATCTGAAGTAGGTCCGCTCATCCCCGCTTACCTCCGGGCTAAAACAAGTACCTCTGATGGCACCCCGAAAGGAGTCACCACATTTCGATATTCTGTCTGCCAGTTCTCCGAATCGACATACGGTTCAAGAGAAATCGGACGACAGCCGCCAACCAGAGAGGCACGTACCCGGAATATCGTCATCCAGAGGAATGACACCATCCGAGAGAAGCAGCTAACGCCTTTCGTGAGGCTTACCAGACAGAGCTTGCCTCCAGGAATCAGTACACGCTGCGCCTCAGTAAAAACAAGTCTTGTATCGTCTGCGGACAGGAGATCGAGAACATAGTTGGACACTACGTGATCGATTGAATTATCGGGAAGTGGAAAGTGTATGGTCCCATCAGACCTGACTATCGTTGCACGTTCTGCATAGTCCAAAAGGCGCTGTGTCGCAAGACCAACCATGATCGGGCTGACGTCGCAGCCGAGATAGGTCGCCGAGGAGGGCAGCTGTTCTGCCAGGAGACGACCGGCGAAGTTGCCGGTTCCACACCCGAACTCGAAAACCTTCCGGGCATCCTTAAAGCCGGCATGGGCGATCAAATCATCCAGCGCAGGATCTTCATAAAATCCCTGACTGTCCTGCTTCTTGCCGAACTTGTCATAGTACGCCTGAGCCTCGGATGGGGTTAGCACTGGAAATTTATTTTCTGTCAATTAAGCACCTCGTGCAACGCTCAGACGATTATCACCCCTTTGCCAAGAATCCTTCATGCAACATAACAATGCCTCGTGGAACCGTATTATTCCACTATCTTAAATAGTTGCTTTGGTCCGAGCCCACTCCCAAAAGGCAAAATAAACCATTATTCTTTGCATATCGGGCACTTCCCGTGGCCCGACCCCACGCGAACCATGCGAACCAACGCATGCCAACAGATAACGCTCATCCATCACAAAAGAAGAAAATCGCTCCTGCCACAGATGTCCACGCCAGCCTTCCCTGAAATTGATACGACGGGTATATCGGCGATGCGCCTCCCCGATGGCCAGCCTGAGATTCTCCTTCTTTCCAGGCACGGCAATCAGATGAATATGATTCGGCATCAAACAATAG
>Ga0315556_1000313_pt1 | contig 29129 bp, 26 predicted proteins | sample SalMarSW160310MG_FD_202112 | JGI IMG/M metagenome (GOLD analysis project Ga0315556, IMG submission 202112) | Salt marsh sediment microbial communities from the Plum Island Ecosystem LTER, Massachusetts, United States - Salt Marsh Sediment SW1603-10 ...
TGGGCTCCCGGGTTCTTGTGTTGGGAGACCTTCCCAACTCGCGCCCTGTCATCTTCGACAACCCCGGAGCAGCCACGCCCGAGTTCCGAAGCCAGAAGGCCTATTCAGAAACAGTGCATTCTCTTCGGCAAGCGCTGGAGACCGCAACATGACCCGGGGCAAACTGGGGCTGGCTGCTCTGGCTCTGCTGGTCCTTTGGCAGGGTCTGTCTTGGCTGGTTCACCGGCCGATCCTCCCTCCGCCATGGATCGTATTGGCGACCTTCGCCACCGACCTGCCACATTCGCTTGGGGTTGATTTCCTGGCCAGCCTGTGGCGGGTGGTGGCATCCATGGCGCTCTCGGTCGCCCTGGCCGTGCCGGCCGGCCTGGTTCTCGGGCAATCCAAGCGCCTGGACCGCCTGTTTGCACCTTTGATATACATCCTCTTCCCGATCCCAAAGGTCGTACTGGTGCCGGTGGTTCTGCTCTTTCTCGGGGTAGGGGATCTTCCGAAGATCGTGATCATTTTCATGATTCTGTTCTTCCAGATCCTGGTCCTGGTGCGCGATCAGGCGGCTGGCATTCGACCCGAGCTGCTTCACTCGGTGAGCAGCCTCGGCGCCGGACGTCGCGCCCTGTTCCGCTTCGTCTATCTCCCGGCCAGTCTGCCAGCCATTCTGACGGCGCTGCGCCAATCTGTGGGCACCGCCGTGGCGGTGCTCTACATTGCCGAATTGTTCGCCACCCAGCGCGGCCTCGGCTACTACATCTATCTCAACGGCAGCACGATGCTCAACTACCCCAAAATGTATGCCGGCGTGCTCGCCATGAGCCTGTTGGGGCTTGGCTTGTATTTCGCCGTCGACTGGCTTCACCAGCGCCTTTGTCCCTGGCAGTTTGTGACCTGACCGATGTGGCTCCAATGCCTCACCCAAGTGAGCCAGCACCGCCTGCATGCCTCCCATCGGCTGAGTAGGCCAAGGTGACACACCTGCAGGGAAGGCAGCGGTCCGCCTATGTCCGCCGCATGTTCGGCCGGATAGCCGGGCGTTACGACCTCCTCAACCGAGTGATGACCGGCGGCCAGGATGTGCGCTGGCGGCGCGATGTCGTGGGGCGGCTGGGGCCTAAAGACGGAGGGCGCTACCTGGATCTCGGCACAGGCACCGGCGACCTGGCCTTCGAGATCCAGCGCCGGGCGCCAGACTCCGTTTGCGTGGCAGCTGACTTCACGCCCGAGATGATCGCTGTCGGCCGTGAGCGCCAGGGTCCCCGACAGCCAGACTGGGTTGTAGCCGACGCGCAGCGGCTGCCCTTCTCCAGTACCGCGTTCGACGGGCTGGTTTCGGGCTTCCTCCTGCGCAACGTGGTCGACCTGGACGCCAGCTTGTCCGAGCAGCGGCGCGTTCTCAAACCGGGCGCCATGTGGGTCGCCCTGGACACATCGCCGCCTCCGCCCGGGCCGCTTCGCCCGCTGATTGAACTGCATCTGCATCACGTCGTCCCCCTCCTCGGTCGCATTCTCGCGGGGGACGCCGACGCATACACCTATCTCCCCGACTCCACGGAAGGTTTCCTGGCACCGGAGGCCATGCTCGGACGCCTGGCTGCCGCCGGATTCTCGCAGGGCGCCTACGTCCGGCGGATGTTCGGCACGATTGCCATTTACTCGGCCCGAGCCGGCTGACGCGCACGCCCATCCTCCGATGGTAGACTAGGTCCCCTAACCACCAGCCCTCAACCGGAGGCGCTCCCTTGCAGCCCTGGCAGACTCTCAATTCGCGCTTACTTCTGGATCGATCACCGTGGCTTCGTGTCTTGGCCGAGGACGTCCAGCTGCCCGACGGCCGGGTGGTTGAAGCCTACCTGCGCCTGGACACCCCCGACTACATCATGGTGGTTCCAGTGGACGAGGGCGGACGGATCGGGTTCATCCGCTCCTACAAGCGGGGCGTAGATGACATCGATTTGCAGCCTCCGGCGGGCATGATCGAGCCAGGCGAAGATGCCCTGGCGAGCGCCCAGCGGGAACTGCTGGAGGAGATGGGCTGCCAAGCTGATTCCTGGCAAGGGCTCGGCAAGTACGTCATCGGCGGAAACATGCGGGGCGGTTGGGCTCACATCTTCCTGGCTACCGGGTGCCGCCAGGTGGCTGCGCCGGACTCGGGGGATCTTGAGGAGCAAGAGGTCGTCTGGCTCTCTGAGCCGGAGGCCCAGGCCCTGTGGGCCGGTGGCGAGCTGGCCCAGATGTCGTCGGCGGCCGCCCTGGGTCTGGCCTTCGCCCACTTGAACGGCACTTCGGGGCTCAAAGGGGACTGATGGATTCGCCCGACCTACCGCGCGCGGCCCTTCGCGGCGAGCCTTCGTATGTCTGGCGCGCTGGACAGGTTCGCCGCTGGGAGATGATCCTGGCGGCTGCAGATGGGCGCGAGCACGGCCGCGTGCTGGACTGCGGCTGCGGCATTGGCGCCTATCTGGAACATATGGAAACCTACGCCGCGCAGGCGTTTGGACTGGAGTACGATTCCGACCGCGCCCGGGAGGCTCGCCTCAACCACCACGCCGTGGTGTGCGCCGCCTCCGAACACCTGCCATTTCCTTCCAACAGCTTCGATTTGATCCTGTCTCACGAAGTGCTCGAACACGTCGATGATGACCGTCAGTCCGTGCAAGCGATGCTGCGCGTCCTGCGCAAGGGCGGCCGGATGGTGGTCTTCGTCCCCAACCGCGGCTACCCCTTCGAAACCCACGGCATCTTCTGGCGAGGCCGCTACCATTTCGGCAACATTCCCCTGGTGAACTACCTGCCCCGCAGCCTGAGAAACAAGCTGGCTCCCCATGTGCGCGCTTACAGCGCAGCCGATATGCGCGCCTTGTTCGATGGATTGCCGTGCAAACAGATAGACACCACGACCATCTTCGGCGCCTACGACAACCTCATCGCCCGCTGGCCTATCCCGGGACGTTTGATGCGCAGCGTTCTGCAAGGCCTGGAACATACGCCGCTCCGAGGACTGGGGCTTTCGCACTTCTGGGTGGTGGAGAAGATCTGACTTCAAGCGTCCCCTGAAATCAAGACCGGCGCTCAACAGCGCCGGTCCTTTTTCCCTCAAGGCGAACAACCTAACCTAGCGATCCGCGATTGGCACCCAAGTCCTTCCTGTGGCCCCGACATAGATGGCCCGCGGCCGGATCAAGACGTCGTCTTCGATCTGCTCGAGGACGTTGGCTGACCAGCCGCCCATCCGGCCCATGGCGAAGACCGATGAGAAAATCGGCGGCTCGAGCCCAACACCGTGCAGCACCAACGCCGTGTAGAATTCGACATTCGTCCGCAGATTACGACCCGGTTTGAGCTCGTCCAGGACATCGATAAAGGCAGACTCGCAGGCCCGCGCGTCCTCGTACAACTGGTTGTCCCCGGTGCGTTCGAACAGCTTCTCAGCCGCTACCCCCAGGACGTCAGCGCGCGGGTCGCGCACTTTGTAAACACGGTGCCCGAAACCCATAATGCGCTCACCGGCCTCTATCGTCTCCCTGGCCCAGTCTCGGGCAACCTCACCGATCGGCCGGCCGGAGGCTTCCGCCTTTTCCTGCAGGGCAAAGACGGTGTCCAGCGCCGGGCCAGGTGCCCCGCCATGCAGGGGACCCTTGAGAGCCCCAACAGCACCAACCACGGCCGAGATCATATCGGAACGAGTGCTGACAATCACCCGCGCCGTGAATGTCGAGGCATTCATGCCGTGGTCAACCACGGTGTTGAGATAGGTTTCCAAGCCCCGCACGGCGGCGGGATGAGGATCCTCGTCAAACATCATGTACAGAAAATTGGCGGCCAGCCCCAGATCCTGGCGTGGTGAAACCGGCTCCTCTCCATGCAGGAGCCGCCACATCGCCGCCACAATCGCCGGCGCATGCGCCACAAGCGAGATGGCTCGCCGCAAACTGGCCGGCCGGGAAGTGTCGGAAGGGTTTTCGTCAACCAGGCTGAGGGTATCGAGTCCCAGCCTTAGGCCATCCATCGGGGGCAATCCCTGCTTGGCGGCGGCCGCCAGCACATCCAGGGTGGCGCCTGGCAGCTCGCGCTCAATTGCCATGCCGGAGGTCAGGACCTCGAGATCTTCTGAATTCGGCAGGCGGTCGTGCCACAACAAGTGCACCACCTCTTCGTAGCTGGCGTTGGGTGCCAGCGCCTGCACCGGATACCCGGCGATTGTCAGCTTGCCCGCCTGCCCGTCGACCTTGCTGAGATGAGTCTCCGTCAGAATGACACCTTGGAGACCGCGTGCGATGTCGGTCATAGCCCTGGTAGTCCTTATCTCTCTATGTGAAATTCTTCACAAACCGTTGGACGATGCCATGCGAGAACTCTAGATGTGGATGGGCGTGCCTTCGGCTACGTGCGCTGCTTCCATAAGCGCCTCGCTCAATGTGGGATGGATATGTACATTGCGCGCGATCTCGGCCGGTGTTAGCTCCATCATGTGGGCGATCGTCAGCTCGGGCAATAGCTCGGTGACTTCGGGCCCTACCAACTGCGCCCCCAGGATCTCGCCGTACTTAGCATCCACCACCATCTTGACCCAGCCCACGTTTTCCCCCATGGCCAGCGCTCGGCCGTTGGCCTGGAACGGGAATCGCCCAATCTCGACTTCGTATCCGCGTTCTTTGGCTTGTTCTTCCGTCAGCCCAAACGACGCGATCTGTGGCTGGGAGAACGTACCGCGCGGCATCATCTCGTAGTCCAGTTCGACCGATTCGACGCCGGCGATCCGCTCGGCGCACACGATCCCCATGGCCGAGGCGACGTGTGCCAGTGGGAGTTTGCCGGTCACATCCCCGACCGCCCACACCCCGTCCACGCTAGTAGCCATCCTGGAGTCTATGTCCACCCAGCCTCGGTCCGTGGTCTTGACTCCGGCCTTATCCAGCCCCAGTCCGGCGGTGTTGGGCGTCCAACCGATGGCGATCAACGCCTGATCGGCGTCGAGCGTCTGTTCCCCCTCTTCACCGGATACGTTCACCTTGACCTTGGTCTTGAGCACCTCGATTCCGGCCACCTTGGTCCCGACGTGGAACTTGATGCCGCGCTTGCGGAAGGCACGCGCCATTTCCTTGCCAATCTCTGGGTCCTCGCGCGGTGCCAGCCGATCGAGCATCTCCACCAAGGTGACGTCCACGCCGTACGAATGCCAGATGGTGGCGAATTCCAAGCCGATCGGCCCTGCGCCAACTATCACGACCGACTCGGGCAGACTGTCGGCCATAATCGCTTCCAGATAGGTGACCACGCGTTCGCCGTCTGCCTCCACGCCCGGGATCATGGCCGCCCTGGCGCCGGTGGCGACGACGATGTTGTCCCCGGTCAGGCTGCTGGTTTTCCCCTCCCCGTCGGTAAGAGTCAGCGTTTTGGCATCCTTGAACTCTGCGGCGGCCATGTGGACGTCGATGTTGTTCTTCTTCATCAGGAATCCGACGCCCTTGGTCAGCCGGTCCGCGGCAGCCCGGCTTCGTCTAATGGCCACACTGTAGTCCAGTTTTAGCCCCTCAAACTCAAAGCCGTACTCTTCGCCGCGCTCACGCAGGGTGTGCGCCACATGCGCGCTGTCCAGCAGGGACTTGGATGGGATACAGCCGACGTTGAGACACACGCCGCCGAGCCACTGCTTGTCAACAATGGCCGTCTTCAAACCTAGCTGCGCGGCGCGAATGGCGCATACGTAGCCGCCCGGCCCAGCGCCGACAACGATGACATCATAGTCTGCCATGCGGGGATTCCTCCTGATTGGTCCTCAGGGCAGCCATAAGCCCGCCCTGCGATTGACGATAATCTTGATGGCTAGTGGCCGGCCGCAGCTTGACCCTCAGCCCCAGGTCTCCAGAGTCTTCACCACGTGCCCCAAGAAGGCGTCGCCGATGGCGCCATCCATGATCCGATGGTCAAAGGTCAGAGTCAGGTAGACCATGGGACGGATGGCGATGCCGTCAGTTCGATCGCCTCCCGGCGTTTGGCTTTCCACCACGACGACCCGCTTTTGAATGGCGCCCACACCCAAGATCCCGGATTGAGGCTGGTTGATGATTGGCGTGGCGAACAGCGAACCGCTGACACCGTGGTTGGTAATGGTGAATGTGCCGCCCTGGACCTCGTCGGGCTGAAGCTGTCGCGCCCGTGCGCGACCAGCGAGATCCTCGAGCGCCGACGCCAGGCCTCGCAGCGAAAGCTGGTCGGCGTTCTTGATGACTGGAACGATCAGACCGTCCTCGCCGAGCGACACGGCCATGCCCAGATTGACCTGGCCATGGTATTGGATGCCGCCTTCGGTGAGCGAGGCGTTGGCAATGGGCACAGCCTTCAAAGCCTGGACGGCAGCTGCCGCAAAGTAGGCTGAGAAGGTCAACCGAACGCCTTCCCGCTCGAACTCGGCTTTGTGGGCCTGGCGGTGCGCCACCACTCGACTGAGGTCGGCTTCCATGACTGTGGTGACATGCGGGCTGGTGTGCTTCGATCGCAGCATGTGGTCGGCGATCGCCTTGCGCACCGGGCCCAGCGGCTCGATTTCGCCAGGTGTGCCCTTTCCGCCATCACCTCTCCAGCCCGAGGCCGGCCCAAAAACCTCCTCCGACGGCCTGAAGAGCTCACCGGATGCCGGCTCCTCCCAAGGCGCGACGGCTGGCGCAGCGGCCCCACCTTTCTCAATGTAAGCCTGGACGTCCTTCTTGGTGATCCGGCCGCCGCGACCTGTGCCCTCAATGAGACTGAGATCGAGTTGATGTTCGGAGGCCATGCGCGCCACTACGGGCGAGATGAAACCCAGATCTTTCGAACGCCCAGGTTGGGCTGAACTGGATTGGGCAGGCTCGGCTTGCGCAGGTTTGGCCTTGGCGGGCTGCGTCGAATCGGCTTTTACCTTCTGCGTGGCGCCATCCGGCGCTTCGGGCGCTGCTTCGCCGGCTTTGCCGATGACAGCCAGAAGCCGGCCGGCTTCGACCGTTTCGCCTTCTTTTACGTAGACCTTGAGCACGACGCCGCTGGCCGGGGAGGGGACCTCGGTGTCTACCTTGTCGGTGTTGATCTCCACCAGAGGCTCGAACTCCTGGACGTCGTCGCCCGGCTGCTTCAGCCACCGGGTCACCGTCCCTTCCACGACTGACTCTCCCAGTTGGGGCATGATGACCTTAGTTGCCATCTTGATGGTGCCTCCTAGCTACCGAGCGCCTTCGCCGAGCATACGCGCCAGCCGGACACAGGTCCGGCTCAATAGGCCGCCAAATCGCGCATGGCAGCCGCGATCTTCTCGGGGTTGAGCATGAACCAATCCTGCAGTGGATGGCTGTATGGCATGGCCGGCACGTCGGGTCCGGCCAGCCGTTTCACCGGCGCATCCAGAAAAGCGAATCCCTCATCGGCCACAATGGCGGCAATCTCCGCACCGTAGCCGCATGTCAAGTTGTCTTCATAGACCACCAGCGCCTTGCCGGTCTTGCGAACCGACTCCAGAACGGCTGCCTTGTCGAGCGGAAGCAGGGTGCGCAGGTCCACTACCTCGACTTGAACCCCCTCTTCGGCCAGCGTCTCAGCGGCCTCCAGACAATAGTGGTGCATCATCCCATAGGCGAAGACGCTCAGGTCGGTGCCTTTCCTCGTGACCTTGGCCTTCCCCAACGGAACGAGGACTTCCTCATCCTCCGGCACATCGCCCTTGATCAGCCGGTAGCCCTTCTTGGGCTCAAATACCATCACCGGATTGGGATCTCGGACGGCCGACTTCAGTAGTCCCTTGGCGTCGTAGGGTGTGGACGGGATGACGACCTTTAGCCCGGGAACATGGGCGAAGAAGGATTCCACCGACTGCGAATGATAGAGCCCGCCGCCGATGCCGCCACCGTACGGGGCGCGGATGACCATCGGCACGGTCCAATCGCCGTTGGATCGGTAGCACATCTTGGCGGCTTCGCTGACGATCTGGTTGAAGGCCGGATGGATGAAGTCGGCGAATTGGATTTCACAGATCGGGCGCATGCCATACAGGGCGGCTCCAATCCCGACGCCCACAATCGACAGCTCAGCCAGCGGGGAATCCATCACCCGCTCAGCGCCGTACTTTTCGAATAGACCCATCGTGGCGCGAAACACGCCGCCGCGCGGCCCGACATCCTCGCCCACGATGAACACATTGTCGTCGCGGGCCAATTCTTCGTCCATCGCCTGGCGGAGCCCTTCAATCAGCGTGATCTCAGCCATGGCGCACATCCTCGACGTACACCGGATACGTGGCTTCTTCGTCGGACGGGTAGGGTGCCTCCTCGGCTTGCTTGGTGGCCTCGTTCACTGCCTTCTTTGCCCGTTCATCCATAGCATCGGCCTGATCCTGATCCATCAGGCCATCCTTGATCAACCTGTCCTTGAAGTGGGTCAGCGGGTCATCACGCTTCATCACCTCCAGCTCCTCTTTGGAACGGTAGGTGCGGTCATCGTCATCAGATGAATGGGGAGTCATTCGGTTGACTCGGGCCTCCACCAGCGTTGGCCCCTCCCCGCTGTGGGCGCGATTCGCCGCTTCCCTCACCACTCGGTAGACCTCTTGGACGTCCAGGCCGTCGACGCTCACTCCGACCAGGCCCAACCCTTTGGCTTTGTCGGCCACACTGCCCACCCCCATCTGGAGGTCCTGGCGGACCGAAATCGCGTAGCTGTTGTTCTCGACGAAGAAGATCACAGGCAGCTTGTGGATCGCGGCCCAGTTGACACCTTCATACCACTCGCCCTGAGATGTGCCGCCCTCCCCTACCGAGGTGAGGACCACGCCGCCATCGCCCTTCAGCTTCATGGCCAGGCCGATCCCAGCGGCGTGTGTGGTCTGGGTTGACACCGGAGACGAGTGGCTCACGACGTTCGCCCGGCGCAGGCTCCAATGGCTGGGCATCTGTCGAGCCCCCGAATTGGGCTCGTCCTTCTTTCCCAACAAACCCAACATGAATTCTGTGGGGGTCATTCCCAGGGCCAGCATAAGGGCCAAATCCCGATAGTAGGGCACAAACCAGTCGCTGCCCCGCCGAAGGGCGAAAGCGGCACCAACCTGTGCGGCTTCATGCCCAATTCCAGAGATGTGAAAGGCGATCTTGCCCTGCCGATGCAGCACCCAGGCCCGTTCATCCAGCCGACGCGCCAGCAACATCGTCCAATACATTTCAAGCGTGCTTTCTTTGCTCAAGACGGATTGCGTCTCTTGCGTAACGGCCATCCTGCAGCCTCCTTCGAGCTCGTCCCAACCCCGACCTGTGGCTCGTCCATGCACGTGAGTCTTGCAGCCATGTGGCCCGGCGAAACAGCCGGCCGGCCTTGGGGAACCGGACCACTTGGAGATGTTGCTGCCACCCCCGTCAACCAGCGCCGAACACCTATGCCTCGGACGCAGCTGACAGATGGCGCTTCATTACTAATCCTAACCGCTTTGAATCCGACGGGGGTTCCGACCACGAACAGGACATTGTGAAGGATTTCACAAACCGCAGTTCAGCTCTCCAACCCCATACGCTCGGCAACAATTTCAACCACATCCCGGATCGGCATCTGACTGTCGGATTCCTGGGAAGATTCCAACATGATCATGCAGAACGGACAGCCAACCGCCAGCGTACCAGCCCCCGTAGCCCGGGCTTCTTCCAGACGCGTTTCGCTGACGCGCGCCGTGCCGGCTTCCTCTTCCTTCCACATTTGCGATCCACCGGCACCACAGCAAAAGGATGCCTGGCCGTGGCGGGGCATTTCGGTCAGCGACAGCCCGGACTCGGCCAGCGCTTGCCGCGGCGCTGCGACGACACCGTTCTGCCGGCCCAAGTAGCACGGATCATGGAAGGTGATTGTCCCCATGTCCTGGCCGGAGCCGCTGATGCTGAGCCTCCCATCCGCCAGCAGCTCCTGCAGGAGCTGGGTGTGATGGATGACCTGATAGTTCCCGCCGAAGGCCGGATATTCGTTCTGCAACACGTGCATGCAGTGTGGACACGTGGTCAAGATGCGCTTGGGAGCCACCTGATTGAGTATCTCGACGTTGGCCGTCGCCAATTCATTGAACAGATACTCATTTCCGGAGCGTCGGGCGGCGTCTCCGGTGCACTGCTCTCGTGTACCCAGAACGGCGAAATTAACACCGGCGGCGTTCAACACCCTGGCCAACGCTTGGGCGGTTTTCTGCGTCCGCGGATCGGTGGCCGGCGCACACCCAACCCACCACAGGATATCGGCGTCAGGATTCTCTTCCACCGTCGGAACCGACAATCCCTTGGCCCACTCAAGACGGTTCTCCGGCGGCACATTCCACGGGTTGACAGTGCGTTCCATCCCCCGGTAGGCCGTCTGTAGTTGCTCAGGGAACGAATTCTCCATCAGCACCAGATCGCGCCGAATCTCGAGAATGTCTCGCATCGGCTCGTTGCCCACCGGACAAACCTGGTTGCAGGCGCCGCAGGCCGTGCAAGCCCAAACCGCCTCCGGGGTGATGGCGAATTCAGTCAGGGTCTGGGCGCTGGCTTCGCCGCTGGCCAGCCGGCCGCCTTCAATGTTGATGAAATAGCGCTTGTTGACTTCCAACGCTGCCGGCGAAAGGACCTTGCCGGTCGTGTACGCCGGGCAGGCTTCCTGGCAGCGGTTGCACATGATGCAAGCATAGGCATCGATCAGCGAGGAATACGACAGATCCTCAAGTCGAGCTGCCCCGAACTGCTCGATGCTCTCGTCTTCGAAATCCAGAGCGTCAAGCTCCCCCATCGAGCGGCGCTCGGGTCGGAGCAAGTAGTTGATCGGCGCCATAAACAGATGAATGTGCTTTGAGTGCGGGAAATAGGGTAGGAATGCCAGGATCAGACCCAGCGCAAACCACCAGGCCGTGTGGCGAGCGACTTCAAGAGCCAGCGGTGAAGCGCCGACCCACCATCCGCCTACTGCGGACGCCATGAGCTGCCAAGTATCTGGCCCAACGGAAGCCAGGTGAAAGGTCTCACCGACAAATCGCCCTCCGACGTGGAGCAGTATGAACGCCCCCACAATGGCAGAATCGCGTGTTATCCCGGCCCTTGCCTTGGGATGAACCAGGGTCCGATCAGCCAGGGTCAACGAGGCCGGGCGCAGCACGTAGCGCCTGATCATCAGCGCCGTCATACCCACCAGCACCGAGACGCTGAAGACGTCAGCACCAAGTCGATAGAGGTTTCCGACACCTCCCTGGCCCATAAAAACAAAACCGGGGATGTACGCTTCCAGCACATCCCCGATGTTCACCAGGACATAGAACATGAAGCCCCACGCTACAAGGCCATGGATGACGCTCGTCAGCGGCCTGGCCCTGAAGGTGGGCGCTAGGGCCATCGTCTTGGCCACGACGACATCGACGGCCCTTCTGGCGGCCAGGCCCCAATCAGGCCGGCCACGGCCTCGCCGGATGATGGCAATCATTCGTGCCACGCCTCGGCCGGTGAAATAGAGTGATATCAAGACCAGAATCAGGAAGGCGATCTTCTCAGGCAGGGTCAGCATGGATTGGGCACCGTGTTGGATGAGGTTGGCAGTCGCATGAGCCCTCGAGGGGACGGGAGGCTAAGCACAAAAAGTGTACCACAGGGCCTGCTTGGGCCAGGCCTGTGGAAAGTGGATGTGGGCTTGAATTGATGGGGAACAAACGGCGCGGAAAGTCAAGCGGCTTGAGCTGAAACAGTCTCCGATTCGGGCGCTCGGATGTCTACCTGTAGAAACACCTGGACGTCCTTCAAGGCCTTGTTGAATCGTTCGACGAGATCTTCATCGGGACCCTTGAAGCGGCGCAGGGTTTGTTGGGCACATGCCACACAGCCGCGCATAGCTCGATAGGAATCCGTCTCGCAGCTGAGACAGCCATCGAGGCGAATCATCAGCAGGGAAAAGGCCAGGCTCTCGGGGTGGTCCTCAGGCAGCCGGGTGACCCGTTCGACCAGGTCGCACCAAACGTCACCTCGGGTTTCCTTCAGTTGAGGGATAGCGTACGGAGGGAAGAGGATCTCGTTTTCCGCATACATCAGACGCTTTTGCCTCCCCTTCAATTGCAGAAGATATGGACTGATGGGACTGCGTGAATTTTAGATTCGCCAGATCAGCCACTGGCAGGGTACTTTTGTACCAAACTTGTCCCTTCTCTGCCTCTTGACAACACATAACCCAGGGTCAGGATGCGCTCAGGGCCCGCTTTCGCTTAGAGCTTTGGTGACCAGCAGGGCGAATTCGTGCCTCGAAATCGGCGCTTGAGGGCAGATGTGCTGAGTTGAGCTCCCGCCACAGACACTCATCAAACCGTTCTCGAATGCCGCCTCCAGCCACCATGCGGACCAGCTGGCTGTCGAGACGTCAGCAAACAGGCCCCGCGGGGGCGGCGGCACATAGGATGCTCCCTCCAACAGCCGCATACCGAGAAATGCCGCCTCTGACCGCCCCTCCAGCTGCGCAGGGCAGTACCGCAGTGGGTCCACAGCGCACGCCTGCAGCAGACCCCTGCCGGCGAGAGCCTCGATCGCCCGCTTCTGAGTGGGATCTGGGGGGAGATCGGCATAGGCGTTCCCTCCGGCTCTAGTCTGGGGAATACCCGACACCTCCAGGAGGCGCCAAACCGCTTGAGCCGCCTCAACCCGGGTCAGTGGCGCGCCCGGACAGAGCCGGCGGGGGCTGTTCCCGCAGTCCGGCAGTCCGTCCACCTGGCTCAGCGCAGCCACCGCCTGGCCGCCGGGGGCATCCAGCCGGACATCGGCGAAACCCGAACAGATCGGCCCATCCGACGCGAGTTCAAAACCATAGGCCCGATCCATCCAGGTGACGATCGCCTCGGCCAAGAGCCTGGCCAGGAAGGGGCGGCGGCTGTCGTCCAGCAGCGTGAAGGGGACCTCGATCTGCACGGCATCGATCGAACCTCCTGACCGGCTGCCATGCAGCGCCACACTTAGTCCACCATCGAAGTAGTCTGCCTGGGGAACAGGATTCTCAGGCGAGGGTGTCACGCTGTAGCCGTGGGCTTCAAGCAGGCCACCCAGGCTTCCCGGGCCCCTCAGAAGCTGAGAGAAATCTGCCGGCGCCCATGTCCCCAGCGAGCGTATGTTTGAACGCAGGACATACTGGCGGTTGTCGAGTGCCTCGTCTGATTGGTCGAACTCGTCTACGGACAACCCGTATCCGAACTCCACACGCGGTTCGGGCCTTCCGTTGCTGTGCAGATCGAAATATGCCCCCCAGCCGCAGGCATGGGTCGCCATTCGCTCCGCCCGCACAAGCGCATCGTGATACGCCTTCCAGGCCGCTGACGCGGATGGGTTACCCTGGGCGCCCAGTCTCAGGCTTCGATTGGGGTCGAGTTTGCTCCGCGCCAGGTGGTTGATGACCAGGTAGGGCTGGCGCCCGGTGACGTCGCTGAGCGCCTGCGCCAGATCAAGCGCGAACTGCAGACTCCCCGGATCGTTCAACAGGATGGCGTCTTGGCGATCGGGGATATCTTCTGGGCGCAGCTCGCCCCCATGGGGGACGCTGAGGATGATCGGAAGGTTGCCGTCGAGTGTTTCGACCCAATCTGGGCTGGCGGTCTCGCCCTCCGGAGTAGGCACCCCGGCCAGCGTCGAAGCAGCTGCAGGGGGACCAGCAGTCACCGGGATGGCCAAGAGAAGCGCCAGGATGACACCTAGCCATTGGGTGAGTCTCAATTTATGGGACCTCATCAACGGCGAGTGTAGGCCGTCCGAGGCAGGAAAAGCAAGCGCTGCTCCGGGAACAAAAAAGGGGCCTGGCGGTGCACTGCCGGGGGCCCACAATCTTCAGATCCTGCGCTCAGGCTCCCCCTGAACCATACACGGACGGGTCCGTGGGAGTCTTGCCGCTCGGGTCCCAGACATGCACCCAGGTTCCTTCTCCCGCCCAGTCGAACAACCAGTGCGAGTCGGCGGGTGACAAATTGACGCAACCATGAGAGCGCGGGTAGCCGAAGCCATTGTGCCAGTAGGCGCCATGCAACGCCCGGGACTCGTCGAAGTACATCGTCCACGGGACGTCCTGCAGGTAGTAGTAATCCGATCGATCGGCGGCGAAGGCCCCGCTCATCACGGTCTTCTCCAGCTTGGTCGTGATCTGGAAATCCCCTGGCCGAGTCCACCATCCGGGCAAACCACTGGCCACCAGAGTTGCGAAGACGAGTTGGCCGTGATCGTAGACGGCTAAAGTCTGCTCAAACAAGTTGATGGAGATCCAGCGATCCCCTTCCACCTTGCCCGGACGTGTCGTATCGGGGACAACTTTTCCGATCAGGCGTGCCTCCAGCCACTCGCCCGGAGCGATCTCATACCATGTTGTGCCGCCGGCTTCCGCTGAATCGTATATCTGGATCACCTGGTACTTGTTGACCCAATCCTGCGTGTGCGTCTCCGTCTCACCTGGGGCGGGCGCCGCGTATGTCCCTCCAAGCACCCATCCAAAGGGTCTTTCGGGGGTCCGATAGAACGCCAGGCCGTGGAAATCGGAAGTGGCGATCCGTCCGCAGTCACTTCCGCCGCGCATGTACACGCCCGAACTCAGCAGAAAGACCGCTTTGCCGTTCTTGATGCTGCAGTCGAGATAGGAAATGAAGTCAAAGCCCGGCTCGATCTGGCCGCTGCTGTGTTTCGCATCCCGGGCATCGCTTTCCGAGCTGTAGGTTGGTGTGGGATGGTCGCTGCTGAGACGCAGGTAGGTGAACGGCAGAAAGCCCATATTGGGGTCCAGGCTCACTGTGGGGAGCGGCATTTCGTTCGCTTGACCCTGGCGCGCATCGGCTGCCAGCACGCTGGCTGGGCCATTGGCAGGACAGACCGCCCCAAATCGGAGTTGCAGGCGGCTGGTGCACACGTAATCTGCCCCGCGCCCGGCACTGGGCCCCGGATCGGCCGCCTCGGCCGGTGCAAGCCAAGCGGGCAAAGCCAACAAGGCTGCAAAGAGGAAGATGATTCCGGCGCTCCGTCTGACGTCGCGCACTACTCGGTCCGAATGAGGCATGCGGACCATTATAGTCGGTGCCCGGCCGCCGGCGTCTGGTCTGTTTATCCCGCGGCTCAATCGCCCAGGCGGACGGCTTCTTGCGCCTGCGCCACAAACACCGCCAGCGGCATGGCCCCCATGTCCTCCTCGGTGCGCAGTCGGACGGAGACCTCGCCGGCTTCGGCTTCGCGATCGCCGACAATCAGCATGTAGGGGATCTTCTGATTTTGGGCGTCGCGAATCTTGGCGTTCATGCGCTCGCTACGGTCATTGACCTGCACCCGGAATCCTTCCGCCCGCAGTTTATCCGCCACCTCTTGTGCGTAGCTCAAGTGCCGGTCGGCGATGGGGATCATCTCCACCTGGATCGGCGAGAGCCAAACGGGGAAAGCGCCGGCGAAGTGTTCGATCAACACCGCCATGAAACGTTCCGTCGTGCCCGTGACAGCGCGATGGAGGACGACGGGGACGTGCTCCTCCCCATCCTCGCCGATGTACGTCAAGCCCAGACGGGCGGGTTGGATGAAGTCAACCTGAATCGTCGACAGCTGCCATTCACGCCCCAGCACGTCTTTGGCCATGAAGTCGGCCTTGGGCCCGTAGAACGCGGCTTCCCCTTCTACTTCGTCGAACGCCAATCCGCTGGCGATCAGCGCATCCCGCAGGGCGGATTCGGCGCGGTCCCACTTCTCGTCATCCTTGACGTACTTGCCCTCTTCGCCGCGCAGTGAGAGTTGGACGCGGTAGTCCGAGAACTTGTACCAATCCAGCACTTCCTGGATGACCTCCAGAGCCAGGGCGAACTCCGATTGAATTTGCTCCGGCGTGCAGAAGATATGGCAGTCATCCTGCGTCAGGGCCCGCACGCGGGCCAGCCCCGTCAGCTCGCCCGTCTTTTCGTAGCGGTACAGCGTGGCGAACTCGGAGAAGCGCATCGGCAGCTCGCGGTACGAGTGCAGGCCCATCTCCTTGTACAAGGTCATATGGCTGGGACAGTTCATCGGCTTGAGACGGTAGACGATGTTCTCGTCGACCATCGGCGGGAACATCACATCCCGGTAGTTGTCGTAGTGTCCCGAGAGTTTGTACAGGTCCTCTTTGACCAGGTGCGCCGTCCACACATGCTGGTAACCGTGCCTCGTCTGCACGTCACGCACGAACTTCTCCATCAGATATCGGACCGTCTCGCCCTTGGGTGTGAAGAGCGGGATCCCGGGTCCGACATCTTCAGAGAAGTGGAACAACCCAAGCTCTTTGCCCAGCTTGCGGTGATCGCGCTGGCGCGCCTGCTCCAACCGGTCCAGGTATTCCTCGAGATCGCTGGCCGATACCCAGGCCGTGCCATAGATACGCTGCAGCATCGGATTATGCTCATCGCCGCGCCAGTAAGCGCCGGCGACGGACATCAACTTGACGGCGTCGGGATTGACCTCCGCCGTGCTCTCCACGTGCGGCCCGCGGCAAAGATCCGTGAACGTGTCGTCCTGGTAGATTGATATCTCCGGAGGCTCGTCGATCGGCTCGCCGTTCTCGTCCACGGCGCCTTCCTCAAGCCCCTTGATCAATTCGAGCTTATAGGGCTGCTCGGCGAACATCTGGCGCGCCTCGTCCGCCGAGATAACGGTCTTCTCGAAGGGGTGGTCGCCCTTGATAATCTCGCGCATTCGCTTTTCGATCTTCTCCAGGTCATCCGGCGTCAGCGTGCGCGGCAGATCGAAGTCGTAATAGAAACCGTCTTCGATCGGCGGGCCGATGGCCAGCTTGGCCTCGCCCGGGAACATCTCCTGGACCGCCTGGGCCATAATGTGGGCCGCCGAATGCCGAACCCGGTAGATGTGGGATTCCTGATAGGGCTGCTTTTTGTCGCCCATGTCGATCTCCTCCTTGCTGCAACAACAGATGCAATCAAAAAGAGCCCCCGCCCACTGGGACGGGAGCTCCTGCTCTCGTGGTTCCACCCAGATGAACCGGCACCAGCCGATCCACTCTGAGGGCCGCTAACGTGGCCCAAGCGTTCACCTTACTCGCCCGGCTCGAGGCCAGGGTTTCCGGTTCTGGCTCACGGGGGGTTTTCGCCGATGGATCCCGCAGGCGTCTCTCAATCGGTGGACGCCTTTCCCTGTCGGGCTTCCCGGCCGGCTACTCGTCCCGGTCTTCGCCTCTTCTTGCCTCAATTGAGGTGGGCGGTATTGGACTCGAACCAACGACCTTTGCGATGTCAACGCAACGCTCTAACCAACTGAGCTAACCGCCCGTGTGAAACTTCATTATACAGAGCGGGGAACAAAGATGCAATGGCCGGCTCTGGTACGAGGCGGCGCCTAGTCCCGACCCGGGAACCACCTGGACACCGTGCGCATCGCTCGCACCCGCCATTTAGGCACGATGTCAATCGGCCCGTTGCGCAGGGTTTCGGCCATAATCTGTCGCCCAACGTCGATCAACAGATCTGTCTGCGAGTAGTCCCAGAAAGGCACCTCCGGCGGCGCGTCGAGCTGGATGCGCCGGACCGGAATTCGATGCCGCTTAGCCCAACGCTCCTCAACGTCGGCCATACGCTCGACCATCAGTGACACCGCCGAAGTGGTGATGTCTATCATGAACCTGGAGGCCTTTGAGCTGGTCACCGCATGGTGGATCTCGAGGGCGATGATTTGCGTGGCACCGCGCTCGACGGCCGTTTGGATCGGCAGGTTGCTGAACACGGCCCCGTCGACATATCGACGGCCGGCAACGTCCCAAGGCGGCAGATAGGGGGGCAGCCCGCTGCTGGCCATGGCACCGTCGAGAAGGCGGTCATCATCACGGTCGCCAAAGACAACGAGTTCCGCCGTATCGAGGCAGGCCGCCAACGTGTATGCCCGCACACCGGCCATCGCACGCAACTCACCGAACGTGGAGGCGCCTGTGGGAAGGTTGTTTTCGACGAACTTGGCCAATGCCTGATTGGTGAATAGGCTGGGCTGGTTGGTCACCAACCGCTGTAGGCCGCCCAACAGGCTGAGCGAACCTACCATGCCCTGGTCAACCTGCCGCCAAATGACCTGCTGGCGTCGGGCGCCTTCCGCCGTGGGGTCGGCGGCAAAGTGGATGGCATTGAGAGCCCCGGCGGAGGTTCCCACCACCAACGCCGGCTGGATGGGGCTTTCGGCCAGCACTTCCAACGCGCCGGACTGCATCGCCCCGTAGTTGCCGCCTCCACTCAGAACTACCGCCAGCATGCCGATTGGCTCCCTTTCTTTCGTGATGGGGCACCCCGTGCCGGCACCCCTTTGCACCAGCTATTCTCATTGTATCGAAGCTTCGCATCCCAGGTGGATGATATAATCTCGGCCATGTCCGAAATACCCGAGAGCGAACAGCCGCGCAACCCGAACTTCGAGCAGGCATTGGCGCAGAATTCGGAAGCACCCCCGCCCCCCGAGGCGGCACCCGCTGATGACCCACGCCAGTTCATCCGCTTCCGCCGCAGCTCGTTCTACGCTGTTTTGCTGCCAGTGGCCTTCGTCACCGGCGTCGCAGCCGGCTACTTGATGTGGGGCCGCGGCCCCGTCTCGGCCCCGGAAACCCTAGCGGACAGCCCGGCGGCAGTCGCCACACCATCTCGGATGAACGTCAGCGTCGATGACGACCCGTCCATTGGCCCCGCCAACGCCCCGATCACGATCATCGAGTTTAGCGACTTCAACTGCCCTTACTGCCGCCAGTTCAACCAGGTGACCTTCAAGTCGCTGATGGACGCCTATCCAAATCAGATCCACTTCGTGTACCGGGACTATCCAATCACCAGCCAGGAATCGTACGTCGCTGCCCAGGCGGCTGAGTGCGCCGGCGATCAAGGCGCATACTGGGCGTTTCACGACGCGCTCTTCTCGGGGCAGTACAATCTTGGCCGGGATGCCTATCAGGCCTACGCAGAGGCGTTGGGTCTAGACAGCGATGCGCTCCTGGCCTGCATTGACTCCGGCAAGTATGGGGATGAAGTCCAAAAGGACGCTCACGACGCCGCCAGCCTGGGCATCACCGGCACACCGACCTTCTTCGTCAACGGCCTCCCGATGGTCGGCGCCCAGCCGCTGGCGCAATTCACTCGCGTTATCGATGGCGAACTCAAGTAGCCCGGTCAGACCCCAACTGCCCCAACTCCGTTTGTGAAACCTTTCACAATCTCAGATCGCCAGCTCATCGGCCCCGTTTAGAAAATCGACCAACAGCCGGTTGAACTCCGGCGCCGAATCAATGGGCGTGGCGTGGCCCGAACGGGGAAACACTTCAAGCCGCGCATGGGGGAGACTCTCAGCCAGGACCATCTTGGCCGCCATGGGCACGATGCGATCCTCGGCACCGGCCACCACCAGGCTGGGCTGGCCTATTCCCGGCAACTCGTTTCGAACGTCAAAGGAAGCCACCGCCAGCAGCGTGCGAATGTAGGTTCCCCGGTCATTCCCGCCGATGCGCCTGGCCGCCACGCGCCGCAGATCGCCCTGAGACTCGTGCGGGAAGAGCGAGCGGGCCACCCATCGGCCCATCCAATCCATCCTGCCGCTCAGCAGCAGGGCGATCCGGCCGGCGCCGCTGAACGCCGAGGCCCAATGCAGTCGCAAACAGGCAAAGCCGTTCACCAGCGTCAACGAGCGTATCTGCTCCGGGGAATCGACCGCTGCCTGCAGCGCAACTAGCGCCCCCAGAGACAATCCCACCCAGTGCGCTGGGCCCAGGTCGAGATCCCGCGCCAGGTCACTCACATCCCCTGCCAGGTCCCGAATCCGAAAACGCCGGTCGGCTCGGGCAGACTGCCCATGGCCGCGAAGGTCCACCGCCAAAACCCTGCGCTCATCGGTCAACGCCGGCAGCTGCAGCTCCCAGTCATCGCTGCAGGATCCCAGGCCATGCAGCAGCACGACCGGCGGACGGGAAGGTTGAGCCGGTCCGTGGGTTTGATAGAAAAGACGCGTATCTCTCAAGTCCATCAGCGGCAATTCGGACACCTCAATTGGGTCGGCACCAATTTCACATTTCGAGTTCCCCATCGTTATACATGATGTAACCTTGAAGTCCATCTCTTGATGGGAGATTGCCCTTGCCAGACATACGCTTCGAAGACCTGATCGAGGCCCACCACGACGAGATCCACCGCTACTTGTGGCGATGGGCCTTGACCTCCAGCGGCTCCGACCCGGAGGCGGACGCTCAAGACCTGACGCAAGAGACTTTCTTGCGCGCCTTCAACGCCTTTGACCACCTTCGGCCCGGAAGCAATCACCGGGCATGGTTGTACAAGATTGCCACCAACTGTGCCCGATCAGCCTGGCGCAAAGCTGGCCGCGTTCCGACCGCTCCTGAAGCGGCAATTGAGAGGTTTCCCGAGCATTCGGCATCAGCGCCCGAACAGCACGTGGTCGATCGCGGCCGCGACATGATCCTGCGCCAGGCGCTGGCTGAGCTGCCGGTGAAGCAGCAGGCTGCCGTCACGCTGCGCCATCTGCAGGGTCTCGACTACCCAGCCATCGCCGCCGCTCTCGAATGTTCCGAAGACAGCGCTCGTGCCAATGTCTATCAGGGAATCAAGAAGCTGCGCCAATCCCTGGTTAGGCGCGAGGAGGTTTGAATGTCTCAATACCACGATCGTGACGAAGCCCGTTGGGCCGAAGATCTTCGCCGCTCGCTTCCCGCCCCGTCCGCCGAAGCGGCGGCCCAGTCTAGAGCACGAGTGAATGCCTGGTTCGAGTCCGCTGCCCCGACCATCGTCTGGCAGCGCTGGTCCACACCGATCGGGCCGCTCTTCCTGGCTGCCGGCGGCGAGGGGCTGATTCGCATCAGCTACCAGGAGTCGCAGGCGGCATTCCTGGCTGAGCTCGACCGGCGCGCTCGCCTTGTGGAGGACCCGGAAGTGCTGGCCCCGTACCGCCGCCAGCTGGCTGATTACTTCGCCGGTGAGCGGGACCGATTCTCGCTGCCCCTCGATCTATCTCGGTTGACGGATTTCCAGAAACGTGTTCTCACGACCATCGGCCGCATCCCGGCCGGCGCCGTCTGGTCCTACCGGCAGGTGGCCGAAGCCATCGGCAAGCCCAAAGCCGCCCGAGCCGTGGGGCAGGCATTGGGCAGCAACCCACTGCCCATCGTTCTCCCCTGCCACCGCGTGATCGCCAGCGATGGGAGCCTCGGAGGCTACGCTGGCGGTCTGCCCATCAAGCGCAGGCTGTTGAAACTCGAAGGAGCGCAGCTGATCTAGGCGCTGACCGCCCAGCAGCTTCATCCCGTCGGAAACCGCCCAATCGGCGGGACGCGTCTGTCGGCCATAATCCAGAATCACGACGCCGGATAGGATGAATTGCGGAAGACTTCTTGAGGCTGGCTAGCTGTAAGAGGCTTGAAGCTCTGCCACCGGCAGGGTGATCAACCCTTCCGACGGGTCACCTTCCTGGGAAACCTGCTTCGGGTGCAATGCAGTCAGATAGGCGACATACGCGCCCATGAGAGCATCGAGTTCGCCGGCGGACAGCAGATCGTCGAGCGGCAGTTCGCCGGTCAAGATATGATGCCGAGTGATCTCCTCCAACGCACGCATTGGATTGGGGATATCGAGGCCCTTGAGAAACAGCAAGAGCTGTCGCTGAAGCCGGCCTTCGAGTGTGTTCTTGGGCATGGGCTGTCGCTCGAGCAGGGCCGTGTAGGCGGCGTTCGGATGCAGCTCAAGCACCATCCGCTCCGAGGTCGGCTCGCCGACCACAAAGCTCCTATAGCCCAGCCCCTTGAGACGCTTGTGAAGTTGGTGGCCGCGTTGGATCCAGCCGGGAGCCAGCGCCACCATGCTGGGCGTATTGGCGATGCGAACGCCTCGCCGCCGCAGGGCATACTCGCACACCCGCCAGCCTCTCCAGGTGGCACCATCGGGCGGGAGACCATACCCGCGGCGGATATCTGCCCGTTCCATTAACCCGATCGGGGGGCCCTGCGGCGCATCCACCGCAGCCACGGCTGCCGATTGCCCGGCCGCGAAGGCCAACACGTCTTCCAAGCCTTCGCTGCCTTGGGCTACCAGGCACAGGTCAGCGTCAAGGGCGGCAAATGGCAGCGGCCGGTCGCCGGCCGTGGCATCTATCCCAATGAAGACCGCGTCATCGAATAACATATCCCCTGCCTCGACGCCGGAACGCAATACCCTCCCCAGAACCCGGCATCTCAACCTAGACGATACAGTAACTTGCGGCCAGTGTCCAACACAAGCGGCGTGACGATCTCAATTCGAGGAGCCGCCCATCAGCGCATCCGCCAGCGCCTGCCAACTGGCCTCGTCGGTGTGGTAGGGCGACAACCATGGGCGCTCTTCCGCCTCGCGTAGGGCGCGGGGCAAGCTTGCGCCGCTGCATAGGAGAAACGACACAAACACCCACCGAGTGCGATGACGGCTCAACCGACTGTGAAGCAAGATGGTCCGGCCATCCTGGAGGCAGTCCAACACAAAGCCGCCTGCCAGGCGGCGCGCTTCGACATCGGCGGTGTCTTCGTCGCCGATGTCCAGCCACAAGAAGGCAGATGGGGTCGGGCCGGCGAAGTGCATCGGCGCGCCCGGTGATAAGTGAACCACAGCATCGATCCCTGTCTGATCCTGAAAGGCTTTCCAGGTCTTGGGAATCTGGAAGCCTCCGGCGGCGAAGATCCGATCGTGGACCCAGCTCAAATTGACTCCTTTGGCCGGTTTGCCGTCTCGCCGGTCGAGTATACATCCCGCTTTTGACGCTCGCGAGGCGCCCGGATATACTTAGACCACATCCCTCTCAATCGATCAGCGGTTCGCTTGAAGGCGAGCAGCTGACCAATCCCCGCAGGAGGTACGCGCAATGGCTTCACCCGACCAAGAGAAAAAAGGCTTTCGCCTAACCTATGCCACGATGTTCGAGCCTCCCGAGGAACTGCATACCAACTATGAGGCCGCCCTGGCAGATCTCAAGGCCGGGATGGGCACGGATGTGCCCATGCTGATCGATGGCAAGGACGTACTCGCCAACGAGAAGTTCGAGAATATCTCACCCATCAACCAGGACTGGATGCTGGCAACCTTCCAGAAGGGCAATACCAAGCATGCCGAACAGGCTTTAAAGGCATCCCGCCGGGCCACCAAGACATGGTCCAAGATGCCCTGGCAGGAGCGGATCGCCATCATGCGCAAGGCGGCCGACAACATCAACGAGCGGATTTTCGAGTTCGGCGCCGTGCTGTCGATGGAGGTCGGGAAGAACCGGATGGAGGCCCTAGGCGACGCAGCTGAGTCGGCCGATCTGATCCGCTACGCCTGCGACCAGATGGAGGCCAACGATGGCTATGTGGTGCCCATGGGCAAGGACCCGCTCAAGGGGTACGACGCCACCAACACCTCGGTGCTCATGCCCTATGGCGTGTGGGTCGTGGTCAGTCCCTTCAACTTCCCGGCAGCCTTGACCGGCGGGCCGTCTGGCGCAGCGCTCGTGGCCGGCAACACGCTCGTCATGAAACCGGCCACCGACACGCCATGGACGGCGCGTCTGCTGGCTGAGTGCTTCCGAGACGCCGGCCTCCCCGAGGGTGCTTTCAACTACGTCACCGGCCCCGGCTCCACATTGGGCGAAGCTCTGATCGACAGCCCGGAGGTGGACGGAATCACTTTCACCGGCTCATTCGATGTCGGCATGCACATCTACCGGCAGTTCGCAAGCGGAAAGTATCCACGGCCGACGATCCTCGAAATGGGCGGCAAAAACCCCTCGATCGTCTCCCGCCACGCCGACCTCGAGCGCGCAGCCACAGGCATCGTGCGCTCAGCCTTCGGTCTGCAGGGCCAGAAATGCTCGGCGAACTCGCGCATCTATGCCGAAAAGCCCGTCTACGACGAGCTTGTCAAACTGATCGTCGAAAAGACGAAGGCCTTGTCGGTCGGCGACCCGACCGACCGCAGCACATTTATGGGCCCTGTCATCAACAAGGGCGCTTACGCCTCATTCAAGGAATTCACCGAGGAGCTGTCGCAATCCGGGACGTTCCTGACTGGGGGCAAGGTTCTCAGTGGAGGAGCCTTAGACAAAGGCTTCTTCTGCGAGCCGACCGTGGCCGCCAACGTGGCCCGGGATCAGCGCCTGTGGAAACAAGAGATGTTCCTGCCCATCACGATGGTGGAGGCCGTCGACAGCCTGGATGAGGCCATGGGCCTGGCCAACGATGTGGTTTACGGCCTGACATCCGGCTTCTACGGCACCGAAGACGAAGCCGACTGGTTCTTCGACAACATCCAGGCCGGCGTGAACTATGCCAATCGTCCCCAGGGTTCCACTACCGGTGCTTGGCCGGGGTTCCAGCCTTTCGGGGGTTGGAAGGGGTCCGGCTCATCGGGCAAGAACGCCGGCGGACATTACTACCTGCCGCTGTACATGCACGAACACATCCGCACCCTAATCCGCTAGACCACATTGGCGTGTCGCCGAGCAGTGACCCTCGGCGACACGCCGTTCATCTCACTCCCTATGCTCCGACGCCTGGGTTCAGCCCTGATCCTGATCGGCCTGGTAGTGATGGTGGTGTATTGGGTCTCTTCCACCATCGGCCAAGGCAACGCGCTCACATTGCTCGCCGGCGCCGTTTGCAGCCTATTCGGGTTATGGCTGCGGCGAAGGGCCGTCCCCCAGGCAGCCGCCGAGACCGGCCGCTTCCGTACGCTGAAGCGCCTGATGACCCCTCCGGACGAACCGGACGGCGATGCCGAATGACCTATATCCCATCTCCTGGGGGGAACACCTATTTGTGAAATTCCTCACAATCTGAGAGACCTGGAGGGATGTTCTCCTCGGCGTCGGACAGCCAGGATGATGTATCATGATCGTGCCTCCGAGTGTCACCACCACGGCCAAAACACAAATGACGGGACGGTGCTAAGTCACGATGCCTGACTACAACTTTGATTTGTTGGTGATCGGATCCGGTCCTGCAGGCCAACGCGCCGCCATCCAGGCGGCCAAGATCGGCAAGCGCGTGGCAGTGGCCGAGAGGCGATCCGTTGTCGGCGGCGTCTGTATCAATACCGGCACCATTCCCAGCAAGACCCTGCGGGAAGCCGCTCTCTATTTGTCTGGCTACAGCGAACGCGGTCTCTATGGCTCGTCCTACGCTGTCAAGGAACGCATCACGGTCGACGATTTGCTCTTCCGCGCCAACCACGTCATCCAGAACGAAATCGACGTCATTCGCCACCAGTTGAGGCGCAACGGCGTTGAGTTGTTCTCAGCCGAAGCCGCGTTCGTCGACCCGCACACATTGCGACTCAAGGAGGTCGACACTTCGAACGAGCGCCAGGTCAGCACAGATTTCGTTGTCATCGCCACCGGCACATCGGCCACGCGGCCGGAGCATATCCCCTTCGATCAAACCCACATCCTGGCCAGCGACGACATCATGCACCTCGACGCCATCCCGCGCACGCTGACCGTGGTCGGAGGAGGTGTGATCGGCTTGGAATACGCCAGCATCTTCTCGGCACTGGGTGTGCGTGTCACGGTCGTGGACCGCCGCCCAAACTTGCTGCCTTTCGTCGACGAAGAGATTGTGGACGCGCTTGTCTATCAGATGCGTCAGGATCGAGTGACTCTGCGGCTGAATGAAACCGTTCACCACATCTCACCAGAATCTGAAAACGGCAAGGGCGATGTGCGGATCGACCTCGAGAGTGGTAAGGAGATTTGGACAGAGAAGGCTCTGTACAGCATCGGGCGAACCGGCGCCACAAAGGATCTCAACTTGGCCGCAGCCGGACTGCACGCCGATGATCGCGGCCGGCTGTCGGTGGACGACAACTACCAAACCGAGGTTCCCAACATCTACGCTGCCGGCGATGTCATCGGCTTTCCCAGTCTGGCAGCGACGTCGATGGAACAGGGCCGGCTGGCCAGCTGCCACGCCTTTGGAATCCCGGCCAACAGCGTCCCCGAGTTGTTCCCTTACGGGATCTACACCATCCCCGAGATTTCGACCGTCGGACGGACCGAGGCAGAGCTCACCGAGGCAGGCATACCCTATGAAGTGGGAAAGGCACACTACCGCGAGATCGCCCGAGGCCAGATCATCGGGGATCAATCGGGGCTCTTGAAATTGATCTTCCACCTGGAGACACGCAAACTTCTGGCGGTTCACATCATCGGGTCCGGCGCCAGCGAGCTTATCCACATCGGCCAGGCTGTGCTGGCATTTGGGGGGACGGTGGACTATTTCGTCGAAACGGTGTTCAACTACCCCACCCTGGCTGAATGCTACAAGACGGCCGCCTTTGACGGAATCAACCGCCTCGGCTGATCTGTGAGCCATCATTCCATTCTCTGGCTCAAGGAGACATCTCCGTGACCAATGAGTTACCCGAACCGACCCAGCCCTCTTTCCTTCGACGGATCTTCATCAGCCCCGATGAACCCCGCCTGCGCGCTGGATGGCGCCTGCTGATCCATACCATCCTCTTGATCATCTTCCTGCTCATTTTCAGCAACATCTTCGGCGTGATCGGGTACCTGACAAACACGCTCGATCTGCAAGCCGTTGCCAGCGGGCAGGACCTGGGTTTGACTATTCTGACTCTCGCCACTCCGCTCGCGTTCACCCTCGCAACCTGGATCGCCCGCCGCTTCCTTGACCGGCGATCTTTCATTTCTCTCGGCTTCCGGCCCGATAGCCATGCATGGATCGATCTCGCCTTCGGATTCTTGCTGCCCGGGGTGCTCTTTGGATTGATCTACGCGTTCGAAGCTGGGATGGGCTGGCTCACCTACCAGGGCACAGCTTTGCAGAACGGCTCCTGGGGCGGGGCTTTCTGGGGCCTGCTGGCTGGATTGGTGCTGTTTATCATCGTCGGCTATCAGGAGGAACTGCTCAGCCGGGGCTACCACCTGCAGAACCTGGTGGATGGGCTTAACCTGCGTTGGGGCATCCTGCTCTCATCATCAGTGTTCGCTCTGCTGCACCTGGGCAATCCTTCTGCCGACTGGGTATCCACTCTCGGGATCCTTTTTGCAGGCCTCTTTCTCGCCTACGGTTGGGTCCGCACCGGCAAGCTCTGGCTGCCGATTGGATTACACATCGGGTGGAACTTCTTCGAGGGCACGGTGTTCGGGTTCCCAGTCAGCGGGACAGGCGGCTTCAACTTCATCCATCAGACGGTTGCCGGGCCCAAGCTGATCACCGGAGGCGGATTCGGCCCAGAGGCAGGGCTGGTGGTCTTGCCAGCGTTGGCGCTGGGTGCCGTCGCCATCTGGTGGTACACGCGCCAGCGGTCCGTGCAGATGCCGCCCGTTCCCGGCCCAGCCGACCGACGATGGGGCCCTGCTATCACCCAGGAATGAAGGCGGGCGGGTCGAAGCCTATCCTTCATTGAAGGTCAGCAGCGTTTACCGGCGCGCACGATCCTGACGCCTTGCCGCTCGAACAGCGGACATCCGAGCAGGACTCGCCCTGCGCACCGATCTCACTCTTGCCAAGCCCGCAAGCCCCACTTGCCTGTCGTCACTCCGATCTCCTATTTCCCCGCGGCCGAAGTCCTCGGAAGACGCTCGCTGCTACTTCCTTCTTCACCCTGATGAGAGAACAAAGTGGACGGCCAATGTCTTCCCAAAGAAACCGGCGATCGGATTATCATAGGGGATAGAGAGCAGCGTGGCATGGATCCAGAGTGGGAAGCAATCACTCGCCCCGCGAGCATTCATTCTCATGTACCACGCGTCGTCTTGAGCCTGCGCTCTGACGGCGTTCAAGAACACTACCATTCCGTCCTACATGGCACTCGAAAGGAGCCCAACTCATGGCTAAAGTAGCAATCAACGGACTGGGCCGCATCGGCCGCGCGGCGTTCAAGGTGATCCTTGACACCCCGGGCCTGGAACTGATGGCTGTCAACGACATCGTCCCGATTGACAACATCGCCTATCTGCTTAAGTACGACACCGTGTACGGCCGTTACGGCAAGAAGGTGGAACACAAAGATGGGGAGTTGATGGTCGACGGGAACTCGATCAAGTTCTTCAGTGAGCGGGACCCCTCTCAGCTCCCTTGGAAGGAGCTCGGTGTCGAAGCGGTCTTTGAATGCACCGGCGTGTTCACCAAGAAAGCCGATCTCGAGAAGCACCTCCAAGCCGGCGCCAAGCACGTCATCCTTTCGGCACCCACCAAAGAGGCCGAAGTGATGACCATCGTCCACGGCGTGAATTCGCCAGAAGGCGAGGCGCCCTCGGTCATCTCATGTGCCAGCTGCACCACCAACTGCATCACGCCTGTGGTCGAGATCATGGGCCGTCGGATCGGAGTCAAGAAGGCCATCATGACCACGATCCATGCCTACACCTCCACCCAGGCAATCGTCGATGCACCGTCGAAAAAGTTCCGCCGGGGCCGGGCCGCCGCCGCCAACTTTGTCCCCACGTCCACTGGGGCCGCCATCGCCACGACCAAAGCGCTCCCTGAACTGGAGGGCCGTTTCGACGGCGTCGCCATTCGGGCTCCCATCCCTGTGGGATCGATCGCAGACATCGTCTTTGTGACCGAGCGAGATACCAGCGTGGAAGAACTCGGCGAAATCTTCCGCGAGGAAGCCGCGACGGACCGCTACGAGAAGGTCCTCGCGGTCTCCGACGACGAACTCGTGTCATCCGACATCGTGGGCGACTCGCACGCTTCGATCATCGACCTTCCCATGACCCAGGTCGTGGACGGCAACCTGGTCAAGGTGATGGCCTGGTACGACAACGAGTGGGGCTACACCAATCAGATGATTCGCGAAGCCTCACGCATGCTCGGCGTGTAGCTGCTTCGCTTCCGCCGATACCGAAGGCCGGGGAGTGCGAGAACTCCCCGGCCTTTTCTATCCATCATTCCCAAGCTCCGCCACCGGCCTCCTGCCTGGCTCCGAAACTGCCTCTTGACAGAACAGCACGTTTGTTCTATTGTTGGGCAACACAGAACACCTGTTCTACAGGAGGTTTGTCATGTCGGCTATACCGTCCACCCGGAAGAATCCATTCATTGCTCCCGATTGGCGAGGCGTGCTCCGCCGAGCCATCCGCCAGGCACCTGCCCAACGCGGCCTGATCTTTGGCATGGTCCTTGTCGTCGCCCTGGTGGCCTTTGAA
>Ga0315556_1000314_pt1 | contig 29121 bp, 27 predicted proteins | sample SalMarSW160310MG_FD_202112 | JGI IMG/M metagenome (GOLD analysis project Ga0315556, IMG submission 202112) | Salt marsh sediment microbial communities from the Plum Island Ecosystem LTER, Massachusetts, United States - Salt Marsh Sediment SW1603-10 ...
TTTTTCGCTTAAATTTTACTCTTTTTCCCTTCATTTTATTCCCTATAAATATTTTGTTTTTGTCAGCAGTATAAGGTTTTTCATTCCTTTTGAAGAATTTTTGAGTTTAAAGTTATACTTTTAAAAATTTAACAAATCTATTAAATAAAACTATAGTCCAAAGGGATGAAAAAGGAGCTACATCGTTCGATGAATTTATTCCTCACTTTTTTTAACTGCCTTATATCATTATATCTCCTCATTCAGTTTCGTGAACTCATCCATCTTTTCTGATCCAAGCAACATAGCAATCCATCGTGTTCTTTCATTGCTTTCAAAAACAAACTTCAATGTCATCGTCAATGGTATAGAAAGAATTGCCCCTACCAATCCAAGCAGGCCTCCCCAAAAAATAAGCGATAGAAAGACGACCAGCGTAGAGAGCCCAAGTTTCCTGCCCATCAGACGTGGTTCAATAATATTACCTATAACAAAATTGACTGCAAAATATCCGGCAGCCACCAGCACTGCGCTTCCAAATCCCAACTGAATAACAGCTAAAATTACTGCTGGAATGGCAGCCACCACAGATCCTATATTAGGAATGTAGTTGAGTAGAAAAGCCAGGAAACCCCAAAGTATTGGGTAATCTACACCGAGAATGTACAACCAAAACGCGATTAGTATACCTGTGGCTAAGCCGATGAGAGTTTTAATGATCATGTAGTGGTTCATATCATTAGCGAACTTTGTGAACTGAGGAAATTTCTGTTTTGGATCGCCAAGTATAGCGCGGAGTTTTAAAGGAAAGCTTGAGACTTCAAGCAAAATAAAGGCTACTGTAAGCAGAATTAAAACAAGATCAGAGAGAACAGAGCTCAAGCCAGTTAACAAATCTGCTGTAAGTTTCATTATTGCTTCCGGATTAACATATTCAAGGAAAAAATTCTCCTGGACAACAATGCCCTTGCTTTTCAAAATTACAATAAGTCCCAATACTTGTTCTCGAATTCGTGATTGTAATAATGGCAGGTTATCTGAAAAGCTGCTAAAGGATGCACCGATCTGTACACCAATAAGAAGGAGAATAACAACCATACCAGCCATGACAATTAAAACTGCAAATCCAGATGGAATCTTTTTTCCCTTTAACCAGAGTACTGGCGGGGTTCCAAGCAGTGCAAGAAAAAAAGAGAGGAGGAACAAAACAACAACGGATTGCGCAAGATTTATCCCGGCGATTATTATTACAAATGCTGCAGCTCCGATTAGGAAACGCATTCCTCGAAAAGAAATACTTTGCTCTGTCATAATAATAATTAATTAGATTTTATTTTAGTTTTAAATCTGATATCATTGCTACCGCCGATATAAAGTAAAAAACCACAAACCAGGGGAGATATTCTTTTGCAAACAAATATCCAAGGAAGCCAATAGTAGAAACTGTTGAAGCAGCTAATACAGTTGGAATACCAGTAAAGCCTTTTTGTTTATATGCCGCAAAGTATGCCAATCTTATTGATGCAGCACCGATATTTAAAAATCCGGCAATTAGCATTGCAATACCAGTTATCCCAATAAACCAACCAAATACAACTGATGCAGAAACCGCCATAAAATCGGTAAAGCTATCAAGGTAAACTCCTAATGCTCCTCCACCAATTGCCCTTGCTAATTTTCCATCAAAATAATCAAAAAGGAATTGTGTTAGTATAAGCAGGAATGCAATTACTAATAATCCTTCAAAAGAGAAATAGACTGAGAAAGAAACACATAGCAAACCAAGCAGTGTAAGCGTATCTGGCAATCGGAGAGTACGAAGTTGATTAAATAACATAGTTATTTTCCCTTGCAGTTCATTGAGGATTTTAACTTTGTCCTCAATTATTATCACTACTTGTTATAAAAATATTTTGACACTAAACGTTTTCAAACTGCACGACGTCCACGAATTAAATTAACTAAGATCATTATAATTGCGATGACCAATAGAATGTGAATAACACCTCCCATAGTGTAGGAAGTTACAAATCCAAGAAACCACAAAACTATTAGAATAACTGCGATTGTATATAACATAGTAAGTATCCTTTTGGATTAAATTTTAAGATTTCAATCTGTTATGAATCTACGAAGAGATTTGCAGCAGTTCCATCGGGCGAAAGGATGAAAAAGGGACTACATCTTTTAGGTGAGTTTATTCGGCACCTGACTATGATTAACTTCTATCGGCTGAAAAGTTCTACGGACAGTCCCTATATTAAATTATTAATTAGAAGAAGCCTCCCAGCAGCCAGCTATCTTGTGCCATCTTCAAAAGTATTTTAAGCTCAGCAGAACCTTCTTTCAAATTGATCATCGTGGAATCAAAATTTTCTGCTGCTGTTGTATTCATTAACAGTCTTCCTATCGTTCCTTCTCCTGATTGTAAGCTGTTCGTAATCGCTGCTAAATCAGAAGTAATATTGGATGTATATTGGATGGTAGATTTTATAGCAATCAGAATACTGTCTAGCTCACCCGCCTTGTCCATAACTACCTTAAACCCATCTGAACCTTCTTTTAAATTAATAATAGTAGATTCGATATCCTTTCTCCACGATTTATCCATCATCAGCCTTCCAATGGTTCCTTCTCCTGACTCTATATTAGTTGAAATCTTTGCCATATTTTCTGTAATACTTGAAGTATTGTCAATCGTTGTTTTTAATGATTTAATTATGTCGTCTACAGAGATTGGTTGAGACGTTGCGATAACATCGTCATTTTCAATAGTTTTTTTCCCGCCTGTTCCGGGACTAATGATTAAAACTTTATTGCCCATAAGCCCTTCCGAACCAATACTTGCAACTGCATCCTTCTTAATAAACTGCCGGGTGTTTTCATCAACAAAAATTACTACTCTCACTGAGGTATCACTAATTATATTGATGTTATCTATTGTCCCTACATTTATTCCTGATAACCTTACATTGTTACCAACCTGGAGTCCCCCTACATCTTTAAATACCCCACTAAGACGAAAGGTGCTTCTGAATAATTGCTGCTTCTCACCGATAAAATATATTGCAAAAATGAATACTGCTATTCCAAGCGAAATAAATATTCCTAGTCTGACTTTTTGATTTATTTTTTTTTTCATTTGATCTACTCCTGCTTAATTGCCTAATCTATTATTCAAAAAATGATCTTATCCATAGGTCTGTGGATTTCTCAAGGTCGTTAAATGTTCCTTCTGCAGCACAGATTCCATCTTTGATTACAATAATTCTATCAGCTGTTAGCTTGGTACATTCAATATCATGAGTAATAATGATGGAAGTGGTATCATATTTTCTTTGTACTTCAAGAATAAGATTACTTATTTCTTTTGATGTTATGGGATCCAACCCGGTTGTAGGTTCATCGTAAAGCATTATCTCAGGTTTTAAAATCAAAGTTCTAGCTAAACCTAACCGCTTACGCATACCTCCGGAAAGTTCTGAGGGCGTTTTATCAATTGCTTTATCAAGTCCTACATCGTGCAATGCTTCTTTTATTATCGATTCCAATTCTTCTTTCGGTATCGTACTTAATTGCTTTCTTAATGGGAATTCAAGATTTTCTCTAACTGTCATTGAATCATAGAGAGCACCGCTTTGAAAAAGGAAACCGATTTTTTTTTGTGTCTCAATTAGTTCCTCATCCTTCAGTTCATTTATATTTTTACCAAGAATAAAAAGTTTACCATCATCAATCTCAACCAATCCAACAATACATTTGATAAGCACTGATTTGCCGGTTCCCGATTGTCCGAGTATTGCAAGGTTTTCTCCTTTATTAATCACAAGATTAATATCCCGCAGTACGTGATTATTCCCGAATGACTTCTTAAGATGTTCCATCTTAATTACAACGTTACCGTGCTTCTTATATTCAGTTTCGTTTTTAACTTCTATATCAATTACATTCTCTGGCATTTTTCTAACTGGTCATTTTAGTTTTGTAGCACACTTGTAATTTGTACTGCTATCATATCTATTATAAAAACCATTAGTGATCCGAATACCACGGCTGAATTTGCCGCTTTCCCGACACCTTCAGTTCCTTTATTTGAATAATATCCTTTATATGTTCCGATAAGCCCGATTGCAAACCCGAAGAAAAAGGTTTTGATTACAGCAGGGAACAGATCGCTAAATTCCAGGCTTTGAAATATCTGAGAAAAAAACAAATAAATACTTACATCTCCTTTTATGTTAACGCCGACAAATGATCCTAATAAACCGACACCATCAGCAAATATTACCAACAGTGGAAGCATTAATGTTGCAGAAAGGATTCTTGTCACAACAAGATATTTGAACGGATTATTATCCGAAACCTGCATCGCATCAATTTGTTCGGTAACATTCATTGATCCCAGCTCGGCTCCGATCCCTGACCCAACTTTTCCAGCAAAGATCAGCGCGGTTATAACAGGTCCTATTTCACGTATAATTGAAACGGCTACCATCGCAGGTAACAACGATTCAGATCCAAACTTTGCCAGAGTAGGTCTCGATTGAATAGTTAGCACCAGCCCAATAATAAATCCGGTGATAGCTACCAGAGGAAGAGATTTATAACCAATCAGAAAGGATTGTTTCATTAGTTCATTAAACTCATACGGCGGTTTAATTACTTCTTTGAAAAAGTGCAAAGTAAAAATTGCAAGCGAGGCAACTTCTAAAAAGAATTTTCTAAATATTGAATCGGGAACAATCTCTGAAGATTCTGCCAAGTTGACTTTGGCTTGCTTCTTTTCAATATAGGACTGCTGCAAAACTATTTTTGTCATTTAATTCATTTCCTGAATAATTAAAAATTACCTGCACTTCCCATTTTGGAATAGCTTGATTACTGCTCTAATCTTCTCTTTATTACTTAATTGATGGTAATATCTGTATATGATAATATGTAGAAATATCATTTTGCACAATACGGTAAAGGGATGAAAGGGGAACTACATCTTTTAGATGAGTTTATGTAATGCCTTAACAAGAGGAGAGCTAAACGTAGATGAAAATTTATAATACTGTGACAAATTATTTTAAAATCTGTCCGGGTTTTGCCATTCTTCTTTATTTCTGGAGTTTGCGGGAAAAACGTTGAACGAGTATGCGATTATGAAAAAAATAAAAAAGACCCGGATAATTTTCCGGGTCTGTTTTTCATATAAAATTTAAGGCTTCTTTACAGTTTAGCAATGCGATCTACTACAATCTCCACCCGGCGATTGTTGGCTCGTCCTTCGGCGCTTGTATTATCCCCAACAGGTCTATCTTCACCGATTCCCTTCGCTTGAATAAGATTACCTGGATAACCGCGTGAAATTAGATATGAGCGCACTACATCCGCCCGCTTTTGAGACAACACCATATTGTATTGGGAAGACCCCTGTGAATCAGTGAAACCTTCAACGGTGAGCTGTCTTTCTTTGGTCACAAGGAGTGCATCAGCGACCTTGTTTAGCCGATCCAGTGCTGCAGGCAAAAGTGTCGATTCGTTTGAAGCAAAAAGTACACTACCTGAAAGTGTTATTACAAGACCACGTTCTTCTTCCTTAACTGCTGCAAGTTTAACAAGATCTGCTAATGCATCAGCCGCAATCTTCTCAGCATCAATCCTTGCATTTTGTTCAATAGAAAGCTGCTCTGTGGTGTTCTTCATAATTTCAGCCTGAGTAACTTCGTAATCTTTTTTAGCTTTTTCTGTTGCTAAGTTTTCAGCAAATGTAACAGCAAGTGCCTCGGCTAACTTTGATTTGCGATCCGCTACATATGAGAGATCAAGCGTCTTATAAGAATCAGGATCTTCCAGGAAAGATTTTTCTGCGAGGTCCAGGGCCGTTTTTGCTTTGTGCAATTCTGCCGGTACTAATTTTCCTGCCTGCCCTGTGATTGCTTGCTGGTAAGACATTCGCGCATCGACTAATTCCTGTGGGGGTGCACTTGCGCTGCAGCTAATGAGCAGCCCGGCAAATGCTATTGCAATAAAATATATCATGAGTTTCATAAGTTAATTCCTTTCTTCTGGTAAGTTATTGTCCTGTCTAAGCTTTTTTACACGCTCTATTGCATCAATGGCTTCCTTCTTGTCAGTATCGCTTCGTGACAGTGCTACAGCCAGTTCGCCGTCAGCGCTTGCACGCAACAGCATTGACTCGGCTTTTTCTTTGTCACCATTTTTTGCAAACATCTGTGCTTTTTCCAGCTCTTCTTTCGCCAGTTGTAAATAGAGAGATGCACTGGAAATATCGGTTGCACCTACCTCTTCTGCTGCACGAATTGAAGAAGTGGTCGATTCTTCATCTATAACAGCCGGACTGCTACCACATCCTGTAACCAATATGCCGAAGATAAAACTCCCTGCAAGTATGGCTATTTTCATATTCTTCATTGAATTCTCCTTTTAATTATAATGTAACATTATTTCCAATTTCTGTTATTCAAAACAGAAAATCATGCTTTAATTTTACAATAATGTACCGATGACAAACTCTAAATGATATAGAGCGGAAGGATGAAAAAAGTATTAATACAATAGATAGAGTATAACTGGCGGTTTATTGTTATTTTCAGTTGATGAGTAGTTTAATTTTTTTGATTATTATTCTTATTCACTTGCCCACTATAGGAAATTTGGTTCTACGATTTTAGAATTCCTTTTGGGATTATTTCTTGTCAGGCAGTCTTGAACTTCAGCTTGACTAAGATTGTTCAATTGGAACTGCCGGAGAAGACCCTTGATGACCAAATCCACTTGTGCGCCGGTGGGCACAAACAGCATCACAACATTAGGTTTTCGAAACAGTCTGATGCAATCAATGATGTTCTTCACACCATGGCTGTTGGTGTTGTTTGGGGCTAACTTCTTCAGTTGTGCTTCGTCCTTGATCTGATCCTTGTCATAACCTGTCGTTGCACAGGCATCGTCAACTATATTTAGCACAAGGATGCACCCTATAAATCCCAGCGTGATCATGCGGATTTCATGACTTGGCTTTATTTGTATGCTTGTTATAGTTTTACCTCCAATGTTTGTAAATAAATTGGTGTTATTGATTTTCACTTTCTTCATGGTCGTACTAATTGGCTATTGGAATCACACTAAGAAAAATAAAATCTGCCCAAAGAAAATTATCGTCTATCAACCGATTTGCACTTGTTTCACGTAGCTTTTTATATCAATCTTTGGGCAGCAATGCAGTAGCTGCTAAAAGTCTTAATTGAAGAAACCTTGCTTCCGTTCGATACAAATTTCAGTGCTTTCTTAAAAATCCGGGCTATATAGAAATATTTCTATTATACCATTAATGTGCATATTAGTTAGCCTCCAAGAACACGTCCTTGAAAATCAGTTATTGGTTATCTTTATCGGTGAATACATCATTAATTGCGTTTGCAAGACTGTCCAAATCATTGTCAAACTCTTGTTTGAATTCTTCCCAATTATGTTTTCCTTCATACTTGTAATTATTTAACTTTTTCTTTAGCCCGATATTTTTTTGCTCTAACGTCAATACTTTATTTTCATATTTAGCCTTGAATTTTTCACTCATGGTTTCCATTTTCTTTTTGAATTCGTCAATACGTTTTTCGTTAGTGCTAATTTCCAATTCCACATCGCTCTTGAACTGCTTCCATTCTCTTTCATATTGAGCTTGCGTATCTTTTAAATTCTGGTTTGCTTGTTCAATACTTTCCGAAGCATCTTCAGTGGTTTTTTCTCGGTTGTTATCACAACCGGTTAATAGAGATCCTGCTATCAACAGGATCGCCGGTAAGATGAAATATTTGTTTTTCATAATGCTCCTTTGCAGATAGTTTAAAAACATTTACATGCTTAATATCCTGTAAGTCGGAAACGCTTATTAAATATTAAGTGTAATAGTTTTCTGAATACAACAATATGATATACAGAAGTTGAGGATTGTTCAATCCTGCAAAGGGATGAAAAGAGAACTAATCCTATTGGCTAAGAATAACTTGTTTTTAGGATTAATGCACACGATGTCTACTAATGATTCTAACTAAGACCAAAATAATTGCGATTACTAGAAGAATGTGAATAACACCACCCATAGTGTAGGAGGTGAGTAGCCCAAATAGCCAAAAAACTATCAGAACAACTACGAAATTATTTAACAAAGCAAATATTCTTTCAATTTAAATTTCAATGTTTAAGTTTTATGCGAAGCTATGGAATGAAGTATTGTGGTTCAATCCTGCAAAGGGATGAAAAAGGGACTACATCTTTTTGTTGGTTTACTTATCACTTGCTCAAGAGAAGAGTTGTTAGCAGATTAAAATTTTGCTTTCGCTTCTTGATTTCTAATTTCTTTTAATTCAAATTCGATGGTCCCATACCCCAGAATATCCCTTAGAACTCCCATCAATCCACCACCTCCAATTATTATTTTGGCTTTTATTAAACCGATACCTTCTGCATACCATTCGGTTACTTTGTTTTTAGCATTATTAGCTCCTTCAATAATAGATTCTATTTTTATTGCTTCGAATCTCCCGGCTTCCGTCATAATAATTTCCTTATCAATAGCTTTTCCATTAACCTTCACTTTATTCATATCACCATCTGAATATTCTTTTCCTTCCCACTCCCACTCCATACCCGGAGACAAGGGGAGAGGAAATCGTAACAACGGTTTTCCATACGTGAACGTTGCCTCTTTATTAATAAATAGAAATATTTTTAAGAACTGGTATGTTTCTGTTACATAAACTCCATCTTCCTTTATTATCAATGCCTGTCTGTACTTGAAGTCATCCGCTTCGCTCGAACTGATAGTGAATCCTCCTTCTTGATAATATTTTGTTATACTTTCCCCAAACGAGGAATTATAAATCAATATTTCATTATCATTAGGCGGAAAGTATGAATTTACATTTATAACGGTTTTTTCTTTCTCTAACGTAGCATCACTAAAAGCAGGAAATAATAAGAGGGGCAGTATGAAATAAATGTAATTACTTTTCATAATAATTATACTTTCTTAGTTAAATTTCCCAGTAAGACTTAATATTTTTCTTCTACCGTATAGATGGTAAAAGGGAGATTCTGTAATTGCAATCTGACTTTAGTATTGTTCTTTTTCTTAAATGTTATTATTTCTAAATAAAATCCCGACTGTAAACGATGTATATTCACAGCCGGGTTAGGTACTTAAAGGGCAAAGAAAAATCATTGAAAATAGGAGAGGTAATTTTATTTTGATCTTATCCTTGCTGAATAATGATATAAAAAAATAGATGCTGGATCAATCGTCCATAAGGATGAAAAAAGAACTAATCCTTAAATATGTTCGGACGTCGAATACTTCAACAGGAACTACCGGATATTTTTCTGAAATGAAATCCATAAATGCTAAACAGGATCGCCAAAGAAAATAGCTGAGGTTTTCTGAAGAGAGACCAGAAAAATAATTTCCAGTAGTATATTCTTTCCTCACCCATAATTCCAAGTTTAATTATTGATCTGAACAGCGCAAGAATATAATTTGGATTAACATGAAAAGCTTTTTTCTTCTTTAGTTCAAATTCCTTCATAAACCGCATAACACGTTCGTAATAATATTTAGGTGAGTAAATTTTATTCAGGATTTTCTGATATCCATCGAGAAGTATTTTTAAATCCATCCTCGGAATAAAGTTAGTAGAAAAGTCGGTGTTATTGCCGTTGAAATCTTTAAGCATTCTTCCTTCGTTTTCTAATCTTTTTTGAAGCTTTGTGCCTTTTGGTGCGTTTAATAAACCAACCATTGCTGTTACTATTCCGCTGTCCTGTATAAAGTCGGTAAGCTTTTCAAAAATTGAAGGCGGATCATTATCAAATCCTACAATAAATCCTCCCTGTACTTCCAATCCGGCACTCTGAATTTTCTTCACACTTGAAATGAGATCACGGTTCCTGTTCTGAGTTTTGTTACACTCAACCAAGCTTTCTTCATTTGGAGATTCAATCCCTATAAACACGGCTTCAAATCCTGCCTTCACCATCAATCGCATTAGCTGCTCATCATCTGCAAGATTAATTGATGCTTCCGTGTTCAGGTAAAAAGGATTTTTCCTTTTCTCCATCCAATCAGCTATTGCTGGTAGAATTTCTTTTTTAAGTTTAACTTTGTTGCCAATGAAATTATCATCCACAAAAAAAACGGGACCCCGCCAGCCAGAATAATATAGGATATCTAATTCAGCTATAACCTGTTCTTTTGTTTTCGTACGCGGTTTTCTTCCATAAAGAACCGTTATATCGCAAAAGTCACAATCATAGGGGCATCCCCGTGAATACTGTAGATTCATAGAAGTATAATTATTCATCGTTAATATTCCCCAAAGAGGTAAAGGTGTAGTTTCAATATCCGCCCAGTTCTCTGATGTGTACTTTTGTTTTTGTTTTCCCTCTTCAAGATCCATTAAAAATTGTGGAAGAGTGATCTCGGCTTCATTAAGAATCAGATGATCGACGTTATCGTAATATTCCGAACTGCTTGTAAATAATGGTCCGCCGGCTACAATCTTTGTGTTCAACTTTTTGCATCTTTGTATTATTTCATCGACTGAATCACTTTGAATTGACATTGCGCTAATGAAAACATAATCCGCCCAGAGAATATCGTCATCTTCCAGCCTGGTGGCATTCAGATCAATTAATTTTTTATTCCAATCTACCGGAAGCATAGAGGCAACAGTTAGTAATCCCAGGGGTGGAAAGCTTGCTTTCTTCGAAACAAATTTTAATGCGTGCTTAAAACTCCAGAAGGTATCGGGATACATTGGATAAGCTAAAAGTATGTTCATGTGTCTTTTCCGATGATGATTGAAAATATCATTAAACTGCAATCCGTTCTTCTTCAGCTTTCAAATATGCATTCTGATCGTGATATATTGCACCTTCAGGTAGCCATTCCCACAATGGACCGAGTTCTTTTTTAATAATATTTTTATAGAATTGCGGGAGGTGGGTTGTTTCCTGTTCGAAATAATCACGGAACTTTACATCCGAGTTAAGCTGTTTAAGTATTTGTTTATTATAATTAACTCTGCCGAATCCTTCTTCAGATATCGCACGTACAACATTCATCCAGCGCGGGATAAATGCTTTTGTAGCTATCAGCCTTTTTATGATTGCACTCCAGGCAAATGTGTGTTCACCAAGACTTATAACGTGAGAATAAAATTCCGTCCACGAATAATTTAAAGGTGTTACGTTCATTGAGTGATTGTTATCCAGAAAATGGAACGGGAAAGGTATTACCCTGTTTAATTCCTGGTATTCAAGATTAAGGGGTGCTGCCTGCCCGAATGCAGATAAAAGTGAGTAGCCGGGGAATGCACCCGGTGTCATATCTACAAATTTCTTTGTAAGCTCAAATGGTTCTTCGCCTTTGTCTGCATCGAGTCCTAAAACAAAATTGGTTTGTACATAAGGGATGTAACGAAGAATCATGTTAATCTGATCTGAAACAAGATTTACTTTATCCATACCTGTAGTACTTCCGGTTTTGGATTTATTTCCAAGATCGAACCAGGATTCTATTCCGGGAAGCATTGCTTTGAATCCATTACGACTAAGCCGTTTAACATGTGGTTCGGATAAAATCGATAAGCTGCTTTCGGCAATGAAGTCTATACTGTTTTCAGGCACAACTTCTTCGATTGCATCCATATACTCATTAAATCGTATTCCAAAATTCGGATCATGCCAGCCTACAACCGGACGTTTAAATTTGGTAAGCAGAAACTTTAAGTCTTCTTTCATAATCCCGAAGTTTAAAGGCTGGTATGCGACAGTTGAATCGATACAAAAGCTGCATGTATAAGGACAGCCTAAACTACCAAGCATTGGAACTAATTTTAAGAATGGGGCTTTTTTCAGAGTAGGTTCAATAAATTTCCATCGTTCTTTTACCCCAGGCAAAAATAATGGCTGGTTTTTAGAAGTAAGATATAAACCATAAGGACGATGGGCTGTACAATCATCAAGAATATCTTTAATAACTTTTTTATCAGTAAACCCGGTTACATAATCAAAATAGTTTAACGCATCATCAGGATAACATCGTGCATGCGGACCACCCAATACAGTTACAGCACCGCGAGAACGCAGAAGATTGCTGAGTGCATAAGAAGTCTGGGCTCCCTCAGTAAATGCACCGATAAAAATCAGATCCGCATCTTGCGGAAGTTCATTCATCAGATTCTCTTTTCCCGTATAACAAACGTAAGTAACGTTATGTCCTTCTTCTTCACACCAAACTCCTATTACCTGCGGCATTATGCTCGCAAAGTTCGCATTCATTATCCGGGCGAATAATTTCTTGTTTGGCTTTTTTGATACGAGATCTATTATCCCTATTTCTAACTTTCGGTTCATAATAACACCTGCTTGTCCTGTTTTTATTAATACAAAAATAAAATAAAAATTATGGATAGCACACAGTTCTGCCCATAATAAACGCAATAAAAAGATATCAAAAGTATTTATCACAACAAATGAATCTAATGAATGGAAAAAGGATTAATCCTTTAGACTGACATGATACAGTCAGTATAAAGATAAAAGTCATACAATCCTTTTAACCACTACAACAGTAGCATCATCTTCCCATTTCTTATTATTACCGAATTTGTTCGCAGCCAGGAAAATTGCATTTAATATTTCTCCGGCGTCCTGATCTTTATGTTTTACGATAACATCTTTTAGAAGCGCCGATCCGAATTCTTCTCCTTTAGTATTTTGTCTTTCTATAATACCATCACTGAATAATACCAGAACACCTCCCTGATAGATTTTCAGGTAAGATCGTCGTATCTCGATTTCTGACAATGCACCAAAAACAAGCCCTGTTGATTCTAATTCAGTTACTCTATCCTGATAAACCATAATTGGTGACGGATGTCCCGCATTCACATAAAATAAATTACCGTTTTTTTCCATTTCTGCATAAAAGAGTGAGATAAACTTTGTAGAATAGGCACTCTGCCAAATCACCCTGTTCAATTTTTTTAGGGTATGAACCATCTTCATCTGATTTTCCAATCCCATACGTAATCCAATAATTACATCACGTGCCATTAGCGCAGCCGGGATTCCATGCCCGCTTGCGTCTCCTATACAGAATCCAAACTCGTCCTCATTGAATTTATAATAGTCGAATATATCGCCACCTACTAGTTCTGCCTGTTGAGAATTTCCTGCAATTTGATAACCGGGAATTTGAGGAGAAGATGTTGGGAGTAAGCTTTTCTGGATCAGAAATGCTTGTTCATATTCATTTTTAATGGATTCTGATAAAAGTCTGTAAACCAATACTGCTCTTACCGCATTGAGGCAAAATTCAATTTCCTCACGTATCCACCCACTTCTTAATTCAAATATTAATATCCAGCTATGTTCCTGGTTATTTACATTAATTGCTGCCGGTATAGCATAATCTTTTTTGTTGGTGTCTTTTATACCTATACCCGATTCCGGGTCATCAAAAATATATGTTTTAGAGTTCAATATGGATTGTACGGCATCTGAATTTACTGAAAGGTTTTCCTCAATGTCTATATGCTCTAGATTCGAAAGAGAAGATACCAGAAAATAATGATCGCTATTCTTTTCATAAATACGTCCTTTCCCGATATGAAGATCGGTACCAAACGTCTTCTCAAGCTCGTTTACGATATTGAATAAAAAGTCTGTTCCGGTTTCAACTATATTTATTTTATTTAACAGGGAATCCAGTTTCCTGTAAAATTCTTTTGGTTCAATCATCTGCAGTTAAGGTAAATTAACAGTAATAGCTTCCGAGCAAGATATGTTATGATGCACTAATGGAGTTAGTTCACTGCTAAGAAAGGCTTCTACACCCTCCAGAGAAGCTCTGGGCACGGCAGCCCATGTAACATATAAATCCGGTCCATATTCCTGCACCTTTTTATCCATTTGCATTTCAATTAGTTTATCTCTGATAGCCCCTTGTCCAACACTTACAACATTACACCTATCATCTCCATACCAGATTACGTAAGCACCAATCATGTTATCAAAATGTTCATTATTTAAGTTAATTATTTTTAACCGGCACTTTGATTGGAGCATGCATTTACACCAAAAAACATTCATTTAATCACCTATTTCTATACTTCTACTTCCTGTTTAATTATGAATCAATTATTGATTGTTGAAATGCTTTTTGCAATTGATTTTAGTGTCTCGCCCGTATAAGAATAATTTGCAATTTCCAGGCGTGTGTGCAGCGCGAGTTTCTCCATAATGTTATGAATATGACTCTTAACAGTAAACGTTGATATATGAATCTTTTGTGCTATATCTTTGTTGCTCAGCCCTTTACCAAGTAGTTCGATAACTTCCCGTTCACGTTTTGTCATACGAACGGCTTCCTTCAGTTTTGTTTTACCATTACCCATTGCGTGATCAACAATCTGTGAAAAAAGTGAATCAACAAGTAGCGGTGGAAGAACTGTTGCGCCTTCGTTTACTGATCGAATTGTTATTAAAAAATCGTTCAGCGATGCATCTTTAAGAATGAATCCGTTTGCGCCTGCTTTTACATATTGCAAAATATCAGATTGTACAGGTGCAAGATCCATAATTATTATTTTTGCCGTGGGAAATTCCTGCTTAACAATTTCTACAACGTGTAAACTGTTTTGACTGCGTAATCCCAGATCCAGAAGAACCACATTGGGTTTTAGCTGATGGATTTTCAAAAGGGTGTTTTTACTATTCCCTGAAGCGGCAATAATAATGATATCCTTATATGGTTTGAGAATAGAAAGAATACCATCTCGTAAAAGACGATTATCTTCAATTAGTAATAACCTGATTTTTTTCTTCATGGTTTTATCATTCAATAATCTTTTCTAAAGATTTATCAGGAAAGATTATGCTTAATTATCATTTCTTTTGCATTGGCGTTGTGCTTTTCATCGTACCCACCTTAAGACTATCTGATACCATACCACGGGGTTCTACATAAATGGTCTCATTGTTTGCTCGTCTGGTGGTTGTTTTAGTTATCATTTTATCCATTTCAGGATCAGCTAATAACGAATTTACAAGCTTCTGCATTTCTTCTTTGTTTCCCTTTGTTTGCTCAATCATCATTGCCAGCATTTCACCGCGCATCTGTGAATCAGATGAAATTTTTGTCATCCATTCATCGGATTGATCATTCATTAATGCAGTGCTGCTTTCAACTTTATTCTGAGCCATTATAGAGAAAGGAATAAGCAGTACTAAGAACAAGATTAGATTTTTCATTGAATTTTTCCTTTAAATATGTATCGAAGATTACGACTATTCATACACTTAAATCAATAGAGCAAAAGGATGAAAAATGGATTACTCCTTATAGGTGAAAAATGCTAATCTTCGAGTAAAGAAATGTCGTCAGCAGCGGAGTCCGTACTTCTTGAATCGTGCAGATATTTTGCTATCTGAACCCGTGTATTTAGAGCAAGCTTTTCAAGGATATTATGAACATGACTTTTTACAGTGTATGTAGAGAGATGAAGTTTTTGGGCAATTTCTTTGTTAGTATAACCCTCCGAAATTAATTCGATTACCTGCCGTTCTCGTTTTGTCATACGAACAGAATCAATGATAACGGAAGGTTTTGATCTGTTTACTGCGTGTTCAACGATCTGTGAAAAAAGTGATCCGGTTAAATTAGGTGGTAAGATTTGAAAACCTTTGGCAACAGACCGGATGGTCTTAAGGAAATCATTAACCGTCGCATCTTTTAATATGAAACCGGATACACCTGCCTGAACAAATTCAAATACGTCTGCCTGCAGGGGAATCAGATCCATCACAATTACTTTTATATTGGCAAAACCTTTCTTAACTAATTTCACCAAATTTAAACTGCTCCGGTTTCTAAGACCGAGATCAAGAAGTATCAATTCAGGCTTGTGCTTTCGTATTATCGTAAGTATGTTCTCACCATCTCCAACAGTCTCTACTACACTCATATCCCCTTGTTTTTTGAGCATAGTTGCCAGACCTTCACGCAGAAGACGATTATCCTCGATAAGCAGTAATCGTATTTTCTTCATATTCAAAAGAATTAATCTCTTAGGCAATCACTATTTAAAGTAAAAAAAATCAGGATAAACAGGAATCAGAATCTGAAATTTGCAGTTGTTTTAATATATAAAAAATATGAAATTATTTCATTCTTCAATTCGAATTCTATTACCTTTTAACATAGAATTCACCACGTGTGTAAGCGCGGTGAATTATAGATTTTTTCCTCCCGGTTTTATTGTATCCGTTAGCAATCATTAGCGAAGCGATCATTGCACCGATATATTGCTTTACGCGTCCCGTAAATTTGAATCCCCTTCGTTTTTTCGCTTCATTAAAACATAATTCAGCTACGCTTGTTACTGCCGGCATTCCGTACTCTGTTAATACCATTGCCTGGATAAAAGTTTCAGGCTTCATTACAATATCAAACAGAAACTTACCGTCAACTTTAGCAATTCCGGCGAATTGTGGATAGGTGACTGCAAATTCTTTTAATTCGGGAATATTTATCACCCTTGAATAAGTTTTGGTTTTCATTATAACACCTTCTAATTATCAATTTCATTAACAGCAGTTGCAATATATGTAACTGATTATGAATGCGCAAAACGCTTTAATTGCCCCGGAATTATTTCCGTCTTTGTACAAATGCTAATTTGCCTCTAAAGACGGTAAATTCCTTTATTTAACTAATAAAGTTTGTAGCTGGAGGAAATGTAATTTTATTGTAAAAGTTTGTGATGTGTTGTTACTACCCCAAGTAGCTTCTTAGCTTACTGCTTCTTTTGGAAGTTTTCAGTTTTCTTAATGCTTTTTCTTTGATTTGTCTTATTCTTTCTCTTGTAAGATTAAATCTTTGTCCGATTTCTTCGAGAGTAGCAGAATGACCCTCACCTATTCCAAAAGACAATCTTAAAACTTCAGACTCTCTTTTATCAAGAGTAGAAAGGGCATTTACGATTTCGCTCTTAAGAGAATCCGTCATTAATTCTTCATCCGGCAATGCGAACGCATCATCGGGAAGGACGTCCATCAACGTATTTTTGTTTTCATCGCTGTTTGTCATAGGGGCATCCATCGAAAGCTGCCGACCTGAAATTTGCTGTGTATATGCTACTTCATCGGCAGTCATATCAAGAATATTTGCAAGCTCTTCGGTTGAAGGCTTTCTTTCATATTCCTGCTCTAAATCCCTGTAAGCTTTATTCAACTTAGTCAGGTTACTAACACGGTTAAGCGGTAAACGGACAACTCTCGATTGATCAGCAATCGCCGACATGATGCCCTGTCTTACCCACCAGACGGCGTAAGAAATAAATTTAAAGCCGCGGGTCTCATCAAATCGTTGCGCAGCTTTAATCAGACCGAGGTTACCTTCGTTTATTAAATCATTGAGTGAAAGGCCCTGGTTCTGGAACATCTTGGCAACTGAAATTACAAACCTTAAATTGGCAAGGACTAATTTATCCTTAGCCTGTTCATCTCCGTTCCTGATCCTAACTGCTAGTTCTACTTCTTCGTCCGGCGTTAATAGATCTACCTTTCCTATTTCCGAAAAATATTGTTCCAGGGACCTGCTTTCTCTGTTTGTAAATTGTTTTTGTATTTTCAATATAGTCTCTTTGCTTTCTAAAGTTTTATAAATTCGATTAACAAATCCGGGAAATATTTTAGCCGGAGGGGATTTAGAAATAAAAAATTTAAGCGGAAGAATATACCGATTTAATTTGATAAAGAAAGGCTAATAAAGGCAACTACAATTTAAGTTTATTTTATTGCTTTTTTGATAAATAAGTTCATAATGAATTGGCTTTTTACTCGAAAAACGAGGAATAAAGTCTTTTCTTTGAGTTCTGGTATTAATAGTCTATCTTATCCCCCACGATTTTTAAAAGTATGCCTTCATTTAAATCCCCCACTGATTGCAATTTTTAACAAATCTTTATTTAATAACCTGCTGTTTAAAAACGTACCTGCTTTAATGGCAATAGTTTTCTTACAGCAAATTATACAGAAAGTTATATGTCATTCGAAAAGTTAAATCTCATTAAGCCGATACAAACAGCATTGGCAAACGAAGGGTACACAATCCCGACTCCAATTCAGGAACAAGCCATTCCGATCATTCTCGAAAGGAAAGATCTTCTCGGCTGTGCACAAACAGGTACAGGGAAAACCGCAGCGTTTGCAGTCCCCATTCTACAAATTCTTCATACAGAAAAAGAACCCGGAAGATCAAATGTAACATCCCGATATAGTCGGGATAGAAGACTCATTAAATCTTTAATCCTTACACCAACAAGAGAGCTTGCTGTTCAGATAGGTGAAAGCTTTACCACTTACGGTGCGCATACAGGATTGAGAAACACAGTTGTATTTGGCGGTGTTCCACAGAGATCGCAAGTTGCGAAGTTAAGACACGGTGTGGATATTCTTATTGCAACTCCGGGAAGATTGCTTGATTTGGTAAATCAGAAATTAATCAGCTTGAAGGATGTAAAATTATTTGTCCTTGATGAAGCCGACCGTATGCTGGATATGGGTTTTATTAATGATGTAAAAAAGATAATTGCAAAGCTGCCAACAGAAAGACAATCCCTTTTCTTCTCTGCAACAATGCCGCCGGAAATAGTAAAACTCTCAAATACGATTTTAACAAATCCTGTAAAAATTGAAATTACACCGGAAGTAAAAACAGTTGAAGTTATTAAGCAGTCTGTTTACTTCGTTTCCAAACCGGATAAAAAGAAGCTGCTTCTCCATATTTTGAAAAATGAAAACATTCCTTCCGCATTGATATTTACAAGAACAAAACGAGGGGCGGATGTAATAACACGAGTTCTGAATGATGCTAAAATTCATGCAGATGCGATACATGGAAATAAATCTCAGCAGGCAAGACAGCGTGCGTTAAATAATTTTAAATCGCAGAGAACGAGAGTGCTTGTTGCAACCGACATTGCTGCACGTGGAATAGATATAGATAAATTATCGCATGTATTTAATTTTGATATCCCCGAATTCTCCGAAGCCTATATTCATCGCATCGGCAGAACAGGGAGAGCCGGACTTGGTGGAACAGCGCTTTCATTTTGTGATGTGGAAGAAAGGCCCTTCTTAAGAGATATTAATAAACTTATACAAACACCAATCCCGATTGTTGATGAACATCCATTTAAATCTGATGGAAATGAGATCTTTAGTTCCTCCCCAAGAAATCACAGATCTGCAAGGAGATCAGGTTCATCACGTTTCCAAAAGAACACAAAAAACAATTGGAAAAGAAAATCGAGAAGACCAAAAGCTAAAAGCTAATCAATGGGCAGCACAGGAAGAGAAGATTTAAAATCCGGTTCTCGCGTAAAGATTGTTTTAAAAGAAGATCAACGTACGGGTAAGCTCACCGAAGGATATGTAAAAGATATTCTTACCAAGTCTTCTAATCATCCTTTCGGAATAAAAGTCCGGCTTGTTACGGGAGAAGTTGGAAGGGTGAAGGAAATGTTGGATTAGATTTTTTTTGTGCTTTTAACCCACCCCTAATCCCCTCCGTAGGGGGGGACTCTCTTGTATTCTTTGGACATATACATATTATAGAAAAACTTAAAAAGCATGTTGTCCCCTCTTGGAAAGAGTGCGTCGGATGAACTGGAAGTAAATATTTTATTGTAAATAACAATCGAATAGAATATTTTGAACTAATAAAAATATTCTTTGAAATTGCTTTTTAACTTGTGTTTATTTCCGTATGAATTTATAAAAATTAAGTTGCTTTCTTAAGTTTTTATCAGTGGGAGAAAAAATTGTCTTATAAAAGGACTGCAGCGGGAATTCTTTTCGTATCAATTTTTATTTTACTCTATATTACATCCTATCCATCAATCGGCTGGTGGGATAGTGGTTTCTATGCATTGTGCTCATACAACCTGAGCATACCGGGTCCGGGAGGTTCGATTCTTTTTGTTTTATTAGGGAAAATTTTTTCTGTTCTATTCTTCTTTCTCCCAACAATAAAAGCGGTAACACTTGTAAGTATAATCTCGGCAAGTCTGGCTTCGGTATTTGCTTATTATTCTTTGCTAATAATTTTTGATAACCTGCCTATACAACTCTCTGATGCAGCAAAAATTTCAACATCATTTGTAACAGCACTTTCAATTCCTTTTTTATATAGTATCTGGAGTGAAGCAATTGTATCAAGAATTTATTTGCCTGGATTATTATTAACCGGAATTCTTGTTTATTGTTCGGTAAGAATATGGTTTTCTACGGATGAAAAAGAAAAAATAAAACTTATTTATCTGATAGTATTCGTACTTGGAATTGACTTTGCCGCCCATCGCTTGAACACACCTTTCATTCCTGTTGTTTTGCTTTTACTGATCTTTCCCTTAAGAAAAGAATTAATAAGAATAAGGTTCTGGTTAATTCTTATCGGTTTGTATTTATTAGGATTTTCCCTAAACCTTTTCGTATTGATTCGTTCGCAGTATTATCCGGCTTTTGCCATGGATGATGTTCAAAATTTCTCGCAATTGTTTGACTGGATAAATATGAAGCGTTTCGGTGAGTCGAACTTCTCAATTATTTTTGATCGGAGAGCACCGTTCTGGAGTTACCAGGTAGATCACATGTACCTTCGTTATTTCAGCTGGAATTTTTTAGGCACTCAAAACGACGGAACTTTATTCAGTCAAATTTATTTTACTTATTTACCTTTGTTATTAGGAATAACCGGATTCATTTATTCTTTAATTAAAAAGTTTAAAGTCTGGATATTAATTTTTGTTACTTTCTTCTTCTTTTCATTCGGTTTGATTGTGTATTCAAATACACGCGAAGGTTTTGAGTTTATAAGAGAAATCGACAGACTTTTCATTCCATCATTTTTTGTCTTTGCTCTATGGATTGGAATTGGATTATATTTTTTGATAAACCTGATTAATAAGATTCTGCTGAAGATTAACTTCAAACAGAAAAGTGCAATAATTATTTTATCATTAATCGGATTTATAATCTTACCATTAAATATTATTGTTTCTAACTGGTTTAAGTGTGATAGAAGTGGTTACTATTTCCCTAATGATTTTGCATATAATTTTCTTGTCGGTTGCGGTAAGAATGCTTTGCTGTTTACTAACGGAGATAATGATACATTCCCCCTCTGGTATTTACAAAGTGTCGAAGATATCCACTCTGATGTTGCAGTAATAAACTTAAGTCTCCTGAATATTAACTATTATATTGCACAGTTACAGCGGACATATCATTTATTCCCTATTAATTCTGATGTGTTGAACCCGGAAAAATTTCGACCTTCTAAAATAGATTCGGCAGTAGTAACAAAAATAGCTTTCAGAGATTCTTCAATAAATACTGTTGATACAATCAAAGCAGAATACCTGGGGAGAGACTTTGGAAAGATGAAAGGATTGCTGCCGCAGGATAAAGCACTAATGGAATTACTAAAAACAAACAGTGCGGAAAGACCTATTTACTTTGCAACAACTGTCGACACAAATAGTATGGTAGGATTTTCTACTTATTTAAGCACCGCGGGAATGATACAAAAGTTGATGCCCGCTAAAGGAGATTCAATTTTACCGCTTCAGTTGGAAGAAAACTTGCTTAGAAAGTATCGTTACAGGAATTTTAATAACCCTGATATTTATTCGGACCGAACTGCAAATAACTTATTCAACAATTACAGATATTTATTTATTCAATTATCTCGATATTATTTGAATAACGGTGATAAAGAAAAAGCAAAAGAAATATTTAGTACAATGCAGTCAAAGCTTCCGGAGTGGAGATTTAGTGATGGGCAAAACAGGTTTGTGCAGGAATATGAGAGGGAACTGGAATAGGGAATTACTGCAGAGCGAGATTAATCCCGCTCTACATTAATAATGTTGACAAGAAAAGGACGAGCATAAGTCTCATTCTTTTCTATTTTAAGAGGATCAATTTTTTTGTTTCAATGAAATTATTCGCTTTCATTACATAGAAATAAATTCCACTGGATAAATCTGTTCCATCAAATTGAACTGTGTAGTTACCTTGCGATTTTTCTTCATTTACCAGAGATTTGATTTCCCTTCCAAGAGCATCATATACAATCAGACTAATATTAGAAGTAGCCGGAACTGTATATGTTATTCTTGTTACAGGGTTGAATGGGTTGGGATAGTTTTGTTCCAGCCGGAAGCTGCCAGGATTAATCTGATTATGATTATCGTGAACAGCGGTAGTTTTGTCTCCTAACACGAGATTATCCAGTAGAATTGTCCCTTCAGCGATTGCACTGTCTTGTGGAGGATACATATGAAATTCAAAAGAGATGCCTGTTATTTTATCCAGATCGAGACTGTCATTCCCCACGATACCTACGTTGTTCGTATGCCAGAAACCGCTGCCCTGAAAATTTTCAGCATCGTCCTCTTCCACGCTCTGTAATGCAACACTAAAAGTATTCCATCCTGGTTTCAGATCGAGAACATTAAAAAATGAGACCCAGAATTCTGCTTCGAGCATATTCTTTGTCGCATGCGGCGAATCGCTGATGTCAAAAAGAGTAACCTGTAATTGAACACGGGATGGTTGGGAAGACGGTGTTTTATTATTAAGTGCGAAACTTAATTCCCAATAATCCGAGAAATCCCAAAACCCGGTATTCGTATCGGGATTTATAAAATGAAATACAGCGTTACCACCCCAATCATTCACCGCCGGTATAGAATAATCAACGCCCAGGGCCGCAGCGCCTTCGTATGCATTCTCAGTGTCCTGGAAGAGAGTGATCTGGCTTCCGGGTGTTACTATCGGATTAACTACGATATAGCCCTTTTCCTCAAGAGGCTGGTCAAAGTTCTCAAAAACTGTCTGACTCTTTGCTATACAAGCAAGCATTATTACTAAAAGGGTTGTTAAAGTTTGTTTCATAGAAACCTCCTTAAAGCTTTAGTTAATAAATAGAATTCATTCTCTCATCATTGATTTATCACGTACCAATCCACCTTCACTTAATTGGCAGGTAGGCTTAGCTTAAATCATATTACTACTTAAGAAGAATCAACTTTTTTGTTTCAATAAAATTATTCGCGCTTATCACATAGAAATAAACTCCACTGGATAAATCTGTTCCATCAAATTGAACTGTGTAATTTCCAGGTGTCTCTACTCCGTTTACAAGCGTTTTTATTTCTCTTCCCGAAACGTCATACACAACCAGGCTAATATTAGAAGTAGCCGGTACTGTGTATGTTATTCTTGTTACAGGGTTAAATGGGTTAGGATAGTTCTGGTTTAGTATGAATCTCTCAGGAATATTTTCAGTATTAGAAACTGATGTTAGGTTACCAATCAGTTCCAAATTATCTAAAATAAATTCTCCCTGTGCAATTCCACCATGGTCGGAATGAATAGTGTCCTGGGCAAAAACCTCAATTCCAATACCTCTAATCTTATCAAGATCGAATGTATAATTACCCGTAATACCGTCCAATCCCGTAAGCCAAAACCCGTTGCTGCCATAACCATCGGCTGCTGCACTACCGATGTCTTTCAGAGGAATAACAATTTTATTCCAGCCCGAATCATTTTCAAGAACGCGGATAAAGGAATACCACCATTCGGTTCCACTCAGACTTGTACTAGCTAAATCATCAACATTACTCGCATCGTATAAAATAATTCGCAGTTGAGTTTCACTCCGGAAGTTGCAAGGGACCTTATTGTAAAAGGAGAATGAAAGGCTATCGTAACCGGAGAAATTCCAGAGACCCGTACTATCCGGGTGTCGCAATTGTAAAGTAGCGAAGCCGCCCCAAGCTTCGGCCAATTCAACTTTGTATTCAAGTCGCAAAGCACCCTGTCCTTCAGATACAATCTTATATTCCTCAAATGGGTTGATCCTGCTGCTATCGTTTACACCTAATAAATTTGTGCTGTAATTTGAATCTATAATCGTATCAAATGAATCAAACACAGTCTGACTCTTTGCTATACAAGCAAGCATTATTACTACAAGAGTTGTTAAAGTTTGTCTCATGACAAGCCTCCTTAAGCTTCAGTTAGCAAATAGTATTCTATCATTATTTTATTATTTAAGAAGAATCATTTTATTCGTCTGAGTATATTTACCAGCCTGAATTTTATAGAAATAAATTCCCGATGGTAAATCACCGGCATCAAAAACCAGATTGTATTTACCCGGCATCATTTCTTTATCGACAAGAGTTGCAACCTCTCTGCCCAAAACATCAAACACAGTGAGCTTTACGTTGCTTCGGTTGGCTATGTTAAAATTAATCTGCGTTGACGGATTAAATGGGTTCGGATAGTTTTGTTCTAAAGCAAAATCATTGGGAAGCTGTTCTGATGCAGACGCCGAGGTAGGAATTGGGTTAAGGACGAAATTATCAAAAATAAACTCTCCTTTAATCATTTCATGATCAAGAGGACCGTCGATAGCCACCTCTATGGCAATACCCGCAATTTTATCGAGATCCAATTGTCCATTCCCCGCGATTCCGCCCCATCCCGTTAGCCAGAATCCGCTACTGCCTTCACCGTCATCCGCAATGCTACCTACGTCTTTTAGCGGCAGAGTAGTTGTGTACCAACCTTCACTGCGGTCAAGAACGCTATGAAAAGAATACCACCACTCAGTTTGAAGCACATTTACATTGGTCAGCTCAACGTCACTTGCATCATACAGATTAATTCGCAAACGCGCACGTCCCACCCAGCTGGCTGGCACCTTGTTGTAGAAGTTTATGGACAGGCTTTCATATCCGGAAAAATCCCAAACAGTTTGTACTCCAAGAGGTTGCAATGCCAAAGTTGCAGCGCCACCCCAATCCGCGGTGGACTCAATGTTGTACTCCAGGCGTAATGCTGCCTGACCCTCGGCTACAATCTGATGTTCCTGGTATGGGTAAATCCAACTGTCACCACTTAATGTCAATAAACGAGTATTGTAATTTGAATCGATAGCCGTATCAAAATTATCAAATACGGTCTGTCCTGTTGCTATAGAAGTAATCATTATTGCTAAAAGAATTGTTAAAGTTTGTTTCATAGAAATCTCCTTAAAGCATTAGTTAAATAAATTGAACCAATCCACAGTAAGAGTGCTTTTAACTATTGAAGTGTACTGGTTTGTTAGACTTATACGGTTAGCCCAAACTTATGCCAGTAATTTTATCTCACTCTAAATGTTCGCTAACTTGTTGTATTTTAATGCCTTACGGAGTCCACGGAATTAAGAAAAACTGTTCCGATAAATAAGGAAAACTCGGGGAATTTGGCGGGCTTATATAAAGAGGTGTTTTATAAGCAGCTAGGGTCGCCAAAATTATCGAGGTCTCCAGGGATTATCGGGAAATTTGGCGAGGAAGGTATGTTACTCTGTGAGGCAATAGAATTATTTGAAAAGACAAACTATGACGATTATCCCCATTGTGGCAACAAATTGTTTTATCTCACGGGGTGAAGTTATCAACCAAAATAATATCGCTCTTTATCGACTCTTTCCTGGAATAAAGCAGGTAGTTCTCATCGGGGGTAACCTCTATTTTTGAGAAGTACCTTGCCCGTGGCACATCTTTAATATTAGATATTTTATTTGTACTGAAATTATAAAATTCAAGGACTCGCGCACCACTATTATTATTATGGATAAAGTAGATGCCATTTTTTACAACTGTCCACGATGCCATATCCAGGTTGGAAACGCCTTGCAATACGGGTTCTTCTGCACCTCCGTTAACCGGTATTCTCCAGATGTCACGATAAGTCCAATTTTTTATATAGTAGATATAATCTTCAAATAGGTAAGGTATAAGTCCACCCTCGTGTGTAATCTGTTGTTGAACTTTCCCATCCCTTGCAATAGAATAAATATTATTTTGTGAATATTGTCGACCATAAAAACCGCTGCCATCCTTATTCCAGATAACTATAAATATACTGTCGGACACTTTTACCGGGGTTCCTTCCGAGGCATTCATAATGAAAAGACCATCTTCTAATTGTACTAAAATCTCTGACCCGGAAGGAGACCACTTGGCTACTATCTCCGTTGTTTTGCTTTCAAAAAAAGTTAATTGAGATTGATTTTCGCCGTTTATATCACACATCCAGATATTGTATGTGCCCGTTCGATCTGAAGAAAAAAGAATTTTCTTTCCATCCGGGGAAATATCTGGATGAGAATTAAAATTAGAAGAACCGATCAGTAGGGTTTCTCTATCCGGATTCCGGAGGTCGATTTTCCAAATATTGCTGCTCTCAGTGGTTTCGGCATATACCAGACGGTTACTTTGAACAGATAAATTCGGATTATTTATATTTATTCCACTCGCTACCTTTTTAAGTTCGTCGCCTGAGAATCCTGCTTTCCAGAGAGCTGAAGTCCCATCGAGATTACTTGCAAACAGAATTGAGTGGGAGTCCTCGCCCCATGAAAAACCATCTATCAATGTGTTTATATGCGTAATTCTTTGAATCTTATTATCATCAAAATTCTTTACAAAAATATCATGTTTATCCGGCTGTCCTCTTACAAAAGCCACGTACTTTCCGTCAGGTGATACTTCTGGTGATTGGTCCCCCCACACACCTTCGGCTAAAGTTGTTACCTGTTCAATCTCACTGGTTTCGATTGAGACTTTAAATATGACGAGACCATTATCCTTTGCAGACCAGTTTGGATAATAGATGAATTTATTATCATGAGCCCAGCTTAGCGATGGCCATACCGTCCCCCAACCGGGATTGAAATCCACGATTTTCTTCTCCCTGCCTCCCAATGCCGGTATTATGTAAATTTCTCTTGACGGAACATTGGGTTGATTTTTCCCTTCTCTTATAAAAGCAATATAGTTGCCATCGCGAGACCACTCCGGCATACTCTCTGTAAGAGTATTTGTCGTTAGCTTTACCGGGTTGCTGCCGTTTATTCTTTTTACATAAATATCAAAATTATCCTGTTCCTGACCGTTCCAGGAAAAGGCAACTTTTTTACCATCCGGTGATAACGACGGATCGTATTCCATCCCGGGATAGCTTGTCAGACGGACGGTACGCATAGGCGGGAGCTTGCTATCCGGTTTACTATTTAAGAAGAAAATTACAAGTGCAATTGTACAACCCGCAATAAGTGCAGTTGCAAAAATCACAACTTTGTGGCTGGTCTTTTTAATATGTGGTTTAGATAAAACATTACCGCTTTCAATAGTTTTCAAATCGTTCAGAACCTCACTCATATTCTGATATCGTTTATCAGGATTTTTCACTAATGCTTTTTGTACAATGAAAGTGAGTCCTTCAGGGCAATCGACATGTTGAATTTTTGGTGGCTCTGAATGAACAATTGAATAGAGAATACCCGCTTCATGTTTTCCTTTAAACGGTAATTCTCCTGTAATCATTTCGTAAAGCAACACCCCGAAAGACCAGATATCGCTCCGGTGATCGACCGGTTCGCTGGTAGACTGTTCCGGAGACATGTAGCTGACTGTGCCAGGCGTGGAATCGTTTTTAGTAATTCCTGTCTCTCCCTGTATTTTCGCCAATCCAAAGTCCGTTACCTTAACTTTGCCCTCCTCAGCGATCATTACATTTTGTGATTTGATATCCCGATGAATAATCCCTTTTTTATGTGCAGCTTCTAAACCCTTTGCGATTTGGATTGCTATGTTTATTGTTTCTTCAGTTGAAATTGGACCTAATTTGATTTTATCTTTTAACTCAATTCCATCAATAAATTCCATTACTATAAATACTTCGGAATCAGTTTCTTCAGTAGCGTGAATTGTGGAAATGTTAGGATGATTCAAAGAGGCTGCAGCCTGTGCTTCAATTTCAAATCGTTTACATTCAACTTCATTGGTAGTTATATGATGTGGTAGAAATTTTATTGCAACCTGTCGTTTTAGTTTTGTGTCTTCAGCCAGATAGACAATACCCATTCCCCCTTCGCCTAATTTTTCTAGAATCTTATAATGCAGTATTTGTTTTCCGATCATCTTTATTCAATTCGAAAGTTTTTAACGAGAATGATATCACTTTTATTCTCATGCCGGGTATAAAGCAGGTAGCTGTCATCCGGCGCTACGTCAATCGTGGAATAGGGACTTGGAGTAATCATGGGTAATTCCTTAATTGGTCTTATTTGCTTTGATTTAAAATCATACATTTTGAGAAAAAAGCTACCTTCTGCTTCCTGTACAAAATAAATACCCTTTTGCCCAACGGTCCAGTTTCGCCGGCCTAAACCGGATAAACCCTCTATAACAGGTTCTTCCCTGCCGCCTTGCGCAGGTACGCGCCATATGTCATGTTTATAATATTCTTTCAAATAATAAACATATTTATTATGATAAACCGGAAAACAACCTCTTTCTTTTGTAATGGGCTCTTTTCTGCTTTTATCAGCTGATAAGTAAAAGACGTTTGGTTTTCTGTCATAAGAATAAAAACCGCTGTCATCTTTTGCCCAGGAATTAATCCGTGTATGGTCAGATATTAATTTTGGTTTACCACCTGTTATATTTAATACAAAACTACCCTGTTTATTTTTTATAAGGATTTTTGATCCTGAAGGCGACCAGACTGCATTTACATTACCCGGTTTTTCAAAAAATGTTAATTGTTCAGGATTACTGCCATCGCTGTTACATATCCAGATATTTCCTGTACCGGTCCTGTTGGAATAGAAAAGAATTTTCCTGCCGTCAGGGGAAATATCAGGATCCCCGTTTTTTAACTCTGATGAACGGATGAGCAGCGTTTCATTTTGTGGTTCTTTAAGGTCAATTTTCCAGATAGAGCTGCTTTGAATGGTTTCGGCATAAGCCAGCCGCTTGCCATCGCCAGATATACTTGGATTATTAATATTTATTCCACTTAACACTTTAGTCGGTTTTTTGCCTGAAATGTCGGTTTTCCACAGGGCAGAAGTACCATCAAGATTGGCTGCGAATATAATTGAGCGGCTGTCATTAAGCCAGGCATAGCCTCTAAAAGGTATGTTAAGATCGGTAATAA